>Ga0272442_10007472_pt1 | contig 14099 bp, 6 predicted proteins | sample SSMForm2O_FD_200262 | JGI IMG/M metagenome (GOLD analysis project Ga0272442, IMG submission 200262) | Marine sediment archaeal communities from Little Sippewissett salt marsh, Falmouth, MA, United States - SSM-Form-2O | ecosystem: Environmental > Aquatic > Marine > Wetlands > Sediment ...
AAACCGAACAGAGAAATACAGAAAAACCGGCACCTGAGCCTGAAATATCAGGGCCTGACCCGTCCATCGTAGAGCTTCGGAACAATCTCAGGCTGCTCGAGCAGGGAAAGCTCCCGGAGGAAGTGCATATCCAGTCACTGTTCGCAATGCCCCTGGACAGCCTTGAATCAATTGAAAAACGCCTTCAGTCGCTTCCCGGTGAGCTTGAACAGCTTCAGGCCAGCCTGGTCCAGCTCAAGGCACGGCTGGCAAATCCTCAAAAGGAAATACAGGCTCCTGAAAAACCCGGCCTGCTGATCCAGCCTCCTCCGCAAGAGCCCCTGCCACCTGACGCTCCGGCTGCTCTTGAAGGACCTGAACCGAAAAAGCCCCGTGGAAGAAAGCGATCAAAGGTCTACAAAGAAGCGCTCGAGAAATATGAAGCCTGGCAGAAAAAAATGCAGGAATACGAAGCAGTCATGAAAGAACATTCCGCGCGCATGACTGAACATGAGCAGGCGATGGCCGACTGGAAGAAAGCCATCGAAGAACGTGAACAGCTGCAGAAGGAATTCGATCAGGCAATGTCCGCCTACGGGCGTAAACTGGAGTTTCTGAAAAAAACAATAAAAAGAGATATTAAAAACGCCGGGCTCAGGATAGGCATTGCACGCATACGCAGCAGATACCTGAAGGAACTCGCCGACATCCTAATGTCAATGCCCGCGCCTGCGCGCCAGACGCTCAGATCCCTTTCAGATTCCAGGGATGCGACAAGATCCAGGATGAAATCATTCCGGGCCGTGGCCGCTTCGCTCAAGCGTCTTACGGACAGAATCGATCTTGTGGAAAACCGGGTGGCTTCAGGCGGTCTCGTAGGCTTCCAGGTGGAGAGAAAGAATATTGATGCCATCCTGATCGAGATGATGGAGCTTCTGAAGAGCTATGAGGAAAAAGTCCGCCTCCTTGCCGAAGGCTTTGAATCACTCGCTGTGCGTATGGAGACCGATGCGGCCGGAATCAGAAGAACAATTCTTCAGAATGTGCTGTCAAAGGAACGCGGCAGAATTTTCGACAGGATCTTTCTGGATCAGCTCAGGGAGCTGAGACGCCTCGGGCGCCTGCCTCTTTCCACATGGAAGCCGGGAACCGAGCCGGATGACCTTGTTACTGAACTCGACGGAGTTCTTGACCGTCCTTCAAGCATAGGAACCGTATCGGAAGCGGAAAAACAGATTGTAAAAATCAGAACAAAAGTAGAGGACCTGGATACAATCGTGGATTTTGCCAGGCTGAGGCTTGCGCGCTGGCGCGAGCCCTTCCAGAGGGAGATTGTTTCCGTTCTTACTCATCTCGCCACTCCTGAGACGAAAGAACGGGCATACAGCCTGTCCTTCGAAGTAGTGGACGATCTGCAGGCAGACGCAAGAGTAGTATGGAGTTCGTTTGTCGAATGGGCTGCGGGCAGGGTGCAGGATGCAAAAAATCTTCCTTCGATGTTTTTCACAGCAGAGGCAGGAGTTTCCGCCTCAAGGCTGATACTGACAGTTCTTCTTCTCGTGCTGCTCGTATTCATGCGAAAGAGGATCAATTCGCTTTCAGGCTACATAGTAAGAAAACTCAGCGCGCTGGACTTTTTCCGCAGGCGCGTGGGCATCCTCATACACTGGTCCGTGTTCATACGCTCTGTTCTTCCCGTCCTCATTTATCTGTTCTCGGGATATCTGCTCTTCTATCTCGCCGGATATGACAGGAAGGAAATCAGCTTTATCGAGGTTCCATTCAGATGGATTATGATTTACCTCGTCGTCCGACAGATACTGCTGGGCCTTACACAGCAGGTATCCACAGGGCGCCCCGCTCTTCTGAGAGTTTCCACGGAAACCGTGAGTCTTCTGAGACATACTTACGGACGCCTGGGCCTTGTGCTGGCCTTTGTGGCAGTCGTTTACGAGTGGAGCCTCGTCTGGCTGGGCACAGGTTCGCTTTCTACACTCGTAAGATGGATAGCATGGGTCTGGCTTGCAGGATGGGGTGTATGGGCCATGTTCGGCTGGAGGAGCACGTTCGGCAGAACGCTCGAAAGCTACTACAATGCTGCACAGCATCCGCTCCACGCGCTCGGCAGCTTCATGAACTCGCATGCCGCGGGCTTCATACTGAGCCCGGTGGCTCTTGTGATCCTTGCAGTGCAGGTCGTTTACGGCTGGATACTCAACCTTCTGTCCGAGGGCGGATTTTTTGCATATCTCAGGGCCAAGATGCTCAGAAGAATGTCCAGGCGCACAACCGTGCAGGAGGCAAGCATTATTCCCCAGGTACTTCCGGCAAAGTACATAAATGAATTTCCACTGTATCCCATACTCGGCGAGGAAGACGCCGTACTGCTTCCGAGAGACAGCTCTGTTGAAAAGGTAAGGGCCCAGGTGGACACATGGTCAGCCAGCAGAGCCGATGGATCCCTTGTCCTTCTGGGAGAAAAGGGCATCGGCAAGACCACGTTCCTCGGCATTCTGTCCCGCAGCATGGAGCCCATGCCCGTACTTCAGCATACCATTTCAAAAAAGGTATATACGGAAAAAGGCCTGGTAACAGAACTCGCGTTGGCCCTCGGCATCGAAAAACCCGCGAATCTGGAAGCTCTTGCAGCCCATATGAATGGTGGAGAAGACCGGATTGTGCTTCTGGACGAGGCACATAATCTTTTTCTCAGAAAAGTCGGCGGGTATGATGCCTATGAATGTCTCATCAAGCTTGTGACATACACATCGGACCGGATATTCTGGGTCCTCGTATTTAACAGCTTTGCCTGGAACTTCATAAACCAGAGCTACAGAAGGGTACATTACTTCAGGAAACTCCTGGAGCTTGCGCCGTGGAGTCTGGAAGAGATCCAGAATCTCATCGCATCCAGAAACAGGCGGGCGGGCCTGGAAATACAGTTCGAGGAGATGCTGCTGGGTGAAGAAAGAAGCAGGACGGGTGACTTTGAGCTGATCGAAAGCGCCGATGGGTATTTCCGTCTTCTCAGGGATGCAAGCGGAGGAAACCCGAGGGTGGCCACATACCTGTGGCTTCAGTCACTCAGGCCCGTGTCGGATCATGTCCTGAGAGTTGGCCTGTTCAGAGAGGAAGTCGCCGAGGAGATCAACAGGCTGGACAGCGAGCTGCTGTTTGCGCTTGCGGCCGTGTGCCAGCACGAGAATCTGAACGTTGCGGAAATATCGCAGGTTCTCAACGTTTCAATGGATTTTGCAGGGTTTTCCGTGCGCTACCTTACAGAATACGGGTATCTGGAACCCAAGCACACGGATCCGGGAAGAATTACGCTTTCACCAAGGTATTACAGGCAGGTGCTGAAAGTGCTCAGAAGCAAGCACCTGCTTTTCGAGGAGGACTGAAACAATGCCGGGCGGCGAAAAAAATCTGAATCAAACAGTATCGCTTCCTGAATCTGGCGGGACCGGGTCCGGCGGACTGCTCGATGCATTCAATCCGGACGCCATCCCGTATGTTCTCCTGATAATAATCTGCACAATACTGCTCGTAAGACTTTCAAACCGCATGTTCCAGTCCTTAAGCGAGAGAATCGACAGGCACAGGCTGGTGCTCAAACAGACGGGAACTCTTTTTTCATTTGCAGCATACGTCATAGCCATTGTCTGGGCATTCACCAGCCTGTTCACTCTTTCCTCCGAAGCCCTTCTCGCACTCAGCGGCACTATCGCGGTTACCGCGGGCTTTGCGCTCAAGGATGTGGCAGCGTCTTTTCTGGCGGGGATCACGATCCTTACCAACAAGCCCTTTCAGGTCGGAGACAGGATAACGTTCGGCGGCTTTTACGGCGAGGTAAAGGAAATAGGCCTCAGGACCGTAAGGATAGTAACGCTTGACGACAATCTCGTAACCATACCGACCAACAAGTTCCTGACGGATGCCGTTGCAAGCGCAAATGCGGGCGCGCTGGACTGCATGGTAGTAATGAAGTTCTACATTTCTCCGGACGCGGATCATTCGCGCGCAAAGGAAATCGTCCGCGAAGCGGTTCTTGCATCAAAATATCTTTATCTGGGAAAGCCGTTCAACGTACTTCTGTCCACACTGCTCACACAGCAGGGGCAGACCGTGATCGAAATCACGGCAAAGGCCTATGTATACGACGCCCGTTTTGAAAAGGCCTTTTCAAGCGACGTGACTGATCGCGTCCTGAGCGCGTTCAGGGAGGAGGGCGTTTCTTTACCATGCCTGTCTGAGCACACACAGGGGATAAAGCAATGACGACTGGCCGGATTCCAGAGACAGGCTGGATCGGCAGCTTCAAGGTTGCCCACGGAATAACACGCGGGTTCCGGATCGGCCCGATGACGCTGTGGATCCAGCGCCTCGAAAACGAGTGGCGCATTGCGCATGAAAGCGGCACGGATGCCATGGATGAATCACTGGACCTGGATAATATTAAAACTCCGGAACAAAGCATTCTCGAGTCAAAAAACGCCGTCAGGTTCAGCTTTGCGGACGATTCGGAAGAAATCACTTTTTCGGCCAGGCTTGCGGACAGGCCCGTTGTTACCCGCTCGGAATATTCCCTGAATGTCCCCGCTCATGAAGAAGTCGCGGCGTATGTGAGCACGCCGCTGTGGATGGGCATCTCAGCAGGCCGTAAGACAAAGCTGCTGCTGGAGATGCCGATTTTCCGGCCTTCGGACACTTTCTTCGGCCCGTCCACTCTGGAAGGAGAGCTGTGCTATGCAAGCCAGGCGTTTTACAGGCTCAAGTTTGAAAACCAGCCGCTGCTCCCGCACAGGGCGGTTACGGCGGTTCTGGTGAAGAACAAGTCTGAAAAAGCACTGTCCCTTGATTTAATCAAACTGCCGGCCCCGAATCTTTCCCTTTACCGTATCGGCGAGAACATGTTCTTAACGCAGGACGTCGTCTATACCAGGACCGAGGAAGATGGCTTCGCGTCCCTTCAGATCAGGGAAAAGCCCGGGGTTAACGCAGGAGATGAAGGCGGAAAAGCGAGAGCCGTTCTGGTCAGCGAGCCCAGGGAAAAAGTTTCGGGAAACATTGTCACAAGGGCGTTCAGCTCCCTTTTCAAATAACGGAGGCGGAATAATGGATTCAATCCTGGTTGAAATAAACAGAGCACTGTCCAGCGAGGAAGCCGGGGCGGTCCTGAAGGCGATTCTCATCCTTCTCGCGGGCGTGTTTTTCGCATGGCTTCTCAGGAGCCGTCTGGCGCGAGGCAGATTGAACGAGGGCCATATTGCGCTTCTCAGACCCCTGATCAGTTATATCGTCATCGGAGTGACCGTGCTGTGGGCGCTCAGAGAACTCGGATTGAACATGAGTGTCCTTCTCGGCGCTGCCGGAATACTGACGGTTGCGCTGGGCTTTGCTTCGCAGACATCGGCATCGAATATCATAAGCGGTTTCTTTCTGATGGCGGAGCGGCCTTTTTCCATAGGAGATTACATTACAGTGGACGGAAACACCGGCGAAGTCCTGTCGATTGACCTGCTTTCAGTAAAAATCCGGACGTACAGCAATCAGCTGGTCCGCATTCCGAATGAGACCATGCTCAAGTCCAATGTCACCAACATCACGCGCTTTCCCATACGCAGGCTGGATATGAAGCTGGGCGTTGCCTACAGGGAAGACATAGAAAATGTGAGGGAAATCTGTTACGAGGTCGCTCATAAAAACCCGATGTGCCTGGAGGAACCGAAGCCGTTTTTCTTTTTTAAGGGATTTGGAGATTCAGCCCTGGAATTCACTTTCGCTCCATGGACCGTTAAGGAAAATTACTGGGAATTCGCAACGCAGATGCACATAGAAATCAAGCGAGCCTTTGATAACGCCGGCATCGAGATACCCTTCCCGCACAGGACGCTTTATACGGGATCGGTAACCAAGCCCTTCCCGGTTCAGATTATGAGCGCAGACAAAACGGATACGAATTCAGCACAGGATTGAAACACAGATCCCTGTGCAGAGTTGATTATTCCGTGGGGTCTTCTTTTACAAGCTGCTCATACAGGTCGATCTTCTTTTCACCAGGCGTTCTGCGTATGGATTTCTGAAAAAAGGTATTGTTTGGTATCTGAATCATATCACCGTTGTCTGCGCGCAGTATCGTGAACATCAGATTGAGATTTATCACTGTTCCGCTCAGCCTGTAACGACCTGATCGAACATATACGAGGCTCCGCTTATTCTTAAATAACCGACCTGCCGAAAGCGGGTACTGTAAAAACAGGGCAGACGGAATGCCTGACGACTTTTTCTGTTGTGCTCCCCACAAGGAGTTCCTCGATTGCGGTAAGGCCGTGGGTGGATATGACGATCAGGTCGCTGCCGTTTGATTGGGCGAACTTCACGATGTCCGTTTTGGGGCGTCCCTCGATTACAAAGAAATCCACCGGCACATCGGGCCCGTTCGACTTCCTGAAAGCCGCATCGAGTTCGTTCCTTGATCTTTCTTCAACCTCGGGAAAGGTCCTGAGCGTGGTCAGCTCATCCAGTTCGTAGAAAAACGTGTTCAGCGGCTCCTCGATTATATACAGCAGCTGGATTTCCGCATCATACACTCCTGCGATTTCCCTCGCATGCGACAGGGCGTCCCTGGAGTGATCAGAGAAATCAACCGGGACAAGTATTTTCGATATGTCTTCAGGCTGAGCCGCTTCCTTCCGCTCGCGCACGGTGAGCACCGGACAGCGCGACAGCCTCACCACTTCCTCAGTCACGGACCCGAGCAGCATGTGACCCATGCCCCGGCGGCCGTGCGTGCCCATGACGATGAGGTCGATGTCATTTCCGACAGTATAGTCGAGAACCGCTGGTGCGGCCGAGATGCTCCTTTCCTGTATCTTCCTGACGCTGATATTATGCGCGCCCGCTTTCTTTATCTCGCTTTTCATATGTTCAGTCACGGCTTCATTCAGTTTGTTCTGAATCGATTCGTCAATCTCGGGAAACCTGTAGTCGGGATTGTTGGGATCATATCCATGAAGCACGTTTACGTGCAGCATATGCAGCTGGGCGCCCGTCTGCTCTGCAAGAAAAACTGCATACAGAAAGGCCTGCTCGGCACATTTCGAGAAATCCGTGGGGAAAAGTATCCTTTTTATCTTTATCATAATGTTGCTCCTTTTACTGGAAGAGATGCAGATACTGCATTCCGTATGAATTGAATATAAGTTAATATGTGATTAACTATGATGCAAGGAGAGATTTGTCTGCCATTTTATGAACAAGCCTGAATTCTCCAGTATTAATGTCCTGATAATACTGATCATTTGCATTGCCGCTCTACGGATTATGTTTTCCTGCGCTTCCGGCCAGGCGAATTCAGGCACATCCGGGCATAGGCCCACGATCAGGGAAATTGAATTCAGTGGGGTAAAAAGATTCGAAAAGGACGAGCTTCTTGAATACATGTACATGGACGAAACTTCCTTCTGGGAATGGACCGGCCTTGCGGACAGATATCACTACAGCAGAGGCGTCGCACTGGAGGACGAGAAACGGATTGTAAGCCTGTACCAGTCCTTTGGCTATTATGATGCGGCAGTAAGAGGCATGCAGACCGAGCCCCTCAACGAGGAAGGCACAGAACTGAAAGTGATAATTGAAGTTGAGGAAGGCGAGCCGGTGCTGATTGAATCAATATCGTTCTCCTGGCCGAAGGGGGAAGTGGACAGAGAGGAAATCGAATCGAAGATTCATCTTGAAGCCGGAAAAGTGTTTGAAACAGGAAAACTTAATGAATCGGCAATTGATATACGCCTGGCACTTCAGGAAAAGGGATATGCCTCCGCCGCAGTCAGGGAACGTGCAGAGATCATAAAAGAAAACAGGACTGCCAGCGTGTACTTCACAGTAATACCAGGACCTTTCTGCACTATTGGAGAAATCCGGTTTGAAGGCCTGGATCAGGTGCCTCAGCACCTCGTGGAAAACGAGATCGATTTTGCTCCCGGACATACGTATTCCCCCACTCTCCTGAACAGGATGGAAAAGGCAATATATGCCATGGATGTCTTTGATTCCGTGTCCGTGATACCGGACGCCGAACCAGGAAAAGACGGCAGGCTGGCCCTTACCGTGCGCGTATCGGAATCCAGACCGCAGAGAATAAAAACCGGTCCCGGGATAGGCATTGAACCGAACAGATGGGAAGCAAGAGTGTCGGCCAGATACACACACACGAATCTTTTCGGGGATCTGGTACGACTCGATGTCAGGGCTGCAGCCGGATATGCGGTCATGCCATATCCATGGGACATCAATGAGCACGGCCCCGTATTCAGGCTGATGCCCACCCTTACCAGGAAGGGATGGCTCGAACCGAAACTCATCTGGACGATAAAGCCCTCGTTCGAGCTTGGAGTAGAAGAAGGCTACCAGTACTATACGCCAAAGCTCAGGTTCGGTGTTTCCAGATTTCTGTTCGGCTTTACGCTGCTTGAAGCAAGCTACAACATTCACTTTTTCGATTTCTTTGATCAGTCATCCATTATCGAACAGAATAAGACCCTCCTGGGCCTGGACTACAGGGACCCGTACATTCTAAGCTACCTCGAACTGGGCTACTGGCTTTATTTTACTGACGAAATTTTCGAACCGCGCAACGGCGCGGTTCTCGGCGCCGTATGGGATGCGGCAGGGACAATTGTCGGCGGGCACTATGACTATCACAAGGTCACACCCGAAGTACGCGCCTACTGGGAAGTCTTTTCACATCTGCAGGTTGCCGCCAGGGCACAGACGGGATTCATATTCCCGTACGCGTGGACACCGGGAGCTCCCATATCGGAGAAGTACTATCTCGGAGGATCCGGCACTGTAAGGGGATGGGGGCCGAAAAGGCTTTCTCCAAGAATTGAACAGTGTGATGAAAACGGAGACTGCAGGAGCTTACCAATAGGCGGTTACACGATGGTGCTGGGCAATCTGGAGCTGCGGTTCAGGACGATTGAGCAACTGTTTCTTGTACCATTTGTTGATCTCGGCGACGTACAGCCGGGGGAAGTGCAGTATGAACCTGGACAATGGAGCTGTTCCGCCGGTGGCGGAATCAGGTGGGCAAGCCCCATAGGCAAGTTCAGGCTGGATTTCGGCTACCGCGTTAATAATCCGGAACGTTTCAGGGACGAGCAGCGCTGGGGCATCCACTTCAGCCTTGGAGAAACGTTCTGATGAAAAGCTCCTCTGTACACAGCACGGCCGGAAGCGGATCCAGAAAAAAGCTGTTACATGCATGCAGAATCGTTCTGCTTTCCACATCTCTAATTGTTATTTTCACGCTGATACTAATCCTTTCGGCTCTGTTGCTGGCTCTTGGGACGCGTGCGGGAACCCGTACGGTAATTCTGAAAGGTCTTGAGTTCTATAATGAGTCCATTCCGGGCCATGTATCCGTTGACGGGATTACGGGCACTTTCTTTTCAACGATCCGTCTGAATGGAATTCACATCAACGATAAAAAAGGCGGCAGTCTGATCAGTTGCGGTCAGCTGGAAATCCGGATTCATATTCCGGAGATTCTGATTAAGAGTGTAAGGGTTGATAATCTGACAATTCATGATGCAGCGGTTCATCTCCGTACAGGCGGGAACGGAAACAGTACTTTCAAGGATCTTGCGCCCCGTGAGCAGTATGGCGGCGAGGATGAAGCTGAAGGCCCTGTATCTGATGTAATTTCCCTGCCCTTCAGGCTTTCAGTGGGCAGGATGAAGCTTACGGATATTGCGGTTCATAAATGGGAAAAGGGGAAAAGCACAGAGCTTGCCTCTGTTGTTGAGCTTGTAATTGCCGGTCAATGGGAAGGTCCGGATGCCGAGGCAGAAATCATATCCCTGTCCGGCATGGTGGCACCCGCTGACCTCAGTATTGAAAAGGCTGTTCTCGATGCAGAATGGAACGGCCGCAGAGCCTCAATTATAAAAGGGGAAGTTACGACAAACCACGGAACCGCACATATGGAAAAAACCACTTTTGATCCCTTCAGAATGCACGGCGAGCTGAAAGCCGCGGTTTCCATCAAACATGATTTCGTAAAAAGATACGCCGGAATACCCATAAGTGAGGATTTAAATCTGGACATTCATTTTAGCGGCGGCCCCGACGATCTGAAGGGAGAAATTGAAGCCACTTCCGGGAGTGCATCGCTTGAAATCAGAGCACAGGGAAGACTCAAACCTGATCCCAAATTCGGCATCAGGTATGAGCTGCGAAATGCCGACCCTGAAAAACTGGGCCTGAAATTTCAGGGACTTCTCGGCGGCAGCGGCAGCATTGAAATAAGCAGCATTGACGGACAGCCGGCTGTTTCAGGAGATTTTACATGTTCAGACTGTACAGTGGAGAAAATCAGGCTGGATTCAGCACACATCAATGGATCATGGAGCAGCGAAGAGGCTTCTGCAGACGTCTCTGTGTCTGCTTCAGACTCGAACCTGCATGCAGCAGGCAGAATGAACAGGGGCGAAGAAATCAATGTTGAATGGAAACTGAAGTCGGACTCAACAGCTGAAATAAGCAGGGCACTTCTGAATACAGCCGTCAGCGGACGCCTCGCCGCGGATGGAAACTGCACAGGCAGCCTGAAGAATCCGGTATGCACGTTATCCCTGAAAGCATCAAGCGTGGAAACAGCCGGTGTACGCATTGAGAAATTGCATGCAGATTCTTATCTGGCTTTCAAAGACAATTCACCGTGGTTCAAGGCGGATATCAAAATGGACAATATCTCCACGGGAAATGTAAATGCATCCAGGATAAATGCAGAAATAAGTGGCACCCCGCTTGAAATTGACGCCAGACTGCATGCAGCAGGCAATGGAGATGTACATGGACGGGCCGATCTGAACGTAAAACCGGGATCTTCAACTGAAATAAGAGTAAATAAGTTACATGCAGACGTAAAAGGCGCAAGAGTCCATCTGTTAAATCCTGCCGATATCCTGGTTGGAGAAGATGGCCTTGAAATAAGGAATCTTGATGCAGCCATTGATGACTCAAGCATAAGAATGAACGGCAGGTATGCTTTTAACGATTCAAGCCGCTTTGAACTGAAGGTACGGAATCTGGACCTTTCCTTATTGAACAGTTTTATCGAAAACGTGAAGCTTGCCGGAATACTGGATGCGGCCGGTTCAATCACAGGAAAGCCTGAATATCCGGTTATCAATGTCGCCATGAATGCACACGACCTTGCATACAAAGATATATACATAGGCAATGTTTCACTGAAAAGCGGTTACTCAGGAAGAACGGCAGAAATCGATCTCAGGATAAAAGGCTCAGGCGGCAGCACAGCGCAAATATCCTCGATTCTGCCCGTCCGGATATCACTCAACCCGTTTGCTGCCGAACTGCTCCGAAGGTCAGGCATCGAAGCCGAATGGTCACTGAATAATATTACGGACAGTCAGCTTCGTCAGTTTACGGATCTCACGGGTGTTGATGAATTCATGATATCAGGAAGTGGTTCGCTTGGAGGAACCCTGTCTGCCCCGGACATCAGCGTGGCCCTGTCCGGTATGGTTTCCCCTGCCTCGCTGAAAAAACCGGTATCCTTCAGCCTGAACTCCAGCTACAGGGACATGAATATCAGAATGGAGGGCAGAATTGAGCAGACTGAGATATACGCGGACGGACGATTCGAACCGGAGGGCAGCAGCCTGATCAGGGCCGGCATCAGAAACTTCAATCTCAAAGAACTCAACCGGCATCTCCAGGGCCATGAACTTGGAGGAACTGCCAGTGCTTCTGCATCATTCAGGGGAACACTGGAGAATCCCGGAATCAACCTGAATATCTCAATACAGGATCTTGTTTACGGTGGAAAACATATCGGAAACATCGACCTTGAAGCCGCGTACGAACGGGAAAAAGTGGGATTCAGTCTGTCAATGAAGGATGGGGACAAATCCATTGCTTCAGTCAACGCTGAAGTTCCTGTTGAAGTGAACCTCAAACCCTTCAGCGCTGAGTGGAAGAAAGAAAGAAACCACAGGATAAAGTGGATCGTAAAAGGAATAGATGATGAGAAAATAAAGGCATTTGTCCCAATTGGCAACGATGCCAGATTCCTGCTTTCAAGCACCTGTAATATTTCAGGCACAGGGATCGCTCCTGTTGCTGATCTCGTAGCCCGTGCAGAACTACATATCCCGGAATACGGGAAATTACCTGTAGTGCTCAGAATCGAAGTAAGCCCGGAACGCCAGTCAGTACGGCTGGAAACCCCGCGACCCGGACCGCTGCAAATGAAGGTGCAAATGAACCTGCGTGCTGATATTGCCGCAATTGCAGCAGGTGAGATGAAGATTAAGGATGTGCCTGTATCCGGACTCATTGATATCAAACCGTTTTCACTCAAAGCGACTGAGCCGTTCCTTCCCGGCATGGTCTATGATCCCGAAGGAATGGCAGATTCAAAGTTGAGTTTCGACGGCACAATCGGCCGCCCAGGAGTCAGGGGCAGACTGAGAATAAGGAAAGGATCATTATCCATCCTGCATATGTCCGACCCGCTCGAAGGAATAGAGCTGGATATCAGCACTGCCGACGATATGGTAAAACTTGAGAGACTGGTTTTCAGAAACGGCAGGGGCGAATCCAGGGCAGAAGGATGGATGGACATCTCGTCGACGGAAAATCTGAAGGGACATCTTTCTCTTAATCTGCATAACTTCCCTGTTGAGATAGCGGGAATACCCAGAATGACCGTAAACACAAGCTCTGAGACTTCAATAAAAATCGATAAAGAAAAAGCATCCATACGGACACAGCTGAGTGAGAGCAGTGTAGAGGTATCCGTAAAATCTCCGAAAGCTCCGCTTGAAATCCCGGGCAATTCGAACATAGTAATAGTTGAAGGCGGCCCGCTGTCAGGCGAATCCGGACGGGACATTCCGGATCGGGACAGCAGGCCGCTTGTTCTCGTCCTGGAGCTGAAAAGTCCCTTACTCGTCAAAGGCCCTCTTGTTGACATGTCCTTTGAAGGCGGTGTCCGGACATCAACAGAAGCGGGCCGTGCTACATTCACAGGGTCGTTTACTTCTGACAGCGGAAGTTTTGAATTCCTTGGAAACACATTCCGTGTTGACCGGGCATTCATTGGATTCCAGAAAGGGCGTGGAAGTGAGCCCTATATCAATATTACTGCCAACTCCGAGCTGCCGGATGCAATGGTAACGATCCGTATTTCCGGTCCTGCCGGAAAACCCGGTCTGGTGTTCTCATCAGTGCCCCCGATGCCCCAGTACCAGATATTCACGCTTCTGGTTACAGGACAGATTGATACAACCGAGGAAAACAGGGGACAGGTTGCCGCCAAGGCTGCCAATCTTGGAACCGGCATTGTCGCCCTTCAGTATCCTGAACTTCAGCAGGCGCTCAGTACCAGGACAGGCATTGACCGTGCTTCGGTTTCATTCGGCGAAACAGCGGAAGAACCCATTTTATCCGTTGGAAAAAGAATCACTCGTTCAATCTTTGTTCAGACGTCCTATCATCACAATGCTCCCGAGGATACCAACAGGGCGGAAGGAAGAGTGGAATTCATCCTGGTACCTCACTGGATGCTGGAGACAGGGTATGGAGACGCAAGCGTGGGAAGCGTGGACATATTCTGGCACAATACCTTTGGAGGGCCGGAACAGAACAAGGCGGAATCCGGTGAAGAAGAACCTAGAAAAACAGCTGAATAATGAACTGTATTGAAGTGAAATTCTGTTCCTGTGCATCGTCGACCTTCATCAGGTAGCTGGCCGCCGCGCCAAAGAGCGTATCCTTCCGGAAAAGGCGGCCACAATGAACTTCATTACGGCTATGGCTGAGTTGCCGATCAGTGCAGCGTAGATTATCTTTTTATCGCTGTGCATTGATGTTCAGTATATAGTAAAAATCAGTTGTTATTATCTAAAATAGTTACACGATAAAAAAAAGGAGAAGACCGAAGTCTTCTAAAATGGTGTCTGGCACCTAATTGATCCCCAGAAAAACCGAGGGAGTGTCTATTTCCAAGCATGACATTTTTCCTTTGAGATGTTGAAGGGTTGCGCGAAAATCCATATGACAGATAAGGTGGTGTTCCTCGCGCAGAA
>Ga0272442_10007473_pt1 | contig 14099 bp, 20 predicted proteins | sample SSMForm2O_FD_200262 | JGI IMG/M metagenome (GOLD analysis project Ga0272442, IMG submission 200262) | Marine sediment archaeal communities from Little Sippewissett salt marsh, Falmouth, MA, United States - SSM-Form-2O | ecosystem: Environmental > Aquatic > Marine > Wetlands > Sediment ...
CGAGATACCGTGCGGCAGCATCTTTCCCACCCAGCCCAAAGGCCAGTGCCAAAGCGAAGACAATACCGCCCAAGATGATATTGAACGTTGTTGTCACGAAAAAAGCCGCAATACCCAATTGTGCCAGCGCGATTGTCACGGCGAAAAAGATAATCACCCATCGGCTGATACCGGCCAGAAGGTCCGGTTTGGGTAGTTTGGCATTGGCGGCTAGCGTTTGTACGATTCCTGAAACAAAACTTGCCAGAAACATGGCAACCACGAGGACAAGCAGTGCTGCGATGACCTTGGGGATATACGCAAAAAGGTCTGAGAGGATGTCTGAAGCCTTTGGCAGTCCTAACGCATTTGCAACCATGACCAGCACCATAATCATCACCAGCCAATAGACTAAACTGCTGACGACCTGGCGGGCAGTTGTTTTTATATTCCCTTTTTGGAGAACTTCGGATATCCCGGCCTTGTCTGCCAGCGTATCGAAGCGAACCACCTTAAGCACTCCATTCACGATCGATTTAATTATTTTGGCCACAATCCAGCCAACAATCAAAATCAATAGTGCCGCCAGCAATACAGGCAGATAGGCCATGATTCGGGTCAGCATTTCACGAACCGGGTCAAGAATCAGATTTTCCCATTCTATTACAGCTAACATTTTTAGCACTCCTAAATCAAAAGGTTAATAACCCTATTTCTTTAACAGGTGTGTCACCGTGCTTCGGTCCTTCTGTTCCTCTTCGGCCTGCTGCCAGTCCTGTTCACTTTGACCTTGCACGTAGCCCTTTTCGACATAAATTTCATAGGCCCGCCTGGCAATATCATCGTGCGCTACCGCAGTGTTGGTAACCGGTGATTTTGCCACTTTGGATGACTGGGCAACAAATCCCTGCGGTATGATCGACTTATTCAATTGTTTTTTCATGACCGAATCCTTTCTTTCAGCATTTTTCAAAGAAGCGGCAGATCGTACTCATGTGCTTTTCCTGCCGCACTGTCATACTATCATATGCAAAACGATTCTTGTGTAAATCAGTGCGGTGTCTGGTTTTCATGTCAGCCTAATGAACTACTCTGCTGTCGGCAGAATCCCCCACATCCGTCCCAATCAGCAGATACGAGTTGTGCTTAAATAAATAATACTTTGACAATCGATTCAATTTCGCTAAAATAGATGGTAGGCCATTTTTAGATTTTTCGTACAATTTTCCAAGAAGGCCTATGGAAACAGTGGATAAGAAAGGTGAGAAAACAAACGAAAAAAATAAATGATATCACCGAAAAGCTTGAGCACACTGAACAACTGCTTCATGTAAGCGAAGATAAATACCGTCAGCTTGTCGAAAATGCCGAATGCATTATTCTTCGCATCGATACCGATGGAACAATCACTTTTTTCAATGAATTTGCCCAAACGTTTTTTGGCTATTCTGAGCAGCAAATCCTTGGTAAAAATATTATCGGGACAATTATCTCTGTAGATAGCTCTAACCGAAAGAGTGAAGAGTCGATCAGAGACATCGAAGGGCAGTCTGAACTTTTTACAACCTGTGAGAGCGAGACCGTTTGCAAAGATGGCCGCCGAGCTTGGGTTGCCTGGGCAAACAAAGCCATCCACGATGAGCAGAAAAAAACGACGGAAATCCTTTGTGTCGGTCACGACATCACGGAACGCAAACGCATGGAGAAAGAACTGCAATTATTGGCTGCCGCAGTACACAACTCCAATGATGCCGTTACCATACTGGATTTAAAAGGTAACATCATCTCATGGAACCTCGGTGCCGAGCGTATCTATGGATATAGTGAAGCAGAAGCGATGAAGATGAATATCAGCAGGATCATCCCCGACCATAAGCAGGATGAAATGAGTGCACTGACTGAAAGACTCTTAAAAGGGGAAACAATCGAATTTTTTGAAACACAGCGTTTTGCGAAAAATAACCGGATATTGGATATTTCGCTTACCGCGACCGTGTTGAATAATGAAAACGAAAAACCCTTTGCGATTACAATAACGGAACGAGATATCACGGAACGCCGAAACCTGGAAAAAGAAATCCTGGATATCACTGAGAGAGAACGAGAACAAATCGGCCAGGAATTGCACGATGGCATGGGCCAGATACTGACTGGTATTGCAGTTTTGTGTAAAGGATTGGCCCTAAAACTGAAGGGCAAATCATCCAAAGAGATGAAAGATGCCTTAGTCATATCAAAACTTGCCAACCAGGCGATTGGTCAGACACGAGACCTCGCCAAGATGCTTTATCCTGTTGATCTTCAAACAGGGGGTTTGGTGTCTGCATTGAAAACGTTGGCGTCCAATGCAGAAAAAACCATGCAAGTGAAGTGTCGATTCGGGTGTGGAAAATCAGTTTCGGTTAAAAATCTCGTTGAGGCCAAGCAGATCTATCGTATTGTTCAGGAAGCCATGACCAATGCGGTTCGGCACGGCAAAGCAAAGAATATCAATATAAAGCTTCGTTTGACTAAGAAAGGAACGGTTCTGTCCATTGAAAGCGACGGCCTGGATTTTCCGAAACTATCTGGCCGACAAAAAGGGTTTGGATTGAAAATCATGCAGTACCGTACGGATCTGATCGGTGGCTCTCTTGATATTCGTAAAGGCAGCAAGGGTGGAACGGTTGTCACCTGTATTTTCCCGAACGGCAGTTAAGATTTCCTACAAAGGATTAGCATATGACATTGAAGAAAAACCAGAATCAGCATAATGATAATAAAACGCAGGTTCTTATCGTAGATGATCATCCGGTGGTACGCGATGGACTGACCACCATCATCAATCATGAACCGGATATGAATGTATGCGGCGAGGCGGAGGATGCCTGTCAGGCCCTCAAAGCCGCTGCTGAATTAAAACCGGATGTCGCCGTGGTGGACATCTCTCTCAAAAATTCGGACGGTATCGACCTGACGAAGAGTATTACGGCAGTACACCCCAAAGTGTCCGTCATCATCCTTTCTGTTCATGATGAATCGATGTATGCCGAGCGAGCCCTTTTAGCCGGCGCCCAGGGGTATCTGATGAAGGAGACTGTTTCAGAAAATATTATCAAGGCGATCCGTACGGTGTTAAGCGGCGAGATCTATGTCAGCAACTCCATTTCGAAGAAGTTTCTCCACCAAATTGCAAAAGACAAGGCGGGCACGACCCAAACACCCATCGAGACCCTCAGTGACCGGGAATTCGAAATTTTCCGTCTGATTGGTCAAGGGTATAAGGCGTCCCAGATTGCCGAGCAGCTCCATCTGAGTACAAAAACCATCGAGACCTATCGCTCACGCATGAAGGAAAAACTCAATTTACCAAATGCCGCTGAACTTCTCCAGTATTCCATCAAATGGGCCAAAAGTCAGGATCGAGAGTGATTTGATCCTGACGCGTCCTAGTCCTTCAGGGAACAATACTTAACACAACACTCCGGAAACGACAGATTTCTTTGTGCAGATTCCAGTATAGGATTTCACCTACACAAACGTAAGCATTTTCACTGACATCAAATACAGACCCCGCTCTGATTTACACAGATTGATGTTATGTTATGATCGGGTAATGGATTTGCTGTTCCAAAAAGAAACATTAACTTTTAGACGAATTCTAAACACAAATATAGTGTTGCTAAATAGAGTATGTATCCAACGGTTCACGAGACAGGAGACAGAGAATGCTTGAAAGAAAAATGCCACTGTTTACTTTATTCGGGTTCAAAGTAAGCATCGATATAACGTGGTTTGTTTTAGTAGTGCTGATAACCTGGTCATTGGCCAAAGGTGCGTTCCCTCACTATTTCGCAGGTTTTTCTGATAAAACTTATTGGTGGATGGGAGCGGCTGGGGCTCTGGGCTTGTTCATATCCATCATATTTCATGAATTTTGTCACTCGCTCGTGGCCAGACAATTCAACCTTCCCATGAAAGGGATAACCCTGTTCATTTTTGGCGGGGTTGCCGAAATGGACAAGGAACCTGAAAATGCCAAATCAGAGTTTTATATGGCAATCGTCGGCCCCATCTCCAGCGTGGTTCTGGCCGGTGTATTCTTCCTTCTTTACACGGCAGGTAAGGCTGTCAATTGGCCGGGACCTGTCAATGGTGTGCTGGTGTACCTGGGTTGGTTAAATATTATTCTGGCTGGTTTTAACATGGTGCCTGCCTTCCCGCTTGATGGTGGACGCGTATTGCGTTCGATCCTATGGTATGTCAAAGGTGACCTGCGATGGGCAACCAGGATTTCTTCAAGGTTAGGAGCGGCATTTGGTTTGTTCCTGATGATCATGGGTGTCATCAGTTTCATTGGCGGCAATTTTATTGGGGGGTTGTGGTACTTTCTCATCGGGATGTTCATTAAGAATGCTTCGCAGATGTCATATAGGCAATTATTGGTTAAGAATGCCTTAATGGGTGAGCCGATAAGCAGGTTTATGGCCGCTGAAGCAGTGACAGTACCTTCGTCTATAACGATATCTGATCTCGTTGAAGATTACTTTTATAAGTACCACTATAAAATGTTTCCCGTTATTGATAATGACATGCTAAAGGGCTGTATCACAACAAAGCAGATCAAGGAGTTATCTAAGGAACAATGGGCTACAACCAAAGTCTCGGATATCGCTCAGCCGTGTTCCGAGGCAAATGCTATTTCACCAAACATTGATTCAATAAATGCGATTTCGCTCATGAACAGGACCGGAAATAGCCGGCTCATGGTGGTCGAGGGAAGCAAACTCCTAGGCGTGATCAGTTTAAAAGATATGCTCAAATTCATGTCACTTAAGCTGGACCTTGAGTCGGGAGAATCAATAACGAGGCAAGGATGGCGGACTTAAAAGAAGATTGTTGCAAGGAATCGAGCTATGAAAGTTGCGATAACTTCGACAGGACCCAAATTGGATGACCTTATAGGAACACAGCCGGATAAGTGTTCTCACTGGCTGTTCGTGGACCCTGTGACAATGGGTTATGAGGCAATACCCAATCCGTTAACCAGCATTAGTGGTCCGGCATCGGGAAAGTTCCTTGCCCGGGTTCTGCAGGAATATAGAATCAAATTCATTCTGGCAGGCGGGTGCGGGTGTAACCAATTGAAAGAACTGGGTGCAGATGGAATAAGAGTACTTTTGGGAATGACAGGTTCGGTCCGAGAAGCCGTGGAAAAGTTTAATCGGAGCCCGTTTTTAGAATGTTGTGATTCTTATTAGTAATTAAAACCCAACAATATCTTGCATATAAGCACAAAGAGAAAGATTCTGTGAAGAAAAAAGAAAAACAGAACAGTGAAACGAAGGATAAAACGAGGATTCTGATTGTAGACGATCATCCAGTCATACGTGAGGGATTAACGCAGATTATTAATCGAGAAACTGATCTTTTGGTATGTGCCGAAGCCGGAACGATGGAAGAGGCTGTGAAAGCTGTTAAGAAACAGAAAATCGATCTGGCTCTTGTGGATATGTTGCTTGATGGTACAACCGGGATACAGGTCATAAAAAAAATAAAAATCTTATGTCCGGATCTCATTACGCTTGTCTTTTCGATGAGCGACAACCTGCAATATGTAAAACAAGCCATTGAGGCGGAGACATCGGGATATATCACGAAAGATGAAATCTCTGAAGATATTGTAATCGCAATTCGTCAGGTGCTCAAAGGACAACTATACATCAGCAGCAAATTGCTTAAAAACATGCCAAAAGAAGAACTCAAAGACCTTTTGGCTAGGAGGAACAAAACTAATGACAAGTGAAAATAAACAACCAGTCATCAATGATTTTCCAGAAAATAAACTGCTGATTCGCTACCGAAGTGGTGACGAAGACGCTTTTCGCGAAGTAGTAAACCAATATAAGAATTCACTTTACACGTTTCTTCGACAGCTTACCGATAATCTGGAAGTCGTCGGATACGCTTTTCAAGAGACGTTTCTGAAGCTCTATACCAGCCGGGACAGCATTGATACGAATCATACGCTAAGACCCTGGCTATTCAATGTTGCCGCTAACAAAGCTGAAGATGCTCTGCAAAATTTACAATGTCAATCTGCCATGAGCGGAGCAGAAAATATCTCAAAAAGAAAACGTCGCCGCTCTTTAGAGCAACAGAGTTCAAGAATGTCGTGATTAAAACATAGCGTTTAGGGAGATCAAATATGAATCATACAGAAACGAGTTTGGTAAAGGTTAGTTTATTCAATGTCGTAAACAATCAGCACTGTCCACAATGCGGCGGTCGGATGAAGGAATTGGACCGACGGAAAGAAGGCTCAATTACTTTTATTTGGTTTGAGTGCTTTAAAACTGATTGTGACGGTCAGTGGATGCAACCGTATACGAACTTACAAGCCGATTTCATCAAGCTAGGGCATAAGGAGAAACAATGGATCGGAGATTGAAACATGAACTTTTCAGAAGACATCTGGATAATCCGATACTTTCAGTGAATGACTGGCCATACGATGCTAATTCCGTCTTTAATGCGGCTGCCGCGTATATCGATCATGAAGTCGTGTTGCTTGTTCGAGTGGAGGACTTCCGGGGATTTTCTCATTTTACGGTTGCTCGGAGCAAAGACGGGGTTCATGATTGGAAGATTGACCCAAAACCTACCTTCGTTTCGAACTCCAGCTTTCCTGAAGAAATTTGGGGAATCGAAGACCCACGCATCACTTGGGTGCCGGATCTTCAAAGTTGGGCTATCACCTATACAGCATTCTCAAGGGGAGGACCGTTGGTATCTTTGGCGACAACGAAGGATTTTAAGACATTCACCCGATTCGGTTCGGTCATGACGCCGGAAGATAAAGATGCTGCAATTTTTCCAGTTCGTTTTGGAAATCGTTGGGCAATGCTCCATCGCCCCGTTGCCAAAACCGGAGGCATTATTTCTGCGGATATCTGGTTGTCTTTTTCGCCAGATCTAAAGCACTGGGGAGACCATCAGCAATTGATTCAGGCTAGAGAAGGTAGTTGGTGGGATGCCAATAAAATAGGCTTATCTGCTCCTCCTCTTGAGACATCAGAGGGCTGGCTGATTCTTTATCATGGTGTTCGTTCCACTGCTTCCGGATCGATTTACAGGCTGGGGCTTGCTCTTTTGGATTTGAACGATCCTCGGAAAGTGATTCGACGCAGTGATGAATGGGTTTTTGGTCCTAAAGCATCTTACGAAAGAGAAGGCGATGTGGATGATGTGGTCTTTTCCTGTGGATGGATTGAAAAGGACGGGATCGTTGATATGTATTACGGTGCTGCAGATTCTTGTATTGCGCTGGCAAGTGCGAATCTGAAAGATTTGGTTGATTATATCTGCAAGTGTTCAGTTCCAGAATAAATTGTGAGTGCCAAGAGATAAAGATATGCGACAGATGCACGATTTAAATTGTGCTGTTAGGCTCGAGTTCTTTTGGCACGATCTTTAAAATCAAGACTGTTGCGCTGTGTGTAGAATCCCAGTTTATTCCGAAATATGAAATAGGATATAATTTTATGAAAATCCAATGTCCTCATTGCAAATCAGGTTTCCGGATTTCTGAAGAACACTTAGGCAAGAGCGTTAAATGTACAAAATGTAATCAAGCCTTTGTTGTCGTTGCAATACCCAATTCAAAAATATTTCCCAAACAGGTCATTCATTCTTCAGTGCATGAACATGAAATCTCTGAACTGGTTCATGAATTAGAGCAGGTGTTGGACAAGATTACAAACTATGATGATGAGGATATAGCCGAAGCCCAGACCATGCTTCAGCAGACCATTGCCAAATATAAAGGAACATTAGCATAGTGGATTTTACAGCATCGCTTGCAGCTACAACCTAAATACAACTCAAGAGCCTATTAGCTCGTGGAAAAGACAGAAGTTGAATAGCCTAAGTGTTTTCAAATAAACAGCTTAAAAAATATCAAAAAAGTTGTAACATTTTTAATAGCCGTTGTACATTCTCCTTCTTACGCACCGCTCAGGCACTACGCTTGCTTGAGGCAAGCTCGTGCCTTCGCTGCCACAGGGCACGCGTAACGGTTATCGAATATGCAAAGCACAGGGTCGTCGTCGCCAGCGTTAGCTTGTACTGTACCGCATTGTCACTACGGTTGCTTAGGCAACCTCGTGCCAATGCTGCCACAGGGTCATTCCAACGGTTATCTTGTATTGCAGCGTTCATATCGCCCCGTTGGGGCTCAAGCGGCAGCCCTTCGGGCAATCTATTTTAATATCCCACCCAACCCACCCGGGCCGGGCCAATCGGCCCCTCCCGTTGGTCGGTGCCGTTGTCCCGACCCTGGCGTCGCCGCCAGCCGGGTCCTCCCGTTGGTCGGCCCCGTTGTCGGCGGCGCAATCCCGCCGCGGGTCGCTTGACGCTCCCCGCCGCGTCTCAACCGCCGCTTACGCGGCGGCATCCCGCCCACCCTCCAGAAGGTCAGCTTCCTTTTTCTGTCTCGTATGCTCTTGCTGGTTTTGGTGCGCCATTCTTTGTCTCTTCCTCCAAACTGCCAACAGCCTTCAGGCGCTCTTGGCAGTTTTATCTACGTGCCTCTAAGGCACCTTCGCTTCCGCATTCGCTTGCGCTTTCGCATATGAAACGGTCAGATACTCTCTCGGTTTCGCGGCTGAATTCATACCACGACTGCGCATTCGAACACCATAATGAATCTCGTCTCCCGACCCGTCGGGAACCTTCGGTCAAGCTGCTTTACTCGCTTCGCTTCAAAAATCGGAACCCGCACAGGCCAAACGCGGTGCCAGAAAACAGCACTCTGTCACGGCGTTTGAAACACTGCCTGCGCGGAGACTGGTTTAGACGTCGGCGGCAAACACTTAACGCCCGCTTCGCGACCTTTTGTTTATTTTGCACCGCGTGAGATCGTCTCATCACTGCACCGCATCCGGACAGAAGGGATGATTTTGCCGTTCCCTGAACCTATGCCCGCTGGCGCCGGCTTGAGACTACGGGACGGCAGGGCTGCGGACAAAGGTCAAACTTCGGCTAATGCCCGAACCGCGGGTCGGACAACGCCTCAAATGCCCTTTGCCTTGCCTGCCTTCGATACGCAACTATCGTTGCTTGACGCTCGACTCCGGCTAAACGCCTGCGCTCGACTATCGACCCATCTGCGCTCAATTCGAAATTCGCTTGATGTCTCTGCGCCGTCTGGCGGGCACCCTGCGGGCCCTCACATCCCTTCGTCCGGCTTAGCGGTTTCGCTCTTCGACGAAGCACCAGTGCAAAAGTGGTTTCGTACCTCAACCACGCCGCCGACAAAAGACATAAAACCAATCGGCCACCGCCACGTCGGAAAGCCCACGCCAGCGATACCGCTGCTGTCATTCGTCCTTTCTTATTCGCCGCGACGGAAGCTGTTTCGACTGTGCTCGTCCCTCGCCTGCATTTTCTATAAGGAACGGCCGCTCCGCGACCGGACTGTTCTAACCTTTTAAAAACAGCCCCGCCCCACAACTGTCTATCGTTGGGGCGGGTCGTTTTTTTCGATCCGTTCCGAGAGAACGGAAAACGAAACCTCTTTTTTGAAAGGAAAAACCATGGAAACGAACACACAAGCAGCAAACGCAGCGGAAGCAAAACACACCCACGATCTGGAAGAAGTCGTCAGCTTCTGCCGAAGCCGCGATCTGGACGCCGAACAGGTCGGCAGCTGGGTCTGGGTCAGCTTCGAAGAAACGCCCGACGACGAACTCCGGCAGGCCATGAAAGACCTGGGCTTCCGCTGGTCGCCCCGGCGGAAGAAATGGGCCCACAACTGCGGCACGCCGACCAAATCGGCCCACCAGTCCAGCCCGTGGGAAAAGTACGACCACCAGCCCGTCAGCGGCCAGAGCTGGAAGGCGACGGCCGTATGATCACCCCGCACAAAGGATGGATCCCGGCCAACTGTCAGGAAATCGATGACGAGTGGTATTTCCTGATTAAGTGGCAGGACTGCCCCGGCGGCTGGAAAGCAAAACACGACGGCAAGGCCCTGTTTCATCCCTTCACAGGGCCTGCCGTCATCCTCAACAAACAACTGGAACTCTTTGACTGAAAGGATACACAATGAAACCCGAACAACTGCTCATCAAAATCAAAGCCCTTGACCTCTTAATCGATGAAGTCCTGATCGACATCACCAACAACGACGCACTGGCTGCAATGGATGAAAGCTGCGAGGCCGACAAAGCCGCCAGCCTGCTGCAGGACTATCTGGAAACGCTCGCCGAAACCTTGAGGAAATCCTGACGAAAGGGGCAGCAATGACCACTTATCAGATCATCACAACCACCCGGGCCGGTACTGAATACGGCCCGGAATTTGGCGTCGAAGATGCGGTCGCGAATTTGATCGACAACAACCTCGACTACTTCATCGACAAACTGCTCGACGAGAAACCGGAACAGCTAATCAATGACATCAACCCGAAAGGAACCGAAAATGACTAAACTGGACACAATCTTAGAACAATTACAGGAAGCCGCCTACACCATCACGGACAACTTCTGCTACGCCTGCTACAAGGTCGTTGACGGCGACCGCTGCCCGACCTGCGGAACCGATGACTTTATGCGGCACTTCGAAGGCGTCGGCGTCGAATACGGCACCGAATGGATCATCGACCACCTCATCGAAACGCGGCTGGAACCGGTCGACGGTGAGGAACTCTTCGAGGAACTGCTCGACGAATGCTACCCCGAAATCCAGATCGGCTGCTGCACGTTCAGCCCCTCGCAGGTCATGAAGGAACTGGACCCCGTCGCGTTCAGATGCGGCGTAAGCGAGGAACTCGACAACCTCGCCAGCGATGGCCAATTCTACGAACACAACGGCGACTACTACCGCATCGAAGACATCGAAGACATGCTCGACGACATCATGGCCGAATAAAACAAAGGGGAAAGGGGAAAACGTCACAAGCCCTTTTCCCCTGTTTTTTTATGCCCGCCCGCCATCCCTCCGGCACAGCCGGACATTTCCGGATTCTTTCATGCATTTTCCCAGTTTTTGCCTATGATAAGGGTTGTTGTTTTTGTTTTTCCTTGACAGGTTATTCGAAAAGTTGGTAGTATGGGCCATACGGAAAGGAGAAAGACCATGAAATATATATTGATTATTCTCGTCTTATGCATAGGGGGATGTTACACCTCTAGTTACACTCCATTGACGGAGGAAGAAAGAGCCGCAAAAAGGGAGGCACTTGTTAAGCGGTTCCAGGAAGCGTACCCTGAAAATTGGCAACAGAAGCTTTTGGAATATGACATTGAAAGAGAACGTCAGGCAGCACAGATTATTATGTCTATGCCGCAGCCAACACCACTCCAAACACAGCAGCACTATCACATTGAGCCAGAACCCCAAGCTCCTCGAGGTTATATTATTCAGAAAGGGACAGAGTTCCCTGTTTTTGTCAATCCTGACGGTGCAGGCGGATACATTATTCAGCAGGGTACGGAGTTTCCTACCTATGTGCGGCCGAATTGATCCTGTTAGACACTGTACCTGATGACAACAATCAGACCGTCTAAATAATAATCTGTGAAAATCCTCGCAATCTGTGTGCCTAAAGGCACCCCAGCCGCAGCACCTGATTGATTGTCAGATTCTCCGTATCCAAGCCATCCAGATGGTCCATCACCCGGTCATATTTATGACTCTGCTGGCAGGATTCGTATGTCAACCCGTGGCACTGCCGACAGCCAAAGACTGTCCCCCCAGGCGGCAGATATAAGACCCCAACCCGATCTTCACACAGCACCCCATTGACCACAGCAGGGCACCGCAGCCAATACCGCACCCCGCCATAGTAGCAGGGGGTCGTCGTGATCTGAATATCCTGACTGGTAACGGTAACAAAACCCCCATCATGCTCAGAAACAACCCCGATTTCGACCCGTAAAGACCTTTTGTTACCGTTACCGGTAACCTGAGGCGTGATTATGACACCGCCCGCATCGTCCCCAAATTCATTGACCCACCGAATACAGAACCGCTCATCAGCACGGTCATCATCAAACACCCCCATCTTTTTAAGATGCTTGACACTGATTGACCGGCACAGAGAGGTATTGACTTTCCGTGTCATCACATCCGCCCAAGCACCGCTTCCAAATCCACCCATGTCATTCCTCCAAAATCATTAAGTAACTTTTAGAATAAAGGTTAATCCAAGTCCAATATTTGCAACAGAATTTGCAACAGGTTTGCTCGTTTGAGCTTCTGCTGGCGTTCGGTTGCGTTTCGTCCGGCGTCATAAGTCATTTATCTAAAGGTTGTTAGTGCTTTACTGATAAATACTTACAAAACCCTCTTGTCGGACTGTCGATCCGAAGGTTGAGGGTTCGAGTCCCTTCGGCCTCGCTCCATAAAGCCTTGTAAGTGAACACCTTACAGGGCTTTTTTTGTGGACACAAAAAGGGTGAAATAGGGGTGCGCACTGATGCGCACTGAAAAGAGCATCTCTGAAACCACTCAAACTATCCAAAATATCGATGCAAATTGACTGAATCAATGCTGTCGATATAGTGTTGATTCAGGAGATTCCCCGTAGTTATACGGATTGACAATTTTAAGCATTGGACTATAATAGTACCGTTCTTTTATTTGGAGCAGGAGAGATGGAAAGACAATTTGATTAGGTAAATAGTAACCCACTGCTGACAATCTTAAAAGGGATTGGCGGGAGTGGGTTTTTTAGTGGAGAAAAAGTAAGTTATTTTCGCAAGATTATATGAGGCTTTACGTATCTTATAGTAAAAGCAAATCTGAGAAGCAAGAGAGTGTAAGTACGGAACGTTGGAGTATCGACTATTTGAGAAATGAAATAATGATGAATAGGAAAGAACAAATTAGTTTGGTATATTGTGACCCACTGCTGACAATCGAGGGGAGATTGTTGGGAGTGGGTTTTTTCGTGGAAATCAGAATATTAACTATTCGAGAATTGAAAGGATAGAAAGATGAGAAAACATTTATTCATTTCTTTTTGTTTTTGCCTAATTATCGGAATTGAGCACAGCTTAGTTTTTGCAGAAAATATATGGATAAAAAATCCTGCAAGCCCTGTGTTGGATATTGGATTGTCAGGGAGTTGGGATGATGACGGTGTTGCTAATCCTTGTGTCATTAAAGATGGCGATGTATATAAGATGTGGTATGCTGGTCATGAGAATTCCCTTCGAATAGGATATGCTTCTTCCCCCGATGGAATCACTTGGACTAAATCCCCACAGAATCCAGTTTTAGATTTGGGAATGGTTGGCTCTTGGGAGGACGAAGAAATAACAGAGCCTACTATAATCAAAGACGGGGGAATTTATAAAATGTGGTATACAGGAATCCATAACGAGATCCCTAGTATAGGCCATGCCACCTCCCCTGATGGTATTAATTGGATAAAATATACGGGGAATCCTGTTATTGTTAGCGGAGCTTCAGGTAGTTGGGAAGAAGGGGGTGTAGGAGAAGCCTGTGTGGTTAAGGATGGCGGTACCTATAAAATGTGGTATTCGAGTTATACGCATATCTCGACAATAAACGAGGCAATTGGCTATGCCATATCCTCAGACGGCATTAACTGGACAAAATATGAGAGTAATCCTGTATTAGGTTCCGGTGCTACAGGCAAGTGGGATGAGGCAGATGTGGATAATCCGACTGTGATTAAGCAAGACTCTATTTATCATATGTGGTATGAAGGAGTAAATGATGGTGATGATGTTTGCCGTATTGGATATGCCACATCTGTTGATGGCTTGCAGTGGGAGAAATCTCTTGATAATCCTGTTCTGGATGCTGGTAGCTCAGGGAACTGGGATGAAAATGGAGTGGCCCATCCATCCGTTCTTATTGATGAAAATTCCTATAAAATGTGGTATACTTCCTCTGATGGTGTTCACGATCGCATAGGACTTGCTTCTTTGTATGTCGTGCATATCGAAACTGTCACTGTTGACAATCCCGGAAACACGGGTTGTTTTGCTTCAGACGGAATTGGACATTTCCTGAAATTGAGTTAGTATGTATTTCAATGAAAGGAAATGGACGATGTCAAACAAACGGAAAAAGTTTTCACCGGAGCAAAAAGTACAGCTATTGCG
>Ga0272442_10007474_pt1 | contig 14098 bp, 10 predicted proteins | sample SSMForm2O_FD_200262 | JGI IMG/M metagenome (GOLD analysis project Ga0272442, IMG submission 200262) | Marine sediment archaeal communities from Little Sippewissett salt marsh, Falmouth, MA, United States - SSM-Form-2O | ecosystem: Environmental > Aquatic > Marine > Wetlands > Sediment ...
TCTCCTCCGTAGATATATGTACCAGTAAAGCCCTCTGATCTGCCGGGTCATCGTTCCCTGATCAGGGAGGCGACACCCTTCACGACGGGTCCCACGAAGGCCGCGAATCCCGAGTGCCCCGCCGTCTGGATTTCGGGATTGCTGAAGCCCAGGGGAAGTCGCCCCGTCAGGAACTGAAGGAGCACCGTGGTGGTACCCATGATGCGGTAGTCTTCGTCCCTGAAATGAAAGAAGGACGAACCGCCCGACAGTGTGCCGTCGATGACACTGAAACTGCCCCGGAAGGGACAGTCGGAGGCCTCTATATTGACATTAATGTCCCGCGTCTTCTTGAGCAGGGACTGCATCTCCTCCGATTGTTTCGCCAGTTCCGCTACCCCTTCCCAGAGGAGTTCCATGAAATGTTCCGAGATCTCCGGTGCCGATTGAATGATGGCGGCCGCATCGATGTCAAGCAGTTTGTCTATCGTCTTTTCCAGCAAGAGAGAGACCCGGGACAGTGCGATCCCGGTGAGATGGGTGCGTATCTCGTCCACCGCCTGCGGCAGTACCTGCTCCAGATCGCCGGCGGGCATGTCCTCGAGGCCTGTAATCAGTTGTTCTACGTATTGTTCAGCCATGATACTCTCCTTCCTCGGATTGAACCTTGTATATCCTGCACAGCAGTGCCCTGCACTGTGGTACGCCCACGATGGGGTCATAGGGCGGATCGGTGGACAAGAGGGCATTGATGTTTGAATCGAAGCAGCCGTATTCGGGTGCCGGCCGTTCCGGGAACCACCATGCATGCGGTCCCGCTATGACGTCGGGATGCATGTCGGGCACCAGCCTGACCTTGAAGGTGACGTGCCGGCTGTCCTTCCATTTCGATGTCTCCAGGTGGACCCAGTCGCCTTCTTCGATGCCCAGTTTCGCGGCGCTCTCGGGATTCATCTCCAGGCAGGGTTCCGGTGCCAGTTGCCGCTGGCGTTTCACCTGTCGCCCCTCACTGTGCATGAAACTGTGAATCCGGTAATGGGTATAGATGAAGGGAAATTCCCTGTAGAGTTCCGGCGTGCTGATGGGACTCTCCGGCGGTTCGTGATAGATGGGGAGGGGTTCCTGTCCGATGGCCTCCAGTACCGATGAATAGAGTTCCACCTTGCCCGTGGCGGTGCTGAAGGGAGGCGTGCTCTCCCGGTATCGTTCGTATTTTCTCGGCAGGACGATCCTGGCGTCCGGCTTTTCGGAGAGCTCTTCATAGGTCATGCCCTGATATTTGAGTCTCCAGCTGAGATAGTCCTTCACGGTCTCCCAGGGAGAGACATCGTTGCCCATGGCCCTGGCGATTTCGATGGCCACCTCGCGGTCGTCACGGCATTCACCGGGCGGTTCCACCACCTTCGGTGTCGCCGTGATGGTGCTCGAGGGATGGCCGAAGGCCGCCACCAGGAGGTCGCACTCCGGGTAAAAGGCCGCCGGGAGGACGATGTCGGCGAGCTCCGCCGTGGGGGTCATGAAAAAGTCGGACACGAAGATGAATTCCAGCTTGTTTTTCAGGATATCCCATATATTGCGGTTGCCCATCTCTGCCACGATGAGGTTGTTGGCGACGCACCACAGTCCCCGTACCCTGCCGTCATCCATGGCGCGGATGGTGCCGGGGACGTCACAGATGGCACGCTTGTGCATGAGGGGATAGTCCTTGGCACCGATACGTTTCTCATTGACGGCCGCCGGCGGCTTGATCCCCCAGAACATCAGGTAGGTCTGCCAGAAGAGCGCCTCGCGGAAGGTCCGGTAGTAGAGGAGGTTGCCCCCCTCTGCGTCGACGTTCCCCGTGATTCCCACCAGGATCGACACGGTGCGGCATGTCTGCGTGGCATTGACCTGCTGTGCGCCCGATCCCAGTCGAATATAGATGGATGCGGGGCTGTTGGTGGCATACATCCGTGCCGCCTTGATGATATCGTCTGCCGCCAGGCCGGTGATCTCCGCGGCCCACTGGGGGGTGTATTCCCGTACATGCTCCGTCAACTGATCGAAGCCGGCGCAGTAGTTTTCCACAAATTCCCTGTCGTACAGTTCCTCGTTGATGATCACATGCTGCATGGCCAGTCCCAGGGCCATGTCGGTACCCGGTCTGATTCTCAGCCAGACATCGGCCCGCTTGGCCAGCGGGATGGGACGGGGATCGACGACGATCAGCTTGGCACCCCTCCGCAAGGCCCTCCTGATTTCCCGTGCCTGGGCCGGTGTGGCCACGTCGGGTTCGGAGCCCCAGAAGACGATGCAGTTGGAATGGGAATAATCGGGGCCGAATTCATAGGTTACCGTGTCGCCGAAGGTGACGCTGTTGGACATGACATCGGGGTGGATACAGGTGTATCGCCCCAGGTGCGTGTTGGGTGTGGGGAAGAGTCGTTCGGCCATCTTCGTTGCCTGGATCCCGATGTGTTTCTGTCCCGAACCGCAGGAGACATGGATCGCCTCGGGGCCCACTTCTTCCTTGATCTTGTTCAATGCCGTGGCAATGGTGCCGATGGCCTCGTCCCAGGAGATGCGTTCCCACTTTCCCTCACCCCGCTTACCCGCCCGTTTCAGGGGGTATTTGAGCCGGTCGGGATGGTACATGACGTCGGGAATGGACATGCCCTTGATGCACGAGGCGACGCAGTTGATGCAGCGTTTGGCCTCTTCTTTGGCCATTGCCTCCGTGTACCCCTGGTCGACCTCGGAAAAGGATGCCCTCGCCTCGGCAGCGGCAAGCCCCGGCATGGCGTGGCGGCTCCCCTGGAGCATGATCTCGTTAGACAGGGAGGCGGTGTCGAAGGTCACCGGTTTGCGCTTCTCCGGATCGGAGCCGCTCAGGTGCCTGATGATGGACAGTGCGGCCCTGCGTCCCGCCGCCATGCCGTCGGCCACGGTACCTGCCCCGACGACGCAATCGCCGGCGGCAAAGAGGCCGGGAGGCGTGAGGGCCAGTGTCTCTGTATCGACTGCGACGGTGCCCTGTGCCGTGTGGTCAATGGAACCCTTCAGCGGGGCGAGGTCGGGGGTCTGTCCGATGGCGATGATGACGGAATCGCAGTCCATACGGTGCGCGCCGTCGTCACTGAGTGTCCATGAGATCTTTCCCTGGTTATCCTTGTCTGTGGAGAGGACGTCCCTGAACAGAACGCCGGTGATCGTGCCGTTTCCCTCGAAATGCTGCGGTGCCAGTGAGGGGTGGATGATGACACCCTCCTTCTCGGCCTTTTCGATTTCCCACAGCTGGGCGGGCATGGCCCGGCGATCCTCCAGACAGGTGAGATGGACCTCACGGGCGCCGAGGCGCAGTGCCGTCCGGGCCGTGTCCATGGCGGTATCACCGCCACCGATGACGATGACCCGGTCGCCCAGATCGATCTTCTTCCCTTCGCCCACGTCTTGCAGGAAGGACAATGCCAGGTAGGTTCCCTGCAGATCCGAACCGGGGAGCGGCAGGGCCATGGGCTTCCAGGAACCGGTAGCGAGGAGCACCGCGTCATACTCCTGCCGGAGGTCTTCCATGGACATATCCCTTCCGATGGTGATGCCCGTTCGAATCTCTACGCCCAGGGCCGTGATATAGTCTATATCGGCCTGGACCACGTCGCGGGGCAGCTTGAACTCGGGAATCACCGACGACATCATGCCACCCGCCACCGGTTGCGATTCAAAGACGGTGACGCCGTAGCCTTCCCTGATGAGGTCATGGGCCGCCGTGAGACCGGCGGGACCGGAACCGATAACGGCCACCCCTTCGGATCGTGTCTGTGCGACGGGTGCAGGCCTGTTGTTGCCCGAGGCGATGGCCCGGTCGGCGACAAAGCGCTTGATCCACTGGATCGCCGTGGCATCGTCGACGATAAGCCGCTTGCATTCCACCTCGCAGGGATGGTGGCATATCCTGCCGCAGATCGATGGGAGGGGGTTGGTGTCCCGGATGATGTTGATGGCCTCGTCGTACTTTCCCTGTGACACGGCGGTGACATAGCCGGGGATATCCATGTCGAGGGGGCAGGCCTCCACGCAGGGGGGTATTCGTATGACCAGCGACGAATCTTCGATATGCGTGATCTTTCCGTTTTCGACATTGGCGGTCAACTGGCACTTCTGGTGACAGCGCAGACAGATGGTCTCAGCCTTCATGTGACAAACTCCTTCAAAAAATTGTTCCAATAATCATTGTTTCCACTGGTATTTTTGATGCGTTACCTCCGGATCGGGTGTAGTAACGAATCGTCAACCTCAGGTTCCTCACCCCGGCATGTTGTTCTCACAACTCCCGGGCATTGTCATATTCTCAAGCACCTGTTCTCTACCATGATTTTCGGGAAAGGTACATACCTTAAAGTAAGAGACCGGTTTTCTATGCAGGCAGGGGACAAGCAAGGGATTCGCACTGTCCTTCGTGATAGGTGACATACCGGGAAGCGGGTATCGTGCCCTTCCATGCATTCCCCTGCCTTGTGTGGCAGGTGCCCGTGCGTGACGAAGAGTCCATACGTGAGTATGACTGAGAAAACACATGGAAATCCTTTGTAATGATTGTTGTTCCAGATGGAACGGTGCGAAAAGGAAAACCCTGCCGGGACGATGAGAATGTGCCGTCAAAGAGCGGAGATCCTTTCTCTGCGTCGTGGTGGCTGTCGTAAAAATATTCTTGACAAATATTTATCGTTATTATATACTAAGGTAAATCATAGATTTGCCGGACACCGAGGCCTGCAAGAAAAAATGGTCAATGACTACGCCGGGTCTGTCTGAAAGGGGCAGTGGAGGGGTAAATTTCTCGGCGTCATGTCTTGCATCCGGAGCCTACCTGTGGTAAGCAGCATATAGCCGCCTGATACGGGTTGTCTTGGAAATGCCGACTTGCTGGAGGAAGGCCCGTGTATCATCAAGGGTTTCGGTTTCAGAATTATCGAGCGGGGATTTACAGCAAACAGGGGGGGCATGTGATTCTATCGCTATAAATCGGTAATCCCATAGAATAACATTCCCAAAAGTACAAAAGTAGAAGAACAACGACATTTTTTAAGCTGTCAACGATGTCTGCCTATACAGGACGTTGTACATACAGGTGATTACAGGCCGCACTGTCCGTGTTGGTGATCACAGTATGCCAGCATGAGAAGGCGGTCATGGTGTTCAGGATTGAACAATATGATTTCTGAACGGTGCAGTGACAGAATAGAGAGGGGTCTTCTGCGTATTTCGATATCGGTGCGTTCCCGTCAGGTTGTCCGCTACCATGAAGGCAGTATATGGCAGTGGGCCTGCCGTGAGGGAGAGGCGACGGAAGGCCGTGCTCTCATGTGTACATGGTAACATTGTACAGATGATTACAAGAGAAAGGAGGGATAGACAGGTGTATCCGGGTATGGTGTACCGGAAAAAAGGAGGAAAATAGAGTCTTTAGGTACAGAAGAAGCACCACTACATGTCGCTCTGATGGCGACATGGATACCAAACGCAATCTAGAGGGGGTATTAAGATGAAGAAAAAGTTTTGTCTGATAAGCATTCTGGTTGTAGCGGCATTTATCGTCTCCGTAACTGTGTCATCGGCGGCACCTATCGTCATCAAATTTTCGCACGTCGTTGCTGAAAATACACCCAAAGGTCAGATGGCCAATAAATTCAAGGAACTGATCGACCAGAGACTGGCCGGCAAGGTGGAAGTGCAGGTCTTCCCCAACTCACAGCTCTTCGGGGATAACAAGGTGCTCGAAGCGATGCTGCTCGGTGATGTCCAGCTGGCCGCACCGGCACTGTCGAAGTTCGAAAAGTACACCACCAAGCTGATGATGTTCGATCTGCCCTTCCTCTTCGGAAGCATGGCTGCCGTTGATAAATACCAGAAAGGCCCGGCCGGTAAGAGTTTGCTGGCCTCAATGGAAAAGAAGGGTCTCATGGGCCTCCGCTTCCTGCACAACGGCCTGAAACAGATGTCCGCCAACGATCCGCTCAGGGTCCCCGGTGATGCCGCTGGCAAGAAGTTCCGTATCATGACATCCGATGTCCTGGCTGCCCAATTCGAAGCACTCGATGCCATTCCACTGAAGAAACCCTTCTCAGAAGTCTTCACACTGCTGCAGACCAAGGCCATTGACGGCCAGGAGAACACGTGGTCCAACATCTATTCGAAGAAGTTCTTCGAAGTTCAGCCCTACATCACCGAAACCGATCACGGTATCGTTGATTACCTGGTCTGTACCTCGACGGAATTCTGGATGGGTATGCCCGCAGATATCCGCGCCGAGGTCGAAAAGGCCCTGAACGAAGCGATTGATTTCGGTAACGCCGTTTCTGCAAAGAAGGCCGTGGAAGATCGCCAGAAGATAATAGACTCCAAGCGTTCCAAAATTCTCACACTGACTCCCGCCGAGCGCGCCCAGTGGGTCGAGGTCATGAAGCCCGTCTGGAAGAAGTTTGAGAAAAAAATCGGCAAGGAAAATATCGATGCCGCCTACGCCTCCAATTAGGAAAGGGCGTGTTTACTGATTCACGGACCCCCGTGCAGTGGGGTCCGTGAACTGAACAGCGATTATATTCCCGGTTGCGTGCAGCTGGGTTGGCGAGCGAACAAAAAGTAAAAAATCATCGCCTGGATGGAACGGATAAGTAAGGTAGGATGTACTTGCCACAAGAAAGTACATCCTACCTTGCGAACCAGCCGGAGATTTCCCGCTCCCTGTTGCGGGGGGCGTCGAATTTTTATAATATGGTCTTTTGTGAGGGTTGACTATGTTTGCGAGGATAATTAACAGCCTGGAAGAGGCAATCATCGCTATCCTTCTGGCTTCAATGACATTACTGGTTTTTGTGGAGGTGACGTTGCGCTTCGGCTTCAACACCGGGATGATGTGGGCCCAGGAACTGACCCTCCACCTCTCGTGCTGGATGGTCATGTTCGGTGCCTCCTATGGGATCAAGATCGGTTCCCATATCGGCGTCGACGCCCTGGTCAGGATCCTGGCACCCAGGACCCGGAGAATAGTCACGGGTCTTGCAGTGATAGCCGGTTTGTTATACTGCACGCTCATCGGTATAGGGGCCTGGGTGTATCTCGAAAAGGTGTACTCCATCGGTATCGAACTTGAAGATATGGCGATCCCCAAATGGGTTGCCCACAGCATCTTGCTGATTGGAGTGATACTGATAGCCTGGCGTTTGCTGGAATTACTCTGGGAGATTATTACCGGAAAGGCCGATGGCTTCAAGATGATTGACGAAGCCAAGGAGAGCCTGCAACTGGCCGAGGAAACCAAGAAAATAATGGCTGCCAAGGAAGGAGAAAGCGCATGACCACTATCACACTCTTTGTCCTGCTCTTTCTCTTCTTGTTGACGGGTATGCCGATTGCCATTGGGCTGGGACTTTCCAGCGTTACAACGATCCTGCTCTTCTCGAACGACTCAATAGCCTCTATCGCACTGAAGCTTTTGGAGGCTCTATCCGAGCATTACACACTGCTTGCAATCCCATTTTTCATCCTTTCATCGGCCTTCCTGTCGACGGGCGGCGTCGCCAAGCGGATTATCGATTTTGCCATCAATTGCGTGGGCTGGATTCGTGGCGGCCTTGCCATGGCCTCTGTTCTTGCCTGCATGATCTTTGCTGCGGTGTCCGGCTCTTCGCCGGCCACGGTTGCCGCCATCGGCTCTATCGTCATTGCCGGGATGGTCAAGTCGGGTTACCCGGAAAAAATGGCGGCAGGTGTTATCTGCAACTCCGGGACCTTGGGTATTCTCATTCCTCCCTCCATCCCCATGCTGGTCTATGCCGCTGCCACGGAAGAATCGGCGGCCCGGCTCTTTATGGCAGGATTTCTCCCCGGCTGTGTGATGGGACTGATGCTGATGTTCGTCATCTACATCGTCGCCCGCGTTATCAAGCTTCCGGCCCAGCCCTGGGTAGGAGTTAAAGAATTCATCCGCAGCACGGCAACCGCCAGCTGGGGTCTGATGCTGATTATTATTGTCCTCGGTTCGATTTATGGCGGCATTGCCAGTCCGACGGAGGCCGCCGCTGTCTCCGCCGTCTATGCCTTCCTCATCGCCATCTTTGTGTATCGCGACATGGGGCCGCTCAAGGGTGTTCCCTGGCGGAAAAGCAAGGACGAATCTATAGTGAGCATAGTTTTTCGCAATCTGGGTCAGACGATCATGGCCTTCCCGCGCTCGATAAACCATTCCGATACGCGCAAGGTCTTCAGGGATGCCTCCAAGGTCGCAATCATGCTCCTCTTTATTATTGCCAATGCCATGCTCTTCGCCCATGTTCTGACCACCGAACGAATTCCTCACCACATAGCAGAGATGATTATGGGATGGGGCCTGCCGCCCTGGGGCTTCCTGATCGTTGTAAACATCCTGTTGCTGATAGCGGGAAACTTCATGGAGCCGTCGGCGATTATTCTGATCATGGCGCCGATCCTGTTCCCCATCGCGCTCAAACTGGGAATCGATCCGATTCACCTGGGGATTATCATGGTCGTCAACATGGAGATCGGGATGATCACACCACCCGTCGGTCTCAACCTCTATGTTACTGCAGGCATCACGGGGCACAACATAACATGGGTCTTGCGGGCTGCCTTGCCATGGCTTTCGATCCTGCTCGTTTTCCTGGTAATCATAACCTACGTTCCGCAGATTTCTCTCTTTCTGCCCGAGTTTATCGATCACCTCAAGGGTTACTGACCCGATTGAGTGAATTAACGGGAAGGGGACGGCTGTTCCGCCCCTTTCCCGTGCCGCAAAAATCCTTCCCATACACGGCATGGTACCATGCTGTGAAATACCCTGCGCGGAAACCGACATGTTGCCCATAGAGACCATTCTCGTTACCACAGACCTGCGTCCCAACTGGGAATATGCCTTCAGGTATGTCGTCATGCCGGCCCGGCAGAACAGGGCGGATATTCACCTGCTCCGCGTGATTCTCGAAGTCGACGCGACCTTCAGGAGTGATATCTCGGCCGTCATGGAGACTCACGGCAAGGGACGACTGTCTTCTCCCCGCCGGGCTTCATCCATCGACTCGTCGGGCACCCTTCATCTCGACGCCGCGTTTTTCTTCCCGGCGCATCGGCATCAGGAAAGACCGTCATGGGCACACACCTCCAGGGCAGGGTGGCAGAGTTGCTCTTCTCTTCATCGGATCATCTCGGCCGGTACAGTGAACAATGCATTGACACAAGTACCACGATGTGGTATAGGTTGCCGCACATTACACAGTGCATGTGCACGGCGGGGAGGGTTTCATGGACGGAAGGGAGTTCGCCTCCATGCGAAAGCGGCTCAACAAGACACAGAAACAGACGGCCGAACTGCTGGGATGTTCCGTCAAGGCCGTGCATAGTTACGAACAGGGATGGCGTCTTGTCCCGTCCCATATTGAACGGCAAGTCATGTTCCTGGTCTGTCAGAAAGTGAATGGAAGCAGAAATCTCAGGCCCTGCTGGGAAATAATGCAGTGCCCTATCGAGGTAAGGGAACAATGTCCCGCCTGGGAGTTTCAGGCCGGCACCCTCTGCTGGTTTATCAACGGAACCATCTGCAAGGGCACAGTGAAAAAGGCATGGAAGGACAAGATAGCTCTATGCCGATCCTGTGAGGTACTGTCTTCCATACTGTGAAGACAGGGGAATCAGGGAGGACGATATGGGTGATACAAAGAGATACCGCTTTAACACCGAGGTCATTCATGCCTGTCAGTCGCCGGAGGACTGGCAGGGGGGGACGCTGCCCCCCATATTCCAGACGGCCTCGCATGTCCACCGCACGGCCGAAAATCTCAGCGAGACCTTTACCGGGAAAAGAGACGATCATATCTACATGAGGCTCACCAACCCGACCAACCGGGTGCTCGAAGAGAAACTGGCCCATCTGGAGGGCGGCCGGGGGGCCATCGTCATGTCATCGGGGATGGCCGCCGTCTCCAACGCGACCATGGCGCTGCTCCGTGCAGGCGATGAGTTTGTCACGGGGAATTCCATATTCATGTCCACCTATCTCCTCTTTACCCGTGTCTTCAGGAAATACGGCATTACCGTCCGCATGGTCGAGTCCACCGATATCGACGCCATCGAGGGGGCGATCAATGAGAAGACGCGGTTCGTCTACCTCGAAACCATCGGCAACCCCAAGATGGATATTCCCGACCTGGAAAAAATGTCGGCACTGGCCCATGCCCACGGCATCCCCCTGCTGGTGGACAACACACTGGCCAGTCCCTATCTCTGCCGCCCCTTCGAGGCGGGGGCCGACATCGTCATCCATTCCACTACCAAGTACCTGAGCGGTCACGGCAGTGCCATGGGGGGAGCCGTCATCGACGGCGGCCGTTTCCAATGGGAAGGGGAACGCTTCCCCGATTTTGCACCCTTTGTGGACCGGAAGGGCCCCCTGGCCTATCTGGACAGGGTCTGGCGGGAGCATCATATCAATTTCGGAACCACGCAGGCACCCTTCCATTCCTATCTCACCATGATCGGGTTGGACACGCTGGCCCTGCGCATGGAACGGCACATGGCAAACGCCATGACAGTGGCCCGCTTCCTGCGCGGGCGGCCCGAAGTGAAGTGGATCAATTACGCGGGGCTGGACGATCATCCGTCGCACGAGACGGCGAAGCGGCTCTTCGGCGGCAGGGGCTTCGGCGGTCTGCTTGCCTTCGGCCTCAGGGACCGGGAGGCATGCTTCACCTTCATTGACCGACTGCAGATGATCTGTCACCTGGCCAACCTGGGTGACTGCAAGACACTGGTGATACATCCCGCTTCGTCGCAGTATGTATCCTTCGATGACGCCACCAGGGAGGGGCTGTCCATTACCCCCGATCTCATACGGCTATCCGTGGGGATCGAAGACGCCGAAGATATCTGCGACGATCTGGGGCAGGCGCTGGAGGGGCTGGCGTAACGGTGGTGAAGACGGAAGATGAGCGAATATATTGAACACGACAGGGACGGCGTCTCTGTCGGTGTGGTAAGCAAACAATACGTTACCTTCGCCGGGCCGCCCCACGAGATGGTCCTCGAGAGCGGTGCCCGGCTGGGTCCCATCACCATTGCCTATGAGACCTGCGGCACACTGAATGAGAGGAAGGACAATGTCGTCCTCGTCGCCCACGCCCTCACGGGAGATTCCCATGTGGCGGGCTATTACCGTGAAAACGACACCAAACCGGGATGGTGGGACATCATGGTGGGTCCGGGGAAGGGGATAGACACGAATAAATACTTCGTTGTCTGTTCAAACATCCTGGGGAGCTGCATGGGAACGACGGGCCCGGCGTCACTCGACCCCCGGACGGGACGGCCCTATGGACTGGATTTCCCCGTAGTGACCATCGGCGATATGGTGAAGGCGCAGAAGGCCCTCTGCGATCACCTGGGAATCGAGCAGATACTCTGTGTCATCGGAGGGTCCATCGGGGGGCTCCAGGTCCTCGAGTGGTGCCTCAGGTATCCCGATATGGTCTCGTCTGCCATTCCACTGGCCACGACGGCGCGGCATTCGGCATTGACCATCGCCTTTAACGAGGTTGCCAGGCAGGCCATTATGGCGGACCCCAACTGGGCCGGTGGTTCTTACTATGCGGGGCCCGGGCCCGATCTCGGACTGGCCGTCGCCCGCATGATCGGGCACATAACCTATCTCTCCGACGAATCGATGCGTCATAAATTCGGGCGAAAGCTGCAGGACAAGCATGATTTTTCCTTCAATTTCGACGCAGATTTTCAGGTGGAAAGCTACCTCCGCTATCAGGGGGGGAAATTCATAGAGCGTTTTGACGCAAACTCCTTTCTGTATATTACAAAGGCCGCCGATTATTTCGATCTCAAGGATCAGCACGGTGGCGGATCGACGGTGCGGGCATTTTCCAGGGCGCGGGCCCGGTTTCTGGTTGTATCATTCACGTCCGACTGGCTCTATCCCACCTATCAGTCGAAGGCCCTGGTGAAGGCCATGAAAAAGAACGGTCTCGACGTCAGTTTCTGCGAGGTAGACGCCCAGTGGGGCCACGATGCCTTCCTCCTCAGGAGTGAACGCCTGACGGCGCTGATAGGGGGGGTTCTGGAGCGCGTGAGCAGAGAAGGGGGGCGGGGCCGACATGCGATTTGATCTCCAGGTCATAGCATCGTGGATCAAGGAAGGCTCGACGGTCCTCGATCTCGGCTGCGGCGAGGGGGACCTCCTCCATCTCCTCAAGAGCGAAAAGGGCGTCTGTGGGACCGGAATAGACTGCGATGAGTCGAAGATCGCCCGGTGCATCGAGCGGGGGCTTTCCGTGCTGCAGGGGGACATCAACGAGGAGATCGAGGATTATCCCGACAAGAGCTTTGATTACGTGATTGTGAGCCAGACACTGCAGCAGGTCTACCGGCCCGACGCGTTGATTGGTTCCCTGCTGAGAATCGGACGGAAGGTCATCGTCAGCTTTCCCAATTTCGGTCACTGGCGGATCGGTCTCCAGGTACTCCTGACAGGGTATGCCCCCGTTACCAGTCACCTCCCCTACCAGTGGTACGATACCCCCAACATCCGGGTCATTACCATCAAGGATTTCAGAAGGTTTTCACGGGAGATGGATTTCAGCATCATAACGGAAGTTGCAATGAAGGATCGCGATTCTTCTGCGAGAGGAAGGATCGTCAGGATACTGCCCACGGTGAGGGCCACCTATGGTATCTTTATGATAGGAGAAAGGACCGGGCAGGAGTAAGACAGCGGGTGTGGCCGCGGGTGCAGGCACTGCCGCGCTGTCATGGTGGACACCAGGGTGAACGTGTGTGGAGGGTTATGTGTGTGACCGGTGGGATTCACCGGCATATCGGGCCCTTCCGCCGGTTCAGTGACGAAATATTTGGCAAAAAATATGCCTTGTTACTTTACTCTTAACTGGTGAGTGTTTATTTTATTATAAAACTGATGTGGAGGACATAACCATGTATTCCAAGACCGTGATGGATCATTTCAGGAACCCCCGGAATGTGGGTGTTATCGATGGCGCCGAGGGAATGGGTGAGGTCGGAAATCCCCTGTGTGGAGACATGATGACCATATATCTGAAGATAGACGATGAAAAGATCGAGGATATAAAATTTCAGACCTTCGGATGTGGCGCCGCTATAGCCGTTTCCAGCATGCTGACGGAGATGGTAAAGGGGATGACCATAGAAGAGGCGAAGAACATAACGAACAAGGATGTGGCCGCGGCCCTGGAAGGCCTGCCCAAGAACAAGCTCCACTGTTCCAATCTCGGTGCCGATGCCCTCCATATAGCGATCAAGGATTATGAGGACAGGAAGGCGGGAAAGAAGCGGCCCGACATCAAGCGGAAAGAGCAGCACGAACATGTACAGGGAGACAGCTGTCACTGTCCCTATTGCGATTCCGAGGTCGCAGACGGAGCGACGTTCTGTATGGCCTGTGACTCGGAAATAGAATTGCAGCACTGATGGAAGAAAAAAGGTGAAACATATCATGAAACATATCAATCTCGATCACCTGTCGGCCAATCCCCTGCTGCCGGAAGTCCAGGATGCCATGATTGCGGCGATCAGGGAAGACCATGGCAATCCCTCAAGCCAGCACAGCAAGGGTGAGAAGGCACTGGAGGCGCTCAACAGGGCCCGGGCCTCGGTGGCCCATTTGTTGAACAGCAAACACCCCGAGGAGATCGTCTTCACCTCGGGAGGGACGGAATCCATCAATCACGCCGTCAAGGGAGTCGCCCTGTCGCAGTCGAAAAAGGGAAAACATATCGTAACGTCCAATATCGAGCACAGTGCCGTGCTTCGAAGTATCAAGCGCCTCCACACGATGGGATACAAGGTCACATCCATTCCCGTCGATGAGACGGGGCGGGTCAATCCCGAGGCCATCGCCAAGGCGATCACCGATGAGACCATACTCGTATCGGTTATGCACAGTAACAATGAAATCGGAACGATACAGCCCATAGAGGAGATCAGCCGCATCACCAGAGAAAAGGGAGTGATCTTCCATACCGATGCCTCTGCCTCCGTGGGAGTTGTCCCCATTGATGTCCAGAAACTGGGCGTCGACCTCCTCAGCTTT
>Ga0272442_10007475_pt1 | contig 14097 bp, 12 predicted proteins | sample SSMForm2O_FD_200262 | JGI IMG/M metagenome (GOLD analysis project Ga0272442, IMG submission 200262) | Marine sediment archaeal communities from Little Sippewissett salt marsh, Falmouth, MA, United States - SSM-Form-2O | ecosystem: Environmental > Aquatic > Marine > Wetlands > Sediment ...
CCTCAGGCCGTGGGAGAGTAGGTCACCGCCGGCTCTTATACACAACGCCCCACCCGCTATCCAGCGGCGTGGGGCGTTTGTACTTCCACTCGCCCCTCGGGAATGAGTTTCCCGGTGACATCGTCAAAGACATGTATCGAGACACCCAGCCAGCTGGCCAGATCGAATACCAGGAGATAACACGATGCGATACGTGCTCGCGGTTCTCGCAACACTGCTGATTCTGGCCGCCTGGCCGACCGACCTCAAGGCCCAGGGCAGGGGTCCCGGGCTCGTCGTAACTGACAGCCTCATTGACTCTTATGTATCGCGTCTTGACCTTACCTCTGAACAGGAGGCGTCGCTCAGGGGTATTCTCGAGACGCAATCGGAGAGGGCCCGGGAGATGATCGGTGCCGCACGGGCCCAGGGCAGAGAAGCCATGGAGGAGATGCGGCCGAAACTGCAGGAACTCCAGACGGACACCAACAAGCAGGTGGAAGCGCTCCTCACCGAGGACCAGATCCCGGAGTATCACAAGATACAGGCTGAAATCCAGGAAATGCGACGCAGCATGCGGCAGCAGAGACCTCCCCGGTAACTCCGGCAAGGTTGTGGGGCCGTCCCCGGCCCCGCAGCTTCCCACGCATGACTGAACACCCTGTCCCAGCCGCCGTGGAGTTCAAGGCAGGCATTTGCGCCATCATCGGTCTTCCGAACGTCGGGAAGTCTACGCTTCTCAACCAGCTGATCGGCGAGCGGTTGAGCATCGTCACTCACAAAGCTCAAACGACGAGGCAACGGCTCCTGGGCATCTACTCGGATGACCTGCACCAGGCGGTCTTCGTAGACACCCCCGGCGTGCTGGAGCCGCGGTACGCCCTTCACGAGTCGATGCAGGCGGAGATAGCCCGGGCCCGGACCGACGCGGATGTCCTGCTTTACGTGGTAGACCTGGGATTCGAGTCCAGCCTGGAACACGCGCGGATGTTCGCTCCGTCGACAGGCGTGCCTTCGATCCTCTGCCTGAACAAGGCCGACCGCGTTGGAAAGGCAGAATTGTCCGCGATCGAAGGCAAGTTGAGCGACGGCTCCGAATGGCATTCGGTCATCGTTACCGAGGCCACCGCCGGCAGGGGAGTCGATCGACTGAGGACCACGATTCTGGACCTGCTGCCCCCCAGTCCTCCCCTCTATCCTGTCGACGAGATTGCCGCGGCCCCGGTTCGGTTCTTCGCGGCGGAGTTGATCCGCGAGACCTGTTTCGAGGAGCTCGCAGAGGAGGTCCCGTACGCCACCGCGGTCGAAATCGAGACGTTCCGGGAGGCGGACGATCCCGTGTACATCGCGGCCATGATCTACATCGAAAGGGAGTCCCAGAAGGGAATCGTGATCGGCAAGGGCGGTAGCATGATCAAGACGATCGGCCGCAAAGCGCGCGTCAAGATCGAGCGCCTCATCGAGCGACCGGTCTATCTCGACCTGAGAGTGAAGGTGATGCCCAACTGGCGACGTCGCCCGGGCCGGCTTAAGCTTCTTGGATATGACCTTCCGCCCGGATCCAGGTGAGCAATGAGCATCGACCCCAAACTGCTGGAAATCCTCGTCTGCCCGAAGTGTCGGGGCGAGCTCGAGTACGACGAGAGCGAGCAAACCCTTACCTGTCACGGTTGCAGGCTTCGATATCGTATCGAGGACGACATCCCCATCATGCTGATCGATGAAGCTGAGGTTATCTAGCCTCGCTCTGGTCTTCTTCATCCTCCTGAGCCCTATCTCATCCAGGGCGCAGGAATCTACTTCCGGTACGACACTTCGCAGCCAGTCGTCAACCCGTGAAACTGCGCGCTTCCTACTTGCCCCGATTGGCGCCCGCATGGTCGGCATGGCGGGAGCGGTCGTGGCCTCCCGAGCCGACGTTGAAGGGGTGTTGTGGAATCCTGCTTCCGCTGCGGGAGTCGAGCGACCGACGGCCTATTTCCACGTGGCAAATGACTTCGGCACTTCCAGCCAGGTTCTCGGATTCCTGGGCCGTTGGCAGTCCCTCCGGGTGGGGCTCGCCTACTATCATTTCGGGTTGGGCTCGATCGAGGCACGAGACGACGCGAACCAGGAGCTGGGCTCGATAGCCCTGGACGACGATGCGCTGATCCTGACCGGAGGCTACAGCCTCTCTCCCGCTGTGGACCTGGGAATGAGCTACAAGCTGGTTCGCCTGTCGTCCGCGTGTGACGGCGATTGTGATTCGTTTGACGGGAAGAGCATCGGACACGCCTTTGACGTCGGCGTTACCGCTGACATCTGGGCTGCGCGTGGATTGTCGGTGGGAGCCGTGATCAGGAATTTCGGCCCCGGAATTCAGTTCAGCGGAGGGAGCACCACAGATCCAATGCCGACGAGGCTGAGACTCGGAGCCTCACTGGATGCCGTCCGCGCGTTCTTTCAGGGCGAGGACCGATTCGGCGTAGTCGTTCAGGTAGACCTGCAGCAGACGGTTACGGAGTTCGACGACCTCGAGGCCTACCTGGGGGCGGAGGCATCGCTTCGAGGCGTTCTTTATGTCAGGGGTGGTTACGCCTGGTCCACGGCGGGCCGGCAAGGCGCGGCGCTCGGAATCGGGCTGCGCTACGATCGGCTGATCGTCGACCTGGGCCGCGCATTCAATGACTTCTCGGGTTTTGACTCCGACTCTCCATTCCAACTCACTCTCGGATTCGGATTCTGATCGAGCAGGACACAGGCTTCGGCGATGAATGACCTTCCCAGCCGCGACGATATTATTCGGGCCCTCCAGGAGTCCCGCCACGGCCCACCGTCAGCTCGCGATCTGGCGCGGCGCCTGAAGGTGGATGGCGACGCCTACCGAGCCTTCCGTCGACGCCTCAGGTCCATGGAGAGGGACGGCGACGTATTCCGTCAGGGAAAGGGCAGGTATGCCCTGCCTGGCAGTTTCGAGATCGTGACGGGGGTGGTCGATGTAACGCGTGCCGGCGACGGCTTCGTGATCGCTGAGGCAGCGGGTGAGGAGGATGTCTACGTACCACGCCGACACCTTGGCTCGGCCGTGGAGGGCGACCGTGTTGCGGTTCGCGTCGAGCGACGTGCCCCCGGTCGTAATCCGGAGGGACGTCTGGTTCGCGTTCTCGAGAGAGCCTGGGGACAGGTCGTAGGCGTGTATCATTCCCGACGGGGATATGGAGCGGTCGTACCCCAGGAACCGCCTCTGCCTGCCGACGTTTTCGTCCCCGCAGCCGACCGGGGAGACGCAGCCGACGGCGACATCGTGCTGGTCAAGATCGCGGAATGGGGTAAGAGCGAGTTGCGACCCGTGGGCGCGGTCTCGTCCGTGCTCGGCCGCCCGGGGGATCCAGGCGTAGACGTCCTGTCCATCATTCTTGGTCAGCAGCTGCCCATCGAGTTTCCGCCCACCGTCCTTCGAGAGGCCGAGAAGGCGGCCAGACGGGGCCTCCGACCCGAAGACCTGGAAGGCCGTGAGGACTTCCGCGACAGGCTCTGCTTCACCATCGACCCGGGAGACGCCAAGGACCACGACGACGCCCTGTCGGTTCGTCGCACGCCGGATGGGTTGGAGATCGGCGTTCACATCGCCGACGTTTCCTGGTACGTCAAGGAGGGAAGTGGTCTCGATCGAGAGGCGCTCGAGCGTGGCACGAGCGTGTATCTCGTGGACCGCGTTATTCCGATGCTCCCGGAGGCTCTTTCGTCAGATCTGTGCTCGTTGGTACCAGGACACGATCGACTGACCGTGTCCGTGGTGCTTGACTACGACCCTGCCTTGAAGCTGCGGGAGCGCCGAGTCGTTCGGGGGGTAATCCGGAGCGACAGGCGTCTGGCATACGAGGAGGCCCAGGGCTTCCTGGACGGAGCCCCGGTGAACGACCGGGATTCGATCGCCGTTCTCTCGGCCCTGCGGGACCTGTCAACGGTCGCGGCAGGGGTTCGGAAGGACCGGCAGGAAGCCGGGGCCGTGGACTTTGCCATCCCTGAGGCGAAGGTCATACTCGATGAGGCCGGGGAGCCGATCGAAATCCGGGCGCGCGAACGCCTGGAGGCACACCGGATTGTCGAAGATCTGATGATCCTCGCCAACGAGATCGTCGCAAGCATCGGACTGGCTGAGGGTCTTCCGTTGATCTACCGGATACACGAAGACCCTGACCCGGACCGCATGCAGAAGCTTCGGGAGCTCGCCGGGTTCTTCGGTTATTCCTTGCCACTCAAGGAAATCCGGCCGGCTGACCTGTCCCGCTTGCTGGACCAGGCGAAGGGCACCCCCCACGAGTACTTGATCTCGAGCGTCACGCTCCGGTCGATGAAGCGAGCCCGATACGCAACGGACAACGTGGGTCACTTCGGCCTGGCCTCGGAGGCCTATGCTCACTTCACGTCTCCCATCCGGCGCTATCCGGACCTTGTCGTTCACAGGGCGCTGGTCCGCTGGCTCAAGGGTTCACAGCCGATTTTGCCTGAAGGCCTCAAGGATGTCGCCCGGCACTCGTCCGACATGGAGCGTCGGGCCCAGGAGGCCGAGCGCGAATCGGTAGAGGCCAAGACAATTCGATATATGCAGCGACATGTGGGTGACGAGTTCGAGGGCACTATTGGCGGCGTTACCAGTTTCGGACTGTTTGTCGTGCTTGACGGAGTTCTTGCCGAGGGCCTCGTGCGCCTGGGCTCCCTGGTGGACGACTACTATACCTACGATGCCGACGCGCACGCGGTCTCGGGGCGTCGAACCCGAAAACGATATCGTCTTGGCGACCGGATTTCGGTCCAGGTCGTGAGGGTCGACACGGAGAGCCGAACCATAGACCTTGAGTTGGCCGGCGATCTCGCTTGACCGGGGGAATCACCGCAGCTAGACTCGCCGGAGACGGGGATTTCCGCGATGCGCGGGAACCCCGTCTTGGCACAACGGGCGCTGTGGTGTACGCCCGGACACCCACGGTGGCAGGGAGAGTATCGAATGGCAGTATCCGATGCGAAGCTGAGTCTGATTGGTGAATTGCGGCACAGGCTGGACGACCTGCGGAGGTTCCTTTGACCTCGAGTCCAAGGAGACTGCGCTGGTGGGCCTCGAGCAGCGCATGGCCAGCCCCGGGTTCTGGGACCAGCCAGACACCGCAAGGGAGGTCATAGAGCAGGCCAACCGGTTGAAGGCCTGGACAGAGCCGTGGGCTTCCCTGACCCGGAGAGTCGACGAGCTGACGGAACTCGCGGATCTCCTGGCCGAGGAGGAAGACGAGGACCTGTCCTCCGAGTTGGACCGTGAAACGGCCAGCATCGGTGAGGGACTGGCGGAACTCGAGTTGCGGAACATGCTTCGCGGTCCCGACGCGCACAGGTCAGCCCTGCTCACGGTGCACCCGGGAGCTGGAGGTACCGAGTCCCAGGATTGGGCCGAGATGCTTCTGAGGATGTACTCGCGGTACGCCGAGCGCCGGGGCTACACCGTTCACCTGCTGGAACTGCAGCCGGGCGAGGAAGCGGGGATCAAGTCCGCAACCCTCGAGATCCTCGGCGCTCACGCCTTTGGATATCTCGGAGCGGAAACGGGGGTCCACCGGCTCGTGCGGATTTCACCGTTCGATGCCCAGGGCCGCAGGCACACATCGTTCGCATCGGTGTTCGTGTACCCCGAAGTGGACGACGACGTCGAGATAGAGATCGACGAGTCCGACCTTCGGATAGACACGTATCGGGCTTCCGGCGCCGGCGGTCAGCACGTGAACAAGACGGATTCAGCCGTGCGCATCACGCACGAGCCCACGGGTGTCGTCGTGTCCTGCCAGCAGGAGCGCAGCCAGCACAAGAATCGGGCTAAGGCCATGAAGATGCTCCAGGCGGCGCTGTATCAGCGCGCCATGGAGGAGAAGGAAGCCGAGAAGAAGGCGATCGAGGACTCCAAGACCGACATCGCGTGGGGCAACCAGATCCGCTCTTACGTGCTGCAACCATATACGATGGTCAAGGATCACAGAACCAACCTGGAAGTTGGCAACGCGGACGGGGTCCTGGACGGCGACATTCACCGTTTCATTGAGGCCTTTCTTCGCAGGAAAGGGGCGGCCTGAACGTGACCTCCAAGGACTCCACCGGTCAGCGCGACGGTGTACCCATCCGGGAGTGGTACTCGGCGGCGGAGAGGCCAAAGCCGATACGGGATCGGTTCGCCAAACTGGAGAAGCTGCGTGACCTCGGTGTGCCGGCTTACTCGTATTCCTTCGATCCGACCGATGATCTCACCTCCGCCCTGGCCGCATACGAGGACGGCGTGGAGGGAACTCGGGTGCGAGTCGCGGGCCGCCTCGAGTCGCTCCGCGACATGGGGAAGAGTGCCTTTGCTCACCTCGGGGACCGGTCGGGAAGGCTCCAGGTTTACTTCCGTCGGGACGACCTGAGCGAGCTGGAGCGCCAGGTTCAGAATCTGCTGGACCTGGGCGACTGGATAGGAGTGGCAGGCGAGCTCTTCCGCACCCGTACGGGAGAAGTGACCGTCCGCGTCGAGACCCTCGAACTGCTGGCCAAGTCCATGCGCCCGCTCCCGCTCGGCAAGACAGAGATCACCGACGAAGGGGAGTCCGTGGTCCACAGCGGGTTCGCGGACGTCGAGAGCCGATACCGACAGCGCTACGCCGACCTCGCCGTCAACCCGGACGTCCGGGCCGTGTTCATCACGAGAGCCCGGATCATATCCGCCCTGCGCGCCAAACTGGACGGGGAGGGATACCTCGAGGTCGAGACGCCGGTTCTCCAGCCCCTGTACGGCGGCGCGTTCGCCCGTCCATTCACGACCCATCACCATTCGCTGGACCGCACTCTATTCCTGCGGATCGCCGATGAGTTGTACTTGAAACGTCTCATCGTGGGCCAGTTGGACAGGGTCTACGAGATCTCGAAGAACTTCAGGAACGAGGGCATCGACCGGACCCACAACCCGGAGTTCACGATGCTCGAACTCTACCGGGCGTACTCGGACTATCTGACGATGATGGATACGGCCGAAGAGCTGGTAACCGAGGCCGCGGCCGCCGTGACGGGCGGCCTGGAGATCTCCTATGACGGTCACGCCGTCGATCTGTCGCGCCCCTGGAAGCGAATTCCCTTCTTCGAGGCGATCGAGAACTTCGCCGGGTTCGACGCCAGATCGGCTGACACGGAAGAGCTCCGGCGTCGAGTGCGGGACGCCGGACGCGGCGATGCGGACACACTGAGTCGTACCAAGGCGCTCGATGTCATCTTCTCCGAGTGGGTCGAACCCGAACTCGTCAATCCGACGATCGTTTTCGACTACCCGATCGAGATGAGCCCTCTCGCCAAGCCCAAGCGAGGAGATCCCGAGCTGGCGGAGCGCTTTGAAGTCATCGTGGCCGGAACTGAACTGGTGAATGCGTTCAGTGAGTTGAACGACCCCATCGACCAATGGGAGCGTTTCGCGGATCAGGTGGAGCAGCGGGCGGCGGGGGATGACGAAGCCCAGAGCCTGGACGAGGACTATGTGAGGGCCCTGGAGTACGGCCTGCCTCCCACGGGTGGACTCGGCCTGGGGGTCGACCGGCTGGTGATGCTCCTTACGGACCGACCCACGATCCGCGAGGTCATCCTCTATCCAATCATGAGGGATGATGAATCCGACTGAGGGCACGGTGCGAACACGACGCACGGACCGAGCCCTCCGCTGGTTCGTCGCTCGTCGCTACCTGTCGAGTCGGCGGGGCAGGGGCTTCCTGTCGATGATTACCCTGATTGCCATCGGGGGCGTGTCGGTAGGGGTCATGGCGCTGATCGTCGTCATCGGTGTGATGTCGGGGCTGCAGACCGACTTGCGAGAGAAGATCCTGGGAGCGAACTCCCACGGCATGGTGCTGGAGATAGGCGAAGCCGTTCGGATGGAGAGTTGGGAGTCCGTGATGCGCAGGGTACTGGAGGACCCGGACGTGACCGGCGCCGCGCCCTTCATCTATACCGAAGTGGGCCTGAACGTGCCCGGGGGCAGCTATTCGGAGGGCGCCGTACTCCGTGGCCTGGCGGACGATTCAGCGTCGCTTTCCGTTACGGAGGTGGATGAGCACCTCACCACGGGCACGATGCCGTTTGGCGAGACTGAGTCTGGCCGTCCGGGGATCGTTCTCGGCACGACACTCGCCAACCGCCTGAACCTCTATCCGGGCAAGACCGTTACGGTCGTTTCGTTCCAGGGCGCCGAGCTGACTCCGACGGGCATCCAACCTCAGCTCCGACTGTACGAGGTCACAGGTCTCTTCGAGACCGGGCTCTATCAGTACGATACCAAGTTCGCCTACGTGCACCTGGAATCCGCGCAGAGCCTGCTGCGGATGGGCCGAGCGGTCACCGGAGTCGAGTTCAACGTCCGGGATCCATGGAACAGCGGCGAGGTGGCAGCCCGGATCAGGGACTCTCTTGGATTCCCCTACTCCGTCGACGACTGGCAGAGACAGAACGCCAGCCTGTTCTCGGCGCTCAAGCTCGAGAAGTTCGCCATGGGGATCATCCTCCTCCTGATCGTCCTGGTCGCGTCCTTCAATATCGTATCGACCCTGATCATGGTGGTCACCGACAAGGTGCGCGAGATCGGGATCATGCGCGCGATGGGCCTGACCGCGGCCGACATCACCAGGATCTTCGTGCTTCAGGGAGTCGTGATCGGACTCGTGGGGACGACAGTCGGAACCGGGCTCGGTCTCACTCTGTCCTGGCTGCTGGATCGCTACCAGTTCATCACGCTGCCCGGAGATGTCTACTTCATCGACCACTTGCCGGTGGATACCAATCTGCTGGACGTCGGCTTCATAGTGCTTGCGTCCCTGTCCATCGCGTTCCTGGCCACCATCTATCCGGCGCGGCGGGCCGCCGACTACACCCCGGTGGAGGCGATCCGCCATGAATGACGTGATGAGCGGTCCAGGCTCAGCCGCTGCCGTCGAGGCCGTCGGCGTCGAGCGGAACTTTGATGGAGCCGATGGCAATGTGATTCGAGTGCTGCGCGGCGTCGACCTCAAGCTCGGTCGGGGTGAGACTGTGTCCATCGTCGGACCGAGTGGGTCGGGAAAGTCCACCCTGCTGCATATCCTGGGTGGCCTGGACTTGCCGTCGTCCGGGCGCATCGCGCTGGGGGGCAGAGACGTCGCCAACCTGGACGACGTCCAGCTGGCGAAGGTCCGAAATCGCTACGTGGGCTTCGTGTTCCAGTTCCACCATCTACTCAGGGATTTCACGGCCCTCGAGAATGTCATGATGCCGCAGTTGATAGCGGGATACACGCCTTCCGCGGCCCGAAAGCGGGCACTCGAGCTGTTGGACCAGGTCGGGCTGGCCGACCGCTCCGGGCACGTTCCGGCCAAGCTGTCCGGTGGGGAGCAACAGCGGGTGGCGACCGCGCGTGCACTGGCCAACGAGCCTCCCGTCCTTCTCGCCGACGAGCCGTCGGGAAATCTCGACCTGGAAACCAGCGAAGTGCTGCATGACGTGCTCTTCGACCTCGTCCGTGATCACGGGACGGCTATGGTAGTCGTGACTCACAACGCGGCGTTGGCCTCGCGCACGGATCGGATCTTGCGACTGGCGGCGGGCATTCTCGAGTCGACTGAGCCCGACGAACATTTGCTGGGCGGAGGGGACTGAGGCCTCGTATGCTCTGTGAAGACTGCCGCGAACGGGAAGCCGAGGTCCACCTGACCTCGATCGAGGCCGAGGAAATGCGGTCGGTGCACCTGTGCGTCGGTTGCGCCAATCAGCGCGGCATTTCAGCTGAAACGGCGGAAACGGTCGCCGGTGCTCCTCCCCTCGCGGACTTCCTGGCCCAGCTGGGCTCCTCCGGTCCACAGACGCCGATTCCCGATGCTTCGGAACCCTGTCCGTTCTGCGGAATCTCAGCCGCAGACTTCCGAAAGGCCGGCCGGGTCGGTTGTTCGCAGTGCTACGTGCACTTCGAGACTCAGCTTCGAGGCCTTCTGCGTCGGATCCACGGATCGTCTCAGCACGCCGGGAAACTGTATCTCAGCGAGGCATCGGACATCACGGACCGCCTGGGTCGGATCTCGTCGATGCGGCGCCGGCTGAAGCGGGCGATCGAAACCGAGGATTTCGAGACGGCGGCTGAACTGCGCGACCGTATTCACGCCATGGAGACGCGGGAATGATCCAGGATGCCGCACCGCTGGACGAGCGCGGATTGGACTGGATTCGTGGGGGAGGCGAAGCTGAAATCGTGCTCTCCTCGCGCGTTCGGGTCGCGCGCAACCTGCAGGGGTTTCCGTTCCCGGGGCGAGCCGGGGCTGAAGAGCGGGCCGATGTAGTCGAGAGGGTGAGGGCGGCAGCCGAGCACGCGGAATCGATGGATGGCGGGTTCTTCTGGGAAGTCGATTCGCTGGACACGGTGGACCGCGAGATCCTGGTCGAGCGACACCTCATCAGCCGAGACCTTCTCGCCCCCAGGCGGGGGCCTTCAGGCGCGGCCCTGGTTCTCGCCCGGGAAAGCTGCTGTGGCGTGATGGTGAACGAGGAGGACCACCTGCGGCTGCAGGCGCTCGTGGGCGGCCTGGCTCTCGAGTCGGCCTGGCGCCAGGTGGACCGGTTGGACGAAGAGATCGGGGCCCTTCTTCCCCTCGCCTATCATCACCAGTTCGGCTTCCTGACCGCTTGCCCGACCAACGTCGGTACAGGCCTGCGAGCCTCCGTGCTCATCCACATTCCCGGCCTCGTGCTCACAAAAGAGATCTCCAAGGTGCTCGAAGGCATCTCACAGGTCGGATTGACCTACCGTGGGCTGTATGGAGAAGGGTCCGAGGTCGTCGGCAACTTCTTCCAGATCTCCAATCAGACCACTCTGGGCAAGACGGAGGAGGACCTGATCGATCACCTGGGCCGGGTGACGGGCAAGGTGATCGACTACGAGCGTGGCGCACGGAGCGTGCTTCTGACGGAAGCCCCGTCCGTCCTCGAGGACAAGGTGTGGCGGGCGTATGGAATCCTCCGGGCGGCACGAAGCCTCGGCCTCGAAGAGATGATGAACCTCCTGTCGGGCGTCCGCCTCGGTGTGTCTCTGAAACTATTGAAATCACCACGGGTAGAGACGCTGAACGAAATCCTGGTGCGCGGACAACTCGCGCATCTCGAGCGCGCGGCGGGAGCAAGACTGTCCGAGCACGAGGCAGATGTCTGTCGCGCGACGTACGTTCGGGATAAGCTAGCCAAAGACGAGCGGGATGCCGGACAGGCGCCCGCAGACGGAACCAGCGATGCGACGGTGGTCGACGGGCCACCCTCGGGGGGTTGATGAACTACAACTTCACCGACCGTGTGAGGAAAGTGCTGGCGATGGCGCGCGAAGAAGCGGTGCGCCTCCAGCACGACTATGTGGGCACCGAGCACATCCTTCTCGGCTTGATCCGTGAAGGCGACGGCGTGGCGGCCGAGGTACTGCGCAGCCTGGCGGCGGATCTCGACGAGCTCCTCAGGCTCGTAGAGGAGAACGTCAGGCCGGGGAAGGCCTCGGCGTCGATCGGTGAACTGCCGTACACGACACGAGCCAAGAAGGTGCTCGAATACGCCATGGCAGAGGCTCGCGAGCTCAATCACAGCTACGTGGGCACCGAACACCTGTTGCTCGGCCTGCTGCGGGAAGAGAAGGGACTGGCTGCCAAGGTCCTGGGCGAGCTCGGGATTGGCCTTGAGGAAGCCAGGGCAGAGATGCTCAAGCTGCTCGGAAGCGAGGGGGCCATCGCCGAGCCGGGAAGTGCTCCACCGCCTGCGGCACCGCGTGGCGAGTCCAAGTCGAAGACTCCGGCCCTGGATCATTTCTGCAGGGACCTGACTGTGTTGGCCCACGAGGGTGCACTCGATCCGACGATTGGACGGCACGCCGAGATCGAACGTGTCATGGAAGTGCTCTCGCGTCGGAAGAAGAATAATCCTGTCCTGATCGGCGAACCGGGGGTCGGCAAGACGGCCATCGTCGAGGGGCTCGCCCAGAAGATCGATCGGGGTGACATACCGGACAGTCTGAAGGATCACCGTGTACTGGCGCTCGACATGGCCGCGGTGATCGCGGGCACCAAGTACCGGGGCCAGTTTGAAGAGCGACTCAAGGCCATCGTGAACGAGATCTCTCAGAACGAAGGTGTGATCCTGTTCATCGATGAGCTGCACACGCTGGTCGGGGCCGGCGCCGCGGAAGGCGCGATCGACGCATCGAACATGCTGAAGCCAGCCCTGGCGCGCGGTGAACTCCAGTGCGTCGGCGCCTCGACTCTCAACGAGTATCGCAAGCACATCGAGAAGGATGGTGCTCTCGAGAGGCGCTTCCAGACCGTGATCGTCGAGGCCCCTTCGGTCGAGGAGACGATCGAGATTCTCAAGGGCCTGCGCAAGCACTACGAGGACCATCATAACGTCAACGTGCCCGACACCTCGCTCGAGGCCGCCGCCAAGCTCTCGGACCGGTACATCACGGATCGGTTTCTCCCGGACAAGGCGATCGATGTCATCGACGAAGCCGGCGCGCGCTCCCGTCTGGGCGCCCAGGTCCCCCCGCCGGAGGTCCAGAAACTCCAGACCGAGTTGGACGAACTCTCGGGGGTAAAGGACGAGGCGATCCGGGACCAGGACTTCGAGCGCGCGGCCATGTTGCGCGATCGTGAGAAGGAGCTCCTGAGCGAGATCCGACGCACCAAGGAAGAGTGGAGCAAGCAGCAGAGAGAGACGCGTCCGATCGTGTCCGAGGAAGAGATCGCGTTCATCGTGTCTCGCTGGACCGGAATACCGGTAAGCAGGCTCCGCGAGGAAGAAACCAAGCGCCTGCTGAGAATGGAAGATGAACTGCACGAGAGCGTGGTGGGCCAGCACGAGGCGATCCAGGCGATCAGCAGGGCGATTCGGCGCACGCGCGCCGGGCTCAAGGATCCCGACCGCCCCATTGGCTCGTTCGTGTTCTGTGGCCCCACGGGAGTGGGAAAAACCGAGCTGGCGAGACAGCTGGCGCGGTTCCTCTTTGCCGACGACCAGGCCCTGATTCGCGTCGACATGTCCGAGTACATGGAGAAGTTTTCCGTGAGTCGACTCATAGGCGCTCCACCGGGCTACGTGGGATACGAAGACAGCGGTGCTCTGACCAAGGCAGTGCGGCAGCGTCCCTATTCCGTAGTCCTGCTCGATGAAATCGAGAAGGCGCACCCGGACGTGTTCAACATTCTGCTGCAGGTACTCGATGAGGGGCGACTGACAGACAACTATGGCCGGGTCATCGACTTCAAGAATACCGTTCTCATCATGACCTCCAACGTCGGGGCCAGAGAGATCGCCTCGTCGTCCAACCTCGGTTTTGAGACCGGAGAGATCGAGGTCCAGTACGACAGAATGGCGCAGAAGGTGCGGGATGAAGTGGATCGGACCTTCACACCGGAGTTCCTCAATCGGCTCGACGAGGTCATCGTCTTTCACCCGCTCACCAAGGAGCAGATCGGCGAGATCGTTCACATCATGCTGCGTGACGTCCAGCGACGCCTGGCCGACGAAGAACTGACGCTGAGTACGTCGGAAGCCGCCGTAGACTTCCTCGTTGACCGCGGGTATGATACAAAGTTCGGTGCGCGTCCCTTGAAGAGGACGATCCAGAGGTATATCGAGGACGCGCTTTCTGAGAAAATTCTGATGGCCGAGTTCGCGCCGGGAGACGAGATCGTCGTGGAGCTGGCGAAGGACTCCGAATCCCTGGTCTTCCGGGCGGCATCGCATACATCCGCCAAGTGAAATTTAGCCGAATCGCAGTTGGGCTGGTGGCCCTCGCCGCGTTCTCGACGGCGGGGGTCGCTCCATTGTTGGGGCAGGAAGAGCCCCTCTCCGTCACCGTCGACAGCATCGTCGTACGGGGGCACTCCCGCTATTCCGCTGAGGGAATCCAGCGTCTCGCGCAAATCCGCGTGGGCGAGGTGGTGAATGGCCCCGGTATCCAGGAGGCCATCCAGCGCCTCTTCGCCACCGGAGAATTCTCCGACGTGCAGGTGCGGGTCACTCCCTACACGCCGGCCATCTTCTACATCGACGTCGTCGAACGCCCTGTGGTGGGATCCTATCGGTTCG
>Ga0272442_10007476_pt1 | contig 14095 bp, 17 predicted proteins | sample SSMForm2O_FD_200262 | JGI IMG/M metagenome (GOLD analysis project Ga0272442, IMG submission 200262) | Marine sediment archaeal communities from Little Sippewissett salt marsh, Falmouth, MA, United States - SSM-Form-2O | ecosystem: Environmental > Aquatic > Marine > Wetlands > Sediment ...
TCGGGGCGCTGGTCCTCTCATAGCCCCGCGAGCTGGGTGAGAAGGCTTTTGAAGCCGGGCCTGCCGAAGCGGTCTTTCGTCGGGAAGTACGTACCGCCGAAGAACGGCTCGAGATCGGGCGTCAGGAACACGGTGAGCGGCCAGCCGCCGCTTCCCGTCATCATCTGCACGGCGGTCATGTAGATCCTGTCCACGTCCGGCCGCTCTTCCCTGTCCACCTTGATCGACACGAATTCAGCGTTCAGGATCGCCGCCACGTCCTTGTTCTCGAACGATTCCCGCTCCATGACGTGGCACCAGTGGCAGGCGGAGTAGCCGATGGACAGGAAGATGGGCTTGTGTTCCCGCCTGGCCTTCGCGAACGCCTCCTCGCCCCACGGGTACCAGCTCACGGGGTTGTGCGCGTGTTGGAGCAGGTATGGGCTGGTCTCCCTCGCCAGGCGATTCGTGTAGGCATGCTTCTCGCGGTCTCGCGGTTCCGGGCGCACACCATCGTCGGCCCTGGCCCGGCCCGCCTCGTCGCCGCATCCTGTTGTCAGGGACATAGTAATCACCGCCATCGCGCATGCCCTGGTCGCGTTCACTTTCTCGTAGATTTAGTGAGTGGCGGATGAGCCTGCCCGTAACTCAATCCGCCACTCGGTTTTTGCCAACGGATCCACCGTTGGCCCCTTCAGATTCCATTTCGCGCATTCAACGCTTCCTTGAGATGTTTCACGTACTCCGCCGCGCCGCCGCGCCTGTAGCCGGTCCGCAGCAGCACCTCGCCGTCGGAGTTCAGCAGCAGTACGGTTGGGAAGCCTCGGACGGCATACTTCTCGGCCAGTCCCTGGTTCTGCTTCTTCAGCTCCTCGGGCTGCGGTTTGGCCGCCGGGAAATCTGCCAGGAACAGCACGAGGTTGTCCTTCGCGTATTCCTGGAAGTCCTCGCGGCTGAAGACCTCGCTGTCGAGCTTGATGCACCATCCGCACCAGTCGGACCCCGAGAAATCGGCAAGTATGGGCACCTTTCTTTCCGCGGCTTCCTTCTTCGCGGCCTCGAAGTCGGTGACCCAGTTAGAGTGCAGTTCCGCCGTATCCGCGCCCGCGTCAGTCGGTTCGCCGTCGCCACTTGCGGCCCACAGCAGCCCGCCGGCCGCCAGCAAAACCAGCAGTATGTATGCTGTATTCTTCATCTTCTCTTTCTCCTTTGCTTTCATGCTGATCACTTCGTCCTGAAATCTTGCTACTCCCAAACCCCCAGAGCCCTGTGTGCCTCTCGCTCTCGCTCGGCCTGGGCCCTTATTTTATAGGCGCAGTCCCTGATAACGCTGTACAACAGCACGCACCCGTCATCCTCGCTCTTGGCCTCTCCTTCGTCCGCCAGCACTGTGAGCTTCCTGGCTATGTCCAGTGCCTTTCTTATGTGCCTGTTGCAAATCTTTCCCATCTCCGAATCTCCCGTTTCCAACGCTGTCCGCTAGATCCGTGCCAGAATCGACCGGATGGGCCGGACAAATCGTAACAAGCTGGGGGCCAAGCGGTTGTGCAGACGCGACAGCACGCCGGTACGATTGCCTGTGTATCACAGGGCTTGGACAGACGGACAGTGAGACAGGGAGAAGTGCAACGCAGCCGTGGGATGGGGGTGGGGTAGGGTCACCGTGAGGATATCACAGCAAGGAACACCGTAACGACACCGAAGAAAGCACCGAGTCCCAGTCCGGCCACGAACAGTATTTCGGCCCTGTAGCGCCGGTACCACACAAAGAGCCCGGGTGCGGACCACAGGGCATACAGAATACCGTCTTCATCTGGGATGGTCTTCACGCGGAAGGAAGGAAGCAGGTTGCGTGCCATGGCACGCAACGTCTTGCGAAAATCACAGCGTGTCGGCGAAGAAATCCCAGCGCAGCCCAAAAAGCAAGCCAAATCCGCCGATTTCACCATCGAACGGTCCTCTTTCGAGGAGTGTGAGGTCGTATCGGAACTGGACGGAGAGCGCGACTGCACTCGTTTTGCGCGGGTACATGTCAATCCCGGCGACACCATGGACGCCTACGGCGGAGCTTGACCTCATCGTGCGTGGCTTCGTGATGCTGCCCCCCGAGGCCATGACTGTTTCAGTTTCCTCGGTTTCCAGCAGGTCGGCGTTCAGTCCCGCCCCGACCCAGGGCACGAAGAGGCCTGCGAGGGGTTCGTACCGTTGTTTCCCCGTGATGTAGAGGGAGGTGAGCTGCAGATCGACGTAGAGCCTGTCTGCTTCGTCCCCGGACCCGGTACGCCCGTGCTGCGTTCCGGACGAATGGACTTGTCCCAGTGCGAACTCCAGATCGAGGTCATCCTTGAGCTGGACGGTGTAGCCGATACCCCTTTCCGCATCGCTGCCGAGGTCCAGCTTACCGTAGTTGCCGCGCCCGTAGATTGTTGCGGCGCTATTGACCTGTCCCAGATAGAGATGCATGGAGTGCTCGTGCCATCGTGTTTCGGCCGGGGCACGGACGGCGAGCGTGAGGGTTGCGACGAGGGCCACGAGTGTTCGGAGCGGTGAAGGGCTGGTGGGTAGGAAGGTCTTCATGGTGTTTGGTCCTGTGTGACCACGGCCTCGGCGACCCATCCGTTCGCATCAGTTACGCGCACGACGTTCACCCCTTCCGTGGATCCAACCCGCGAGTAGGTGACAATCGAGAAAGTTGTGTCCGCCACGGTTCCGAGGGACGTGTCGCTAACGCTCCACGAATACGGTGGGCTTCCTCCCCCGGCCGCAAAACTTGCGGATGTATCAGCCGCGCCAAGCGATTTGGCTCCTGGGCTGACGGTGAGAGCGGAGACGTTGCCGGCATCGTTATAGTGCTCCGGCTCGGTGTTGTCTTCGCAGCCCGACACATGGGACATAATCAGGGCGGCAGCAATTGCGGCCGTGGCCCTGAAGTAAGGCAATAAAGGCTGTTTCATGCCCGCAACTCCAGCGAAATTGGATTACTGAACGTCGGAATCACAGTCCAAGCAGGTTCGGTGCCATGGCCTGTGGCCAAGTTGCCAAGGTGCTATTTCCCGGGGCTCCCCAAGCCATGTTGCCGGCGGATCATCACTTCGGTGGCCAGGCGATTCTCCTGGGAAGAGATGTTCTCAACGGTCGAGCAGACGCCGAGCCACAGGTTGTTGATCGGGCAGTGGCTCAGCCATTTCTGCTCGCGTTCCTCGTTCTGGGCGGCGGACAGCTGCGCGTCGCTCTGCCCGGCGTCGATCACAGTCCATTTCCCCCAGGCGTCAACGTTCAGCACGACGAATACGGTCGGCGTGTTTCCCAACGCGGCCTGTGTTATGGGACTGCAGCGGAACGTGGCACCCGCTATTTCCAGCACGGTGCCTACCTCCTTTACAAGCGGGGCCGTGTTGTCCGGGGCGCGCTTGAGGCCCAGAATCCTCTGTTTTGGTTTCGGCGCCGCCGCGGCAGCAGAAGAAGAAGACGGCGGTTGAGAGACGTCAGCCACCGCGTGCGCCAGAGGTGCGGGGGCTGGTGCAGGCGCTGCAGGTTTTTGAGCCGGGGACAGCGGCGCCGGGGCGGGAGCTGTTGCCGGCGCGTGATCTCCGCTCTTCTGCGCGGACCCGAGGTCCGGCAGAGGGATGTCTTTTGTCTTGAACTTGGCGAGTAATTCGTCTTTGTCAACGGCCTTGACGTAGGCCTCCATGGGGTCGACCAGGCCTTTGGTCACGAGATCCACGAGCGAGTCATTCAACAGCATCATGCCCTGCGCCCTGCCCGCCTGCATGGCGGAGGCAACCTGGTGGATCTTCCCGTCGCGAATGAGTGACGATATTCCGCGTGTAACGACCATGAGTTCGAGTGCGGCCACGCGTCCCTTGGGCTTCTTCCGGCACAGCGTCTGGGCGACGGCTCCTTTGAGTGAGTTTGCCAACATCGCGCGGATCTGGTTCTGCCGCGTGGATGGGAACGAGTCTATGATCCTGTCTACGGTGCTGACCGCGGTGTTCGTGTGCAGAGTGCCGAATACCAGATGGCCCGTTTCCGCGGTTTCGATGGCGATTTCCATGGTTTCCAGGTCCCGCATTTCCCCAACCAACACGATGTCGGGGTCCTCGCGCAGCGCGGCACGCAGGGCCGAGGAGAAACTCTGGGTATGCGTATGTACCTCGCGTTGCGTTATCAGGCATTGCTTTTCCTGGTGCACGAATTCTATGGGATCCTCAACCGTTATGATATGGCCAGACCTTGTTCTATTGATAAGGTCTATCATCGCCGCCAGCGTGGTGCTCTTGCCGCTACCGGTCGGGCCGGTCACCACTACCAGCCCCTTGGACAGGTGGCAAAGGTCCGTGACGCCCTTTGGGAGATTCAGCTGTTCAGCGGAGAGTATTTCCGAGGGGATGACGCGGAAGACGCCGGCGATGCCGGTACGTGTGCGGAGGACATTGGCCCGGAACCTGCCCAGTCCCTCAATTTCGTAAGCGAAGTCGGTATCCGACTTTGCGTCGAACTCGGTCCTGTTCCGCGCCGGCATTATCTCGAAGAGGGTGGCTTCGAGGTCGTCCGGTGTGAATTCGGGCCGGTCGAGGGGTACGATTTCTCCGCTTTCGCGGATCATTGGTTTGCGTCCGCACGCGAGATGGAGGTCGCTGCCCCCCTCGGACACCAGCATCCTGAACAGCTCGTCGATTCTTGCCATCTTCCCGTCCCAAACGCCACCGGGCAATGCTACATGGATCCCAGCGTCATCATGAGTTCGCGGATCTTCTCTTCCGCCGCCGCGAGGGCGGCGGTTGCTTCGTCGGTCCACCCCTCGGAATCCCACTTCATCATCTGGAGCCCGAAGCTGACCAGTGCGGCGGCCACCGCATCGTTTCCGGCGGTAAGACGCTGGAGGCATGCGCGCAGCGTGTCGAGTTTCCGGAGTTCGCGAAACTCCTCTTGTGCCTCATCGAACAACTGCTTTGCCATCACGGCATTTCGCACCCGCAGGAGTATTTCCTGAGCGTGCGCGTTCTTGGTTAGGAAATCGTTTGCGCCGGCCTCGATACCTTCAATCCTGTCCTCGTCGGCCTCCAGGGAGGTGAAGATCAGCACATGTATGTATGCTGTTTCGGGATTGCTCTTGAGGCGTCGACACACTTCGTACCCGTTGATGCCCGGCATCAGGACGTCCAGAATCAGGACGTCCGGATTGAACTCCTCGACGAGATCGAGTCCCCTTTCCCCATCCTGAGCAGTTTCCACGCAGTAGCCCTTGGAAGTCAGCAGCTGGTGCAGGAATCGACGGTTGTTCTCTTCATCGTCGACCACGAGGACTCGCCCCGGCCTCATCGGGAAGGTAACAATGCCCGATCCAGACGCTTTGCTGTTGCTTTCTTGCGGCATCGTTATCGTACTCCTGTTTGGCCGGTTAGGTTCCTGTTTCAGTTGACAAGGACATTTGGGGCCATGGACCGCCGGCGGGGAACGCTGTGTGTCCGTCCGCACGACCCCTGGCTAGACGAAGGACATGAGGACCTCTGATTTGGCCGATTCCTCGCGGATCTGCTCCACGATTGCCGGCATCTCGGCAACGGACAGGCCGATCCGGTCCCAGACAGCCTGGAGGTAGGCCGGTGTGACGTTGTCGCCGCTGTTGCCGATTTTGGCCAAGTTGCAGGCGTAGTCCCCCGCATGACACAGGGCCGCTACGGGCCAGAACTGCTCGGGTGCGGATTCGGGGTCGTGGTGGCAGCGGATCACCTGCACCAGTTCGTCCGCCAGCTGCCACTCTACGGCGAGCCACGCTCCGATACGGCCGTGATCGGCACCTATCACTCGTTTCTCGGCCTGTGTCAGCGGCAGGTTCTCGTCCCGTGACAGGGCCCGCGCTTCGCCGAATTCCGAGGGGAAATACTGGTCAAGCAGGAGTCTGCCGATGTCATGCAGGAGGCCGACGAGGTGCAGAACGTCCTTGCCCGCGGGGCAGGCGAGCGATTTACCGGTCATGTCGCGAAGTACGCTTGCCGCAATACCGGTGCTGATGGAGTGGCGCCAGAACTCCTGCCTGTCGAAACCAGCCTCGTCGGCGCGCCCGAACGCCGAGAACACCGAAGTGGACATCGCGATATTGCTCACCGCGTTTATGCCCATGCGGGCGACCGCGTGTTGCACGGAGGTTACTTCCTCGGTTCCCGCGTAGAGGGCCGAATTGACGACTCTGAGGATCCTGGCCATTATCGCCGGGTCGTCTTCTATTATTGAGGCGAGGCGTCTCGCGTCGGCGTTGGGCTCCCGGGCCGTCGCCGCGACCTTCTGCGCGACGACGGGGAGCGTGGGCAGGTCCCGGATCGACTCAAGTTTCTCGAGGATTGTATTCGCTGTTGCCATATCTGTGTCTCTTCTGTTCTTGTTCTCCTTGTGCTGCATCCTGTTCGGGCAATCCCGAACGCCCGATCCGGCCGTCAAGCCGGAGCCGCGAGCAGTCCGGAATCCTCAGCATGGGATGCTACCATTTCGGCTGTTTCGATGGTATCATTTTCTGTCAAATCGAGGTGTTCGGCCGCGGAGGCCTGAATGAGGCCGTTGATGGCAGGGAACCTGCTTGCCACTGCAATACGGCGGCTGGGCCGTTCGTACGGAGGAATACTGACGTGGCCACAGGAAGAATCAATGCTTCGAGGGGTGACGGTGGTGTTGGATCGCGCCTGGGCAGACGGTTAAGTCGCCTGTTGGGGGGCGCGTTCGGAACATCACGGCGGGGGGTTGAGTGCCTCAGCGATCTGTCCAGCGAGGGTCTGCTGCGGCTCCTGCGGGAGATGTGCGGCGAGGAGGCGAACGCGGGACGGAAGTCGGAGCTTGAAGCCGCAGTGCGTGGTCTGGACGCATATTTCCGCGCCGCCGACCCTGATGAGCCTGATACCACCGATTGCAGGATCATGCTTGAGCTGTCGGAGGACAGGCTCTCCGCTTACCTGACGCTGATACCTCCCAGAGGGGACGGCAGTATTCCGACGATCAACACGATTCGCGATATGCTGGATGAGTCGCGGGTGATTTACGGACTGGATGACGCAGCTGTCAGGCGCTGTCTTAGAGTGGTAAGGGACGACCGCGATATTGTGTGGCGGGCGGCGATTGCTCGGGGCGACCAGCCTGTCCCGCCGCGCAACAAGAGCGCGAAATACACTGTCAGCTTCATCGACAAGAACCTGTTGCGACGCAATCCTTCGGTGCTGAAGCCGACGCTGAGCGATCTATGGCAACCCGTGGAGAAAGGGCAGAAGATCGGGTACATGATGGATCCCGAGCCCGGCGTTGCGGGCCGGGATGTGTGCGGCAAGACGGTTTCCCCGTCCGCGCCACGGGTGACTCTCGATGTAGGAGAAGAGATAGTCTGTTCGTCCGACGGTGTGCTGACCGCGGGGACGACGGGGTATGTGATCGCGGACAACGACCACGTCGATATCCTGCCTCTCTACGTGATCGATCAGCCCGCCGCGGCGTCGGTACGGGATGCTATGTTTCGGGGCGCGGTTCTCGTTAGGGGGCCGCTGCTGGGCCCCGGTTCCATCGAGTGCGACGACCTCTTTGTGCTTGGTGATTGCGAACAAATGGTTATTTCGTCGTACGGTGACGTCTATGTCGCCGGCGGGATTATCGGACGCCGCGAGTCCCGTGTCGATGCGGACGGCGGAATATACTGCACGTTCATCAGCGAGGCCAGGCTGTCGGCCGTGGGCGAAGTGGTGGTCAGTAATGCCATCATGAACAGTGATGTCACGAGCAATGACGTGATACGAGTAACATCGCCGAAGGGGATTATCGCCGGCGGGGATCTGTACTCACTGAAAGGAATAGAGGCGGCAACGATTGGGTCGGAGTTTGGCCTGCCCACGAACGTGGCCGTGGGTAAGGACTTTCTGACGGCCTCGCGCCTGGAGGACGTCAAGGCAAGGATCGTGCAGTACGAGGAGAACCTGGGGCGCATCGACGAGCTCAAACGGGAGATCGCGCGGGCAAGGGTGCCGCTGGAGAAGTTGCCCAGCGACAAGCAGGAGATATACATAGGCGTGCTCAAGAAAGAGAAAGCCCTGCGTCTCGAGCTGAAAGCGCTGCTGCGGCGAAGGAAGACCCTGGGCACCGGGCTCGAGGAGTTCCTGTCGGCGTGTGTACGGGCGGTTGATGGAATATACCCACCCTCACACATACAGATACTTGATGCAGTGGAGGAAGTCAAAGAGAAGATGAAGACCGCTACGCTTCGGTACGAGGACGACCGTGTCGTATCGTCCCCGGATGCGAATCCCTACAGTGCTTCCACAGGAGGATAGTCCCATGGGCGTTAGCAGAAGGCGGAAGAGGATCATATGGCGATGGGTTTTCACGTGCGGCCTCTTTCTCGAGCTCGTGCTGATAGCCGTCGCAAGCGTCTCGCTCTACAGAGGGCCGCACAGGTTCCCGGTGCTTCAATCCGTCGCGTTCGTGGCGATCGGTGTCTGGATATACATTGCCTACCTGAAGCAGCGACACATCGATATCTCGAAATCCGTGGTGGACGAGAAGGTGAAGACACATGCGCTCGTGGAGTACATCCGGGACGGTGTGATAATTCTGGACGGCAGGTGCAGGGTGCTTCTTATCAACGGCGTTGCGTCGCGAATGACGGGGTTGGCGGAATTGGATGTGCTCGGGAACGATATCCGTTCGCTGTTGGACGATAGCGCGGCCCGCGCCGTCGCGGCGGGACAGGACGGCGAGCTGGCCGCATCTGTCACAACCACGGGGAAGCGCGTGAAGTTGAGCATCAGGAACCTTGGCGCCCCGGAGGACGACGAAGCACACAGGCTGGTATGCGTGGAAGCCGTCGATAGCGAGGCGGGCGTTTCTGAAGCCGCCGCGGCGGCCGGAGCCGACACGTGTGCGAGCCGGGCGGTGGGCGAAGTGCTTCGTCTGTTGGCCGGGGAGACGGCACGTCGTCTCGAAGATGCGGAGGGGGAAGAGCGGAAGCGGCTTGCCGGATTGGTTCTCAGGGGGCTACTCCTCGGAGCGGCGCAGGACGGCGCCGACGCTGCCGCGCTCGTACGGACGAGGGGCCTAGCCGAGGCTCTGGAGAAGGGCAGCGAGAGTGTCACGTCGTTGCTGCACGAGGTGACGGACGCCGTTTCCGGCGCGGCCAGGTCGTTGGCCGTGACATTGGAGGTCCCTTCCGAAGACTTCGAGGCGACGACCAACGTAGATGCCCGACTGCTTCGGCTTGCCTTTTCGGAGACGGTGTACAACGCGGTACTTGCGGCGGCCGGCGGCGGGCGGGTGGCGATCCGGGTTGGGGGGATGGGGCCCAGCGTAGGCTTGTCCGTGGTGGATTCAGGTATTCCCGTCCCGGCGGAGGCGGTGGACTCGGTCTTCGACGATCCCTACACGGGGGTCCCTTCGCGGGATGGGAAGCGGGTCAGGTCGGATGGCACCGGCTACTTTCTGTCACGCGGCATTATTGAAGCGCACGGCGGTACGCTTGTAGCCGAGGGCGCGGAGGACGGTGGGCTGCGGATACTGATGACGGTCCCGGAGTGACAGTCGGTTGTACCCCGGCATTCCCGTCCGGATTTCAAGTCTTTCCCCTTAAGTCCTCGGTCCGCCCTGTCGATAGCGATGAATGAGGAGTAGTCGTTGTCGACATGACGGTGGAACCGCTTATCAGCGAGCAGCAGGCTGCGATCGTGTGGCGGCGGTCCGACGGGCCTGAGCTGCTGTCCAGATTCGTTCAGGCCTTCGACTGGCCGCGAGCCATGGCCGGCGCGACCGGGACCGGCGACTCCGACGAACTCACCACTCAGATAACCGCGCTCGGCACCCACGAGTTCCTCGTTCGGAACGAGCCTATGGAGATCGGGGACAGCGGGGTGACGGTGCAGATTTCCGACCTCTACCTGGCGCCCGGCGACCGGACCGTGTTTGCCGGCGGGCAGAAGTACGTGAGCCCGGCACTTACGAGAATGGGGGCCGCCACTGTTACAGGGACGACCGGCAAGGACGTCATTTCCGTATGGCAGGACGCAGACGGCAACACGATCCTGGGAATAGACGACGGTGGGCAGACGCGGACCGTGGACCTGGGGAGAATCGCTGCGTTGACCTTGCACGGCGCGGGAGAAGATGATACAATAGCGATTAATGTAAGGAACTACTTCGGGGGCGTCACGGTTTACGGGGGGGATGGCGACGACAAGGTCAGTGTACGCGCCGACTATTCCCTGGGGCAAGGGGTCACCGTGTCGGGTGGGGCCGGGGACGACACTCTGACGGTTTCCGGCAAGGCTCTGGCGGTGCTTCTCGAAGGCGGAGCAGGGAGCGACCGGATCGATGCCTCGCTCCTGGAGGGGGAGTCGGGCCTCCTGCGGCGGCTGCGGGGCGAGGCCGGTAACGACGCCATATACGGCAGTGCCGGTGAGGACCGCGTGCGCGGCGGCGGCGGGCACGACTACATCGGTGGCGGGGCCGGCGATGACAGTCTATATGGGGACGCAGGCGAGGACGTTGTGTACGGTGGTGAAGGCGCGGACCTGATCTATGGCGGCGACGACGGCGATGTGCTCTACGGTGGAGAGGGTGATGACGAAGTTTCCGGCGAATCGGGTGATGACATACTCATGGGGGACGGCGGAGGGGACTACATACGTGGGGGTGCGGGCGACGACGCCATCTACGGCGGCAGTAGCGAGGACGAGGTCAGCACTACCACGAGAACAGGCAACGTTGAGGGCGGCGGGAAACTGAATGCGCTGTCCGGTGGTGCGGGGAGCGACACGTTCGCACCATCGTCGACCTCGCCGGAGAACATCGTGGCGTATACAGGTACGGGCAACTACCTGCTCGATTATGACGGTGATGTGGATGTGCTGGTGTGAGTGTGAGTAGGCAAGTGTGTGAGTGTGTGAGTGTGTGGGTGTGTGGGGGTAGGCTTCTGGGATGGACATATCGCTGACAGCAATGAACGCGGGTGCGGCCAGGCTGGCGGTTTCCGCGCACAACGTGGCGAATTGGCAGACGCCCGGGTACCGGGCCTACAGGGCGGTGCCGCAGGAGCCGGCAACGCAGCGCGGCGTCAGGGCCCGCGTTGTTCGGACCGATCAGCCGCCGGAATTGGCCACGGAGATGGTCGAACAGATGGTAACCCGGCGCTACGTGCAGGCCAACGGCACCGTTGCCAGGGCGAGCATAGAGCTGCTTGGCACGGTCCTGAATATCATGGCGTAATGCGGATGCGGCGGGGGCCCCGTGCAGCGGGCCCGGGGGCCGCCGCAGGGCAGTCCGCCGTTCTCCCGGGAATCGCTTAAACTCTCTTGCGTCTCTGCCGATATCGAAGACATGCTAGACCCTGTATCGGCATATCCGCACGCAAAAGACCCGAAAACGATCCTCGAGTACTACCAGGAAGTTATGCCTACCAGATAGGGCCGGACGGCAAGGCCTACGCGGTGGGCGGGTCGGTCATAGCCGATATCGGCGAGGAGGCAACGCCGGAAGCCACGGCCAGGAAGGCCCAGCTGCTTCGCATGGCCGCGAGCGGCGCGGGATCCAGTTCGGCGGCAGATATTGCCGTTGCGGGCGAGGCCCTCGCGATGCAGCTCAAGGCCATGCATTCCGTCGCGGCGTAGCTGCCTGGATCAGGCGGCGCCGTCGGTGATGGGCTGAGGCTTCGGGAACGGGATTATCTGGGCCATGCGTCGAGGGAACTGGATGACGATGCCCCTCGATTCCCGTTCGCGCAACAGCGACGAGCGGCGATGCGATCTCCTCAAGCCGCTGGTGCTCTTCAGCTCTTCAATTGTCGATTCCAGCTTCATGGCCGTTCTCCGGTAACCATTTCTGTCGGTGTCCCCGGCAGATCCTGCCATCCGCCGGGCGGGGATACTCGTGGTTTGAACCGAATGCCGGGTATCCCGCGACCGGTATTCCTGAGAAGCAGGTTCGATGCCACGGCTCCGGACCTTTGTCGTTCCCGCGCCCCGCCTCACGTGGCACCAGGCCTGCTTAGATTCTGAGGCGTGTGGCTGGCATAGGAGCGAGTGATGAGCGCAATTCTGGGCCTGATTACTGCCCGTGGTGGGTCAAAAGGGGTTCCCGGCAAGAACATCCGTCCGATAGGTGGACGGCCGCTGATAGAATGGACTATCGAGAGTGCTTTCGGGGCCGGGGAGCTGTCACACGTCGTGGTATCAACCGATGACGGTGAGATCGCCGCCGTTGCCCGGGAGGCCGGCGCTTCGGTTCCCTTCGTGCGGCCGCCGGCGCTGGCCGAAGACGATTCCTCCCACGTGGATGTCGTTGAGCATGCCCTCACGTGGTTCATGTCGGAGATGGGGCCGGACCTGTCTTACGTGGTGCTGCTCCAGCCCACTTCGCCATTTCGCACCGCCGAGGACATAGACGCTGCCGTGCGGCTGGCCGGGGAGACGGAGGCCAACGCAGTGGTGAGCGTCTGCGAGGCCTCGGAACACCCGTACCTGTGCAGGGAGCAGGCAGAGGACGGCACGCTGCACGACTTCATCCCGTGTGGGATAGCCTATCGCAGGCGGCAGGCTCTACCACGCGTGTACCACCCAAACGGCGCCATTTACTGTATTCGCCCGGAAGTGCTGGTAACCCGGCGGACCTTCTTCCCCGCGGGAACGTATCCGTACGTGATGCCGCAGGAACGATCTCTGCAGATCGACACGATGTGGGATCTGCGCGTGGCCGAGCTGGTGATGCTGGACTTGATGACAATGGAAGTGAGGGATGGGACATATGACACGGTTCTACCTTGGTGAGAGAGAGATAGGTCCGGGCCTGCCGCCGCTGGTGATCGCCGAGATCGGCATAAACCACGAAGGCGACTTCGCGAAGGCGGTGCGGATGGTGGACGACGCATGCGCGGCGGATTGCGAATGCGTCAAGTTCCAGTCGCATGTGATTGAGGACGAGATGATCCCCAACGATGTTGTGCCCGGCAACGCGGATGCCAGCATCTGGGAGATCATGAGCAGATGTGCCTTGAGCGAGGACGAGGAGAGGGCGCTCAAGGAGTACGTCGAGGGCAAGGGCATGATCTTCCTTTCGACTCCGTTCTCGCGCGCCGCGGCTGATCGACTGCACGCAATGGCCCCGGTTGCCTACAAAATCGGTTCAGGAGAGTGCAACAACTACCCGTTGATTAAACACATCGCCGCGTTTGGGAAACCGGTGATACTGAGCACGGGAATGAACGACATTGAATCCATCGACAGGGCCGTGTGGATTCTCAAGGTGGCCGGAGTGCCGTATGCCGTCCTGCATTGCACATCAATGTACCCGACGCCTTACGACAAGGTCCGGCTTGGAGCGCTGGACGAGCTTCAGGCCGCTTTCCCACGGGCCGTCCTCGGGCTGAGCGACCATTCCCTGGGCAACTACACGAGCTTCGCGGCCGTCGCGATGGGGGCATGCATCATAGAAAAGCACTTCGTGTCGGACCGGTCGTGGCCGGGGCCGGACGTGTCGCTGTCGCTCATGCCGGACGAGCTGGCGGACCTGGTCAAGGGCACGAAAGCCATCGGCGAAGCATTGCGGGGAGGCAAGGGTATCCTGGCGGAAGAACGGCCAACTATCGACTTTGCCTACGCCTGCGTTGTGTCAATCCGCGACATCGCCAAAGGCGAGACGCTCGACATGGACAACATCTGGGTTAAGCGCCCTGGAACGGGAGAGATCCCGGCGGCCGGCTTCGAGGAACTGCTGGGCAGGACCGCGGCGCGCGACATACCTGTGAACGCGCAGCTCCGGCGCGGGGATGTGGCAGCATGAGTGACGGCGCGCAGACGACAGACATGGGGCGAGCCAGGCGGATACTGTTCATGACAGCGACGCGCGCCGACTTCGGGAAGCTCAAATCGCTGATGATGAGGGTGGAGCGCGCGCCGGACCTGGAATGCCGCATCTTCGTTACCGGCATGCACATGATGGAGCGCTACGGTTCCACGGCAAACGAGGTGCGCAAATGCGGCTTCGAGCATATCTTCGAGTACTTGAACCAGATGTCTCACACGAGCTCAGATATGGACATGGTGCTTGCCGGAACCGTGCAGGGCCTCGGCCACTACGTTCGGGAGTACAGGCCGGACATGAT
>Ga0272442_10007478_pt1 | contig 14094 bp, 14 predicted proteins | sample SSMForm2O_FD_200262 | JGI IMG/M metagenome (GOLD analysis project Ga0272442, IMG submission 200262) | Marine sediment archaeal communities from Little Sippewissett salt marsh, Falmouth, MA, United States - SSM-Form-2O | ecosystem: Environmental > Aquatic > Marine > Wetlands > Sediment ...
GTCCGCGCGAATCCAGCAGAGGTGGGATGGATTGGCGTCGAACAGTACGTCCAGGACTGCCTGTTCCGGGATCTTCCCAACCCGTGGCACGCGTTTGCGTTCCATCTGGATGAAGTGATCGATCCGCCTGCGCCGTGGCGGGTTCTCGCTCGATCCCGTCAGTGTGCGGTCCACGTCATCCGCTATGGCGACGCTCCGATTTGGGGGATCCAGGCTCATCCGGAGATTACGGTTCGGGAAGCCAGAAGGTATTTGCGTTTGGCAAAGCGGTTCTTGGGAACGGTGCCTGAGTGCGTTGTCGCGGCGATGAATCAAGCTCCGCGGGATGATGAGATCACCGCGACGCTGCTGCGGAACTTCCTGTCTGTGTCGTCGCCTAGGATGGTCTAGAACGGTTGGCACGAAATCTGCTCCGGAGCGAAGCGAAGGTGCGGACGATGATCGTGCCGGCGATCGCGGCCCATAACGGACCGAGAATCCCGATCATGTGCGTTCCGTCAAGGCAGACGGCAAGAAGCGCGCTTGCGGTGACGAGAAGCTGAGCACACGCAACCCGAACTCCGGAGAGCGGCTGGTTGTCGCTGTCGCCTACGGAAACGACACGAATGGAACGGAGGGCACCTGGAAACGACAGGATTGCCACGGCGATCACGGCCCACAGCCAACCGTTCCCCAGGATGGCGGCTGCATCCGGTGGCGGAAGAGCCGGTCGATGCAGGACCCACAGTGGGACCATCGCTGACGCGACAAGGACTGCCCCGGCGAGATGGACCTTCCTCGGCGGGCGGAGGATGCCGTCGAGAGCCAACGTGGCGGCGAACACCCACCCCACCGCTCCGTATCCCCGCCAGACGAGCGCAGCGGCAAGCAGCCCTAATGCAACGTCATCCCCCCAAGCTGACACTCGCCCCACCGATCGATTCGTCAGACGACATAACAGCAGAACCCATAGCAGCAAGAGGAAGTCGGGAGAGCGCAGAAGAAGCAAGCCGGCCATCGCGATCGGTACGGCCATGAATGCAGATGCATTGTGGTCGGGATCTATCTCCCGCCCCAATGCCCAGGCGAAGAACACGACGGCGGATAGCCGGAGGGCGTCCAACGCCGATGCCGCACCGGATTGCCCAAGACCCCAGAAGGCGACAAGCACGATCAGGAACGCCCCGGCCATCAAGGCAAGCAACGCGCGATGTGCAGGAAGGCCCGGATCGAGGGTCCGTCCCAGGGTCAGCGGAAATCTCTGCGAATCACGGTTCATGGGATCCAAGCCTAATCAACAGCTCCTCGTCGGACAAGCCGTCGGCAGGGACGGGCGGCTTGTTATCTCTCGAGCGGCTGACAGTGGGGACAGATGAACCCGGACGTCGACCCGGTCTTGATTTTCTCTACCGTTGTGCCACACGTGGGGCAGGGTTTTCCTTCCCGGTAGCCGATGAGAAGATCGTCCGCCGTGAACCCTCCTCGGTTGCCGAATAGATCGAGTTCGTAGAACGCACCTCTTTTGTCGATGCTGCGGCGGAGTTCATCCCCCATGGCGCTGTACAAACCCTCGACCTCGTCTTCTTCCAGTGAAGGGATCGGACGCAGAGGGTGGATGCGTGCACGAAACAGGATGTCGTGGATGTATGCGTTCCCGATGCCGGCGATCTTCGATTGATCGAGGAGAAACGGCTTGATCCGGCCGCGCCGCCCCGCCAGCAGGTCGATGAACCCGCTTTGATCGAGCTCCAACGCATCGGGGCCTAGCTTAGCGAGCATCGGATGAGATGAGAGATCCTTCGATTCGATGATGTGAACGTACCCGAACCACCAGAAGTTGATCACCAACTGACAGGTATCTTCCATGGCAAGCCGCACGCGCCACTTGTCGGGGACTCTCTCGGAACGGACCCAGAGAAGCTCGCCGCCCATGCCGAGGTTGATCAGAAGAGCGCCGCGATCGAGCTCACAGATCAGCCACTTCCCGTGATGGGTGACACGTAGGAAAAGGTTGTCGACAACAGCGGCTCGAAACTCTTCCACAGGACGATCGAGACACTTCGGTTGAGCAACCTCGATCTCGGTCACTCGATGACCTCTCAGGATTTCGTTCAGCTCGCGGGCGCGGCAGGTTATCTCAGGAAGCTCGGGCATAGCATTCGATCATACCAGGTCCGTCCCCCGGATCGAACCGCTGAGAGATGGGAGGGGAGCGACTGTGGATCGAAGGTCCGAAATTTGACCGGTTGTGGGAGGGGGCATACGCTGGCGCGGGAGGACAGTCCTGTGGAGAGAACACGGGCGGGAGCGTGGATTTCGACGGTTGTCGTCGGCACCGCCAGTGCCGTGGGACTCTTCTTTCTGAGCGAAGTGAGCTATCTGCTCTTTCACACGGTCGTGGAATTGTTCTCCATTGTTGTTGCGATGGGAATTTTCATGCTCTCGTGGAACGCCCGCGCGTATCACCGAAGCGGCTCGTTGACCCTGTTGGGAGCCGCGTACTTGACGATTGCCGGAATGGACTTGCTGCATACACTGGCTTACCAGGGGATGGGGATGATCCCTGGATCGACAGCCAACCTGTCGACGCAGCTCTGGATCGCCACCCGAGGGATCGAGAGCGTGACTCTGTTGTTGATGCCGTTTTGGCTGGAGCGGCGGATTCGAGAACGCTTCATGTTGGGGCTCTATCTTGCTCTTGGTGGAGCGATGACCGGGTTGATCCTTGCCGGATGGTTTCCGGTGTGTTACGTTCCCGGGCAAGGTCTCACGGAGTTCAAGATTGCCTCGGAATACGTGATTTGCGCGATGCTGTTTGGTGGATTGGCCACCCTCTGGTGGAAGCGCACAGGTGTCGACCACCGCGTCGCCCAGTGGCTCGCAGCGTCCATTCTGTTCACGGTTGCCTCGGAGATTGCGTTCACGCAGTACGTTAGTGTCTATGGCCTAGCGAACTTTGCCGGGCACATCCTGAAAGTCGTCTCGTTCTTCTTCATTTACAAGGCGATCCTGGAAACGGGAATCGTGCGGCCGTTCCAGCTTCTATTCCGAGATCTCAAGCGGCACGAAGCGTCGCTTGAGGCGGCTCGGAATCGTCTTGAGGATCAGGTTGAGCGGAGAACCGCAGAGTTGCGTCAGGCCAACGTGCGGCTGAGGGAAGAGATCGTCGAACGGACCGGGGCGGAGAGTGCGTTGCTGGCTCGAGAGCGGCAGCTCCAGGTGACAATGAGACGTGTGGTAACGGCCCAGGAGGAGGAGAGAACACGTCTATCGAGAGAGCTTCATGACGAAGCGGGGCAAACGCTGACGCTCCTGACACTCTGCCTGGGTGGTGCGGAAGCGAGGCTGGCGGTTGGCGACAGAGACGCGACGCAGGAGATCCATCGTGCAGAAGACCTGGCACAGCGGACCATGGAGCGGCTCCGTCGAATCGCGCACGGGCTACGTCCCCCGGCATTGGAAACGCTGGGACTGCAAGGAGCGCTGGATGGGATTTGCCGAGACTTCGAGACGCAGAGTGACATCTGCATCGCCTTCTCGGCATGCCCTGGGCTGGATGGTTCGGTTCCTCGGGAGATCGCGACGGCGGTGTATCGTGTTGTCCAGGAGGCACTCTCCAATGTCGTGAAGCATGCCTCCGCAGATCGTGCGGAGGTGGAGGTGTCCCTCTCGGAAGACGAAGAGTCGCTTCACGTTGTCATACAGGATGATGGCTGCGGCTTTGATGCTCAGCATTCGGCGGCAGCGGCCGGAGTCGGTTTGTTGGGGATTCGGGAGCGTGTAGAGAGCCTTGGTGGAAGACTCACGGTGACCTCGGCTGCCGGAATGGGAACACGGATTCTGGCAGTCATCCCGATGCAGGAGGGCCGATGATCCGGGTTTTGCTTGCGGATGATCACCACCTGGTGCGCAAGGCGCTGCGAGCCCTGCTCGAGTCGTCGGTGGGGATTGAGGTCGTCGGGGAAGCGGAAGACGGACGAGATGCTGTGCGATCCGTGCGGCGTCACAGACCGGATGTTGTCGTCATGGATATCGCCATGCCGGGAATGAACGGGCTTGATGCGGCGCAAGCCATCCGCGTGCTTCCCGGGAACGCTCGTGTCGTGATTCTCTCCATGCACGATGACCCGGTCCTGATTCAACGCGCGCTTGATAGCGGTGTTCGTGGCTACCTGCTCAAGAGCTCGATCAGTGAGGAACTGCCCGCGGCCATTCGGGCCGCGTTTGCCGGCCGCCTGTTTCTCAGCGAAGCGATTCGGAGCCGCGTTCCTGTGTCGGGAAGCGGCGAAGAGGCTAACATATTCCGCCGCTTGACGCCGCGCGAGCGTCAGGTCCTTCAGCTTGTCGTCGAAGGGCTCATCAATCGTGAGATTGCCGCCACCTTGGGAATCTCGCCGAAGACCGTCGAGAAGCACCGCGCGAGTCTCATGTCTAAGCTCGGCGTTCACGATGTTCCCGCGCTTGTCCGGCTGGCGATGAAACACAAGCTTGTTGTTGCCGCCGATGGCAATACATAGCATGACGTCACTGTTGATGAGAACGAACGAAGGGTTCATCCATCCGATGAAGCTCCAGAGAAACAAGGGGTCGATACGAAGAAGGTAGGGAAAATACCCATAGATCCCTTTCTGCTCAGCCGTGAAGATAGAGCGAGGCTGCGGGAGTGCACGGAAACAGAACGATGGGATTGTCATAACGGAGACGCGGAAGGGAATCTCGCGCTCCCAGCAGTCGCAAGATGGCGGAACTGCGTGTCCGAGTCTGAATGTGAAGAATGGCTATGGATGAGGTTCGTGCGAGAGAAGATGAGGGAGTGCCACCACTGCACAACTGTCCTCCGAAGAGGGGGGAGGCCGCTTCGAGGCTTCCCCTCTCTCCATTTCCTGTGTCGACATCTGAGCCGTCGTTAGGCGTTTGTCTGGGGGACGAGGCCGAAAACCGTCTGGGTCAATCGCTTGACCTGCGTTGAGGTGTGCGAGAAGCGCTTCTACGAACGTTTCCGAACCCTGGGACGGGATGTTCGGCAAGATCCTCCTTCACAGGCCGGCCATCGGAAGCGTTGGGCAAGAGCGGCATCCCGCCCGCGTCCCGTGACCAATGTCGGAAGCCCCGAGCTGCACCTTGTTGAAGTTCCACCAGGAAGAACCCTTGGGTCTCATTACGCCAGCAGTGGCTACCGACTTGCCGCGACAATAAAGCAATGCCGCTTCTCCCAATCCTGCTTTCTCTTGCAGCTCACGGTACGCAGTCCCTATAGGTGAGCCGCTTCTTTCCGCAGCTTTCTTGGGGACTTCGCAGTCTGACTCATTGTGGCTGTCGAATGCGAGGAGAGACCGATCACCTCCACGCTTGCGCACCACATGCACGAACACCTTCTCGACGGGCTCCGGCACGGAACTTACCTGCCTATCTGCCAAATCGAACGGTCGAGGGAAACCATCACCATGGGCTGATACTATACACCGAGCGTGGAAAACGAGGGAATGAGTCATAGCCGAGGAGAGAACATGAGACTGTACCTTGTGCGACATGGGGAAGCGCAGTGGAACGCCGAGAGACGGTTCATGGGACAGGAGGATAGCCCGCTCACGGCCCGCGGTAAGGCACAAGCGGTGGCCGTCGCCGAGAGATTTCGTGACGAAGCGGTTGACCTGCTTGTCAGCAGCGATCTGGGGCGCGCCCGCTCGACGGCCTCGAGAATCGGCGATTCATGTGGCCGGGACGTGCATCTGGATCCAAGGCTTCGGGAACGACATGTTGGCGTTCTCCAGGGGCTTCGCGTCGAAGAGGCAAAGGAGCGATTTCCCGATGCCTTCGCGGAGCTTCGGCAGCTTGGAGCTTCCTTCCGCATCCCCGGAGGAGAGAGCGCAGAGCAGATCGAAGCACGGTTGCAGAGTTTCCTCGACGAGATGTGTACCTATTCACCGGAGACAACGGTTGTCGCCGTCACGCACGGCGCGATTCTCATGACCTTTCTCCGGATGGTTCTTTCGATTCCTCGGGGGGCGGAAACCCGTGTTGCGTTCAGCAATACATGTATCTGCGAACTCCAGTCAGGACTAGGAGTATGGGAGTTGCATCGATGGAACGACACGTGCCATTTAGGAGCGCTGGATGACGGGATCGGTTGCGCGGATCGTGCACACGGCCTCCGCTCAGCTGATGGAACGAAGATATAGGGGAGCAGTGTTGTTTGCGGGAAGAGCGAGATGGCAGCAGCCATGAGATCCGAGAAACGGCCGGGTCGGGCAACCAGCTTCGGGCTTGTCTCGCTCATCCTCTGGGTGAGCACGGTGGGTATCGGTCGTGACCTGTTGGAATCGATCGGACCTCTGTTCGGCAGCTCACTGACGTTTCTCCTTTCGGGGGCGTTCCTGATCGCCGTCGCGACGCTCCGATGTCGTGGCCTGGGATGGTGGTCCCGTATTTCCAAGCGGCACCTGTGGATCTGCGGGCCGTTCTTCGTCGCGTACTTGGGGCTGTTTTACGTGGCGTTAGGGATTGCGGCCGACAGGCAGCAGGCGGTTCTTGTCGGATTGGTGAACTATTTTTGGCCGACGTGGATCGTATTGCTCGCCATCCCACTCCAGAAGATGCGGCCTCGCTTTCTTCTGTTCGGCGTGGGGGTCGTTCTCGGGTTGGTCGGCGTCGCTTTTGCTGCGTCGGTCTCCGCTGTTGGCGCGGATGGCTCATGGTCCACGGTGGCGGCTTCTCTCATTCGAGGGTGGGCACCGCTGACGCTGGCCGGTGCCGGAAGTGTTGCATGGGGAGTGTACTCCAACCTTGCAAAGCGTGTCCCGCAGACCGAGACACCTGTTGCTGTCGGGTTGCTCATGGTGGCTGCCGGATGCATCTTGCTTGTACCGGCGCTGATTCGGGGAGAAGCCGCCTCGTGGAGCCTGCGAGCAGTGATGGAGCTCGTCTATCTGGCGGGTTTCCCGACGGCCGTGGGCTACACTTTGTGGGATCGCGCGATGCGTGATGGGAACATCACACTCCTGGGTTCGGTGTCGAATCTGTTACCGCTCGCCTCGGTAGCGCTCGCTGGGGCGCTTCTCGGAATTCCGCTACATGGACGGCTGATCGCTGGAGCGGCCGCGGTGGCCGCGGGCTCACTGGCCTGTCATAGGAGCTTGCAGCGGGATGGATCAGCGGAGATGATGGCGTCGAAACGTGGGATGAGTGACAGCAGGTGAGACGGTGTGCTATTCGTCCCAATGCCGTGCCAAGTGGAGCGAATCCACCGCACTTGAGCCGGAGTGTGGAACTTGCATCCACATCCCGAATGCAACCTCGGTAGCCGCACGAAGCGAGGAGAGAGCCGATGTTCGAGATCCTGATCGAGGTCGAGTCAGCAGCCGTACCATGCCCGTCGGTGCCGCCGATGAAGCCTGGGCTTGGATTTGTGGTTCGGGACGAGAAACTGTTCCCTCGAGATGCGGCGCCGATTTGCATCTTCGCCTTGCAGTCGATGATGCCTTTCCTCACTGCGAAGCAGCGTGCAATCGCTGCGGATGACTGGATGATCCGCGTGCACCATAGCCAATGTCCACATCCTGAGCATCGTGTTGTATGGCGACTCGAGCAGCGCCCGATCGGAACGACGGAGTGGCTTGGCGCTGACGTTCAATGGCAGTCGCAGGACATCGGAGTTGTTGTTGAAGACATTCGGGGTGTGTGTACATCGGGAACGGCGATCGGGGACGGCGCGATCGTTCGCAACGGGTTGCTGCATCTTCCGCAACCGATGTGCTTGTGGGCGGCTCAGGTGGCTTTGCCGGCACTGGCAGCACGCACGGTGCCCGATTGCTTTGAGTTGGAGGGTAGGCGCCGTGGGGGTTCCCCTAGCATCTTGGTCTGCCCGGATCCCGTGGGATCGGTGATTCTGCGGGTCGAAGAACGGGATTGATTCGTCACACGATGCCCTGCCCTTGCCGTCAACCGCCGAGAACAGATCACGGTTGCGAGTTGGCAAACACAATCATGTGACACGATGGTGAATCGGTATTCGGACAGCGCCAATGGCCCCCCCACACAACCGTTGCTCCTCCGTGGCTGTCAGATCGGAGCGTTGAAGAAGCCCGATCATCCCGCCGAGTTCGACGAAGTCGACGAATCCGGCGTAGTGAGAGCCTCCGGCGATTCGCTCGATGGTGCGAACGATCCACCACGCGGGATCCCGCGTGGGATGCCGCGGAACGACATACTCAGCGAGGACCAGCGTCCCTGCAGCCCGAACGACCCGGCATGCCTCATGCAGCATTGTTTGGCGTTCACTCTCCGTGTGCTCATGAAGCGCCAGAACCAGCACGGCGGCGTCAAAAGACCCTTCAGCAAACGGAAGATCGAGAGCGGATCCAAGAACGTAGCGGATCGAAGCCCGGCTATGCCTGCGTGCCCACCGGATCATCACCTCGGACAGATCCAGCCCGGTTGCATGAACACCGGCGGCATCCAGGTTCCTGCATTGGACTCCGGTTGCGGAACCGATATCGAGAACCACTTCCGCGCCGGCCTGGATACACATCTGAGCGATCCGTCTGTGAACAGCTGCGAGGATCGGGTCGATCACGGCAGCATAGGCGAGCGCGGCTGTGGGTCGGTGGGCTACCTCGCCGAGGCCGTTGTCCTCAGGGGCAGGGATCCGATCCATGGATCGATTGGTCGATGGTGCGGAACTGACCTCGTTCATAGCCCTGCTGTTCGAGTCTGGAGAAGATCCCCTCAAGTGTGTCCGAAGACACGGTTGGGGTGCGGCTGAGAATCCAGCCGAACTTCCTTGTTGGGTGACCGACCACGGCATAGCTGTAATCATCGGCGAGATCGATGACCCAGTACGGGGCTCCGAACCACCAGAAACCTAAGAATCGGACGAAGCTGACCTTCAGCTTGGATGGTTCCGTCGTATCGGGAAGCCACGCGTTGCCGCGTGCGATGTCGACCTCCCCGTCGTCATTGTAGCAAGTGTTCGTTACCTGAATACGTCCATTCTCAAGCAGTGCATACTCCGCGGTCGTACCCTGAACGCACTGCCGCTCGAATGATGTGGGGATGCTTGCGATGGCGTACCACAGCCCCATGTATCTCTCCACATCAAGATCAGGAACAACCCGGACATCCTGGAGCTGTTGAGCCGACAACCCCTGCAGGCCGACACAGCCGAAGATGAAGACCAGAACCATGCTGATGACCATCCTTCGTATCACTCTGTTCTCCTTTCCGCAATCAAGCAGAGGACGCCTTCGCAACACTGTATCACGAAGAACGCCGGAAGCGAACTCCGATCGTATGAGATCTGCAGTGAACAACACCGAGCCTGCTTGCAGTGACTTGTGCGTTAGCAATCGGCTGATGGGGAGCGGAGCGACTGGAACTTCGCGGCGGAGCGATTACAATGACCGGTCCCGTAGGGTGTGCCTTGCGGTAGAGTCCCGGGTCTGCTTTGAGCATGCGAAATCGCTATGAATCGTCCCTGTACGGCTGACTCTCTCCGAAAGTCTCGGGAAGGATCATGACATCGACCCTCTCTTCAGACCCGAAACGTGCGATCGAATGGGGCAAAGAAGCGGGCTGAGTCGGCTTGCGCCGCCGACTGCGCCCAGGTATCGCCGGATGGGACGTCAACAGGAGGAACCGTGCAACAACAAGTGATGGATCTAGCGCGTGACTATCGAGACGACATCGTCGGCTTCATGCGTCGTTTGATCCAGGCGAGCAGCGTTTCCGGGCGGGAGCGTGCCGTCGTCGAGGTGATCCGAGCCGAGATGGAACGGACAGGGTTCGACGAGATCACGATCGATCCGCTGGGGAACATCATCGGGCGCGTGGGATCAGGATCCACGATTATTGCGATGGATGCTCATATCGATACCGTGGACGTCGGCGACCCTGAGCAATGGACTGTTCCGCCGTTCTCCGGGAAGGTCGAAGGTGATTGGCTGTACGGTCGTGGAGCAGCGGATCAGAAGGGTGGAATGGCATCGATGGTCTACGGGATGCGCATCATTCGCGATCTCGGCCTTCCCGAGAATGTCTCCGTCTACGTTGTCGGTTCGGTTCTCGAAGAGGATTGCGACGGTCTCTGCTGGCGCTACATCATCGAACAGGACCAGATCCGGCCAGACTGTGTTGTGATTACAGAGCCCACGGCACTCCGCATTCATCGCGGGCAGAAGGGACGGATTGAAGTTGCCGTGCGGACATCGGGGCGATCAGCGCATGCCAGCGCACCCGAGAGAGGCGAAAATGCTGTCTACAAGATGGCACGTGTGGTGTCGGAGATCGAGGAGCTTGACACACGTCTGACCGTGCACCCGGTTCTGGGAAAGGGAACGATCGTCGTCTCGGAGATTCGTTCCGGGTCACCGTCCGTGAATGCCGTGCCCGATCGGTGTTCCATCCACATCGATCGAAGGCTGACCGCCGGCGAAACCAAGGAGGAGGCGTTGCGGCAGCTTCGTGACGCAATCGAGCGTGCTGGAGTGGATGCCGAGATCGTTGAACTCACGTATGATCAGCCAAGTTACACAGGCGTTCATTACCCGGCCGAGAAGTACTTCCCCGCCTGGCTCGAGCGTGAGGACGCTGCGATCACACGCGCAGCCAAGACGGCATTTCGAGCGGCCTTCGATCGCGATGCCGAGATATCGACATGGGTGTTCAGCACAAACGGAACGGTCACGCGTGGTGTGTACGGGATCCCCACGGTCGGTTTCGGCCCGGGCGATGAAGCGTATGCCCATGCACCGAATGAACGCGTACGAATCGACGAACTGGTGAGCGCGGCGGCGTTCTATGCCACGTTCCCGAGACATGTCACAGATCAGCGATAGAGAATTCACGAACTACGGAAGCAAGCAAGGAGATGCACCATGTCGACCTTCTTTCGGGGAAGGCATTTCATCACAACGGAAGATTTCAAGCGGCAGCAGATCGATACACTGCTGAACCTGTCCCATGAACTAAAGACGGCCTTTGCTCACGACCAAGCGACGCCGTGGTTGCTGTACAAGACGGTGTTCATGATTTTCTACGACAGCTCGACGCGAACCCGCAATTCGATTGAGGCGGGGATCACTCAATTGGGGGGGCACGCACACTTCCTCACACCGGATCGGCTTCAGCTGACGCACGGTGAGACGCCGGAAGATACAGCCAAGGTGCTCTCCCGATTCGGGCATGCGATCGCGATTCGAGCTTGCGAGCATGGAAAGGGCAACGGCTATCTGCGCCGCGTGGTGGAACACTCTCGTGTGCCGGTGCTCAATCTCCAGGATGACGTCTACCATCCGATGCAGGTCCTTGCCGACCTCATGACGATCCAGGAGCGGTTCGGGAAGGATCTCCGCGGGCTCAAAGTCGGAATCAGTTGGGCGTATGCGGACAGTCACCTCAAACCGCTTTCGGTCCCACAGTCTCAGATTCTTCTGTTCGCGCGGTATGGAATGGATATCACGCTTGCTCATCCGAAGGGGTTCGAACTCACGCCGGAGGTTGTTGCCAAGGCGAATGAGAATGCCGCGAAGCACGGAGGCAGGATCTCGGTGTCGAACGACATGGACGATGCATTCCGCGATGCGGATATCGTGATCCCCAAGAACTGGGGTGGCTTCTATGCGGCGTCGACCGCCGATGGAATTCGGGAAGAAGCGAAGAAACATACGGACTGGATCTGTGACGAGAGACGGATGGAAATGACGAATCGTGGATCGATCTACATGCATGCACTCCCGGCTGACCGCGGGAAGGAAGTCGTCGACTCGGTGATTGACGGATCGCATTCGGTGATCTACGACGAGGCCGAGAATCGTCTACACACGGCCAAAGCGGTGATGGCTCTGACCATCGGGGGACGATAGGTTTGCTTTGCGGGATCACGGAGCCTTCTTGGATGAAGCTCCGGTGATCCCGCGCCCGGCGGCAGTGTTGCTTCCGGTTCCGGTCTTGCGTTGGTTTCTCGGGAGACCGTTTGCTAACGAGTACCGCAGTTAGTCATGCGTGAGGCGGGATGGTTGCCGGATCAACGGTTGATCCGAATCTGCCCGCTTCCGCCGGTACAGCATTGCGTCCGCATTGCGGATCAGATCGCCGACGGACTGAGGCTTCTCCGGAAGCCAGGTTGCCCATCCGAAGTCGATCCCAACAGCGATTCCAGGTGCGTTCTCTCGCGTCCACGCGGCCACCGAATCGGTCAAACGCCGAACCAGATGTTCGACGTCCGGTCCTGTCTCCGGAAGAACCAGCAGGAATTCATCTCCACCGTACCGGATCCCCCAATCGCTGTCCCGCAAGGATTCCTTCAACACATCCGCGATCCCCACCAGAACTCGATCGCCTTCCTGGTGGCCGTGGATGTCGTTGATCTGCTTGAACTGCGTGAGGTCGGCGAGCATGAGTGTAAGAGGCCGCCGGTAGCGGATGGATCGCTGCATCTCAAGCGGGATCGTCTCGTCGAAGTAGGCACGGTTCCGCAAGCCGGTCAGAGGGTCTCGAAGGGCCTTCTGTTTCAGAAGCTCCTCGGTCGTGATCCGATCGGTGATGTCGTAGAACTGAAAAGCGATCGCATCCAGGGCCTCGTAGATCATGTGATGTGTGCACATCGAGAGCCAAACCGTCCGTCCGTCTCTTCGGACGGATCGGATCACCTGAACGTTCTCCTGGGGGGCAGTCACTTGTTTGCGGACAGTCTGGCGGTCATCAGGATGAATGAACGTCCACCATGGGGAGAACTTGCTCAGTTCCTGCTTGCTGTACCCGAGGATTGTTGCAAGCTGATCATTCGTATATCGCACATGATCGTCTTGCACGACGAGCAAGCCCATCATCCCGCAGTCAGCAAGAAAACGGAACAACCGGTTGGTCTCCGTGATCTCCTCCAAGCTGCACGCATCTTGGAGAGCCAGTGCCGAGACCGAAGCGAGTTCCTCGAGGAATGCCATGGTCACTCGGCTTGGTTTCGAGCCATCGATCGGATCGTCAGCCGAGATATGCCCGAGGATGGTGCCGTTCGACCAGAACGGAACGATGAGAACGTCCGTCTGGTGCCAACCGTGGAGGCCCATGAAGCGGCGTGTGCTGGGAATCATTGACGGGAACCAACGTGAGTTTCCCTCACCCGGATAGTAGTACGAACGGCCACATCGATGAGCCTGTTGGTAGCACAAGCCAGACGATTTCCTTGTGGAGACAAGACGTTCAGCAAGCTTGCTGTGGGAGTCGCCATTAAGTCCGCGCACGGCGATCCCGAGAACGCCTGCGGCCGGGGAAGCAACGCCGGGCACAAGAGGGGTATCGTAGCACACCGCGAGGATCCTCTGGAATGGGGTCTCGCGGACCGCTCCCTCGACAACACCCTCAAGAACTTGCTGCACCAGATCGCGGTTGCAGCTTGCTTCCCGTGAAAGATGATCGCTATTCATTCCGCTAGGCCACGTCCCTCTTTTGTAATAGGTTAGGTCTTACGAGCTGTGTCGTCAAGTTGCGAACTGTAAGGACGCGTGTCTCGATGTGCGGTGACGGTCGGCGTTCGACGCACTCTGTGCCCGTGACACACTGAACAAGACGCCGGAAGATGACGTGAGGGGGGAAGTATGGAACTGGACCAATGGATTGCTGTCTTCGCCGCGGTCTCTCAAACAGCGGGTGAACGTGATCGAAGCAAGTGGGGTCTGTTCATGAGTGGGATCGTTGCTGCAAGCCTGCTCGTTGCAGTGGCAGCGTATACGCTCCTCTCCAAGACGGGAATTTCTCGTCCGCTGGGATTGGGTGCGTCGGCGTTGGGGGTGCTCCTTTCGGTGGCATGGATCCTGGTTCAATCAGGAATGGCAGCCGAGTGTGCTCACTGGCAGCGCGTGCTTCGCAGCATCGAGAGCCAGTTTGCGGGTGCGGAGTTCTATCGTGGTCTGCATCGGCTCATGCGAGGGGAAGAGATCTGTATCCGTTCCTCGGGATGGCGTTGTGACGAGTGGCAGTCCGAGGGAATCCGTCTTCCTTTCCTTTTTCGCTCGATTCCGGGTGCAATGACCACGCTTGTTCCGTTGGGCTTCGCGGTTGGATTCGTCGTGTTGCTCGTTGCGTTGGTAATCGGAGTGTAGGCGAGACAGCTGCTCGGGGCGT
>Ga0272442_10007479_pt1 | contig 14094 bp, 8 predicted proteins | sample SSMForm2O_FD_200262 | JGI IMG/M metagenome (GOLD analysis project Ga0272442, IMG submission 200262) | Marine sediment archaeal communities from Little Sippewissett salt marsh, Falmouth, MA, United States - SSM-Form-2O | ecosystem: Environmental > Aquatic > Marine > Wetlands > Sediment ...
AGAAGCGGAGAATACGGTAGATAGAATATGGCAAACGGCGCCGCACCGCCGTTGACGTTACGCTGTATTCTATATGCTATATTCTCCATTCTATATTCCGCCGTTAACTCACTATCACCTTCTCCAGCCGCCACACCATGTCCGCCGTCGTGAGGCACAGGTAGTACGTGTCCCCCTCGGCCTGCACCGAGAAGTGGTACGTCGGATGCGCCCCCTCGCGATCGACCCAGCGGCCGTTGACCGCGGTGACGGTGTACGTCCGCCCGGCGCCGGGGGTGGTCCGCTTGAACCGGCGCGGCGTGACGGCGCCGCCGGAGAAATCGGCGCGGACGACGACGGGCTCGTCGAGGTCTTCGATGTTCATGTGTGTTCTCACAGGTGCTTGTTGTTCCGAGTGACACGTGTGTCTTCATGACCTTTCACGATCCTGCGACAGCGGCAACGACTCCTACCACAGAGACACGGAGGCACAGAGGACGGCACACGGCATCTGGGGTTCCGGTTCCCTGGCTGTGCTGATGTCTTGTCTTCCCATCCCCGTGGTTCACGGACGTACGGTGACTTGAGGGCGCGGTCGGCGGCAATGAACCGGGCGAAGAGCTCACGGATCCATGCCCTACTCCAGGCCACCATCGGCGCACGAGAACACGCGGCCGACATGTGAACGGTGTTCCCTAAGGCTCTTCGTTCGCTGACGGCCTCACTGCAATTGGCCTTGGTCGTCCTCTGTGCCTCCGTGTCTCTGTGGTAGAGACCTACGACGTTTGCGAAGTCGCACGATCGTGCAAGGCTATTTAGACGACGCACGTCATCCGCTCCGTAAGAACGCGCGCCCGACACCGAACGTCATTCACGCGTTGCTCGGGAACCTCATACTCCCCCCGCGCCCGGTCGCGTGCCTCGGCGAGTTTCGAGGGGTTCCAGTTACGCATGTTGCTGTAGTACCCGACGATGCGCGCGATGTGACTCATCACGTCCGGACGGCGCCTGCCGGTGAGGACCGCGCAGAGCGTCTCCCAGGGATGCGCGCGAATCGTCTCGGGCTCCAGCTCCCATCCGACGCGCGCGTCGTCGGGGCCGAGGTAGACGACGTACACGCGGTCGTCGCGCGGTCCCCGGCCGAGGTGCAGCGAGGGATGGGCTTGTACGTTCTCGAGAAACGTATGTCCGTTCATATGGGAATCTCCACCGGTTTCCTGGCGACGGTCTCACAAACGCCGCATCGTCATCACGACTTTCCCCGCGATCCGCACGTCGTCGTCGGGTCCGTAGACCATGGTCCGGTGCGCCGGGTTCTCGGGGCGCAGCTCGATGCGGTTCTTCCTGAGGAACACGCGTTTCACCGTCGCCTCCTCGCCGACGATCACTGCGGCGATCCGGCCGTTCTCGACGCGCGGCTGCGGGCGCACCAGGACGAGGTCGCCGTCGTTGATGCCGGCGCCCGTCATGCTGTCGCCGCGCACGCGCAGGAAGAACGCGTCGTCGTCGTCGAACTCGCGCGCGAGGTCGACGTGCTCTTCGACGTTTTCGATCGCGAGGATGGGGGAGCCCGCGGCGACGCGGCCCACGACGGGGATGCCGCGTTCCGGTCGGTGGTCGCCGAGGAGCTCGATGCGCCGTCCGGTGCGTTCTACAAAGCCCTTGCGTTCGAGCGCCTCGACGTGCTGGTACGCCGAGCGCACGTCGATGCGGAGCTCGGCGGCGATCTCCCGGTACGTGGGAGCCTTGCCGGTCTTGCGGACGCGGCGCTGCAGGAACGCGAGCACGCGCTCTTGTTTCTTCGTCAGCTCCTTCACGGCATCCCCTCCGCGGTTGTCCAGAACATATCAACAAAATGTTGATATGTCAAGCGCCGCCGAAGAATTCCTGGAACGACTTCGACAGCGCCTCTCAGGCTCGTCAACGGCCCTTTACGGATCCGCCCGCGACCGCATATCCACACGCGGTCCACACCCGCCCGGTGTCAGGTACCGGTACCAGGTACCGGTGTCAGGTACGGATGGGCGGGTGCCGGAGGCAATTCGTCGGGGCGCTCATCTTGCTCGTATGCGCGACGCATGCTAAAGTGCCTTTGTAATGCGAATGTGCGGGAAAGACTGGATCTTCACGTCCATGGCCGCGGCCGCCTTCGTCGCGCTCTTCGGCTGCGACGCGATGCTGCCGCTGGGTGGCGAGCCGAACGGCGGGGCGCGCCCCACGCGAACCGCCGACGAGGCGCGACCCGCCGCGCGGCCCGACACGACGGCCGCCGCCACGAGGACGCCGAGCCGGGGACGCGACGAAACGGCCGCCGCGCGGGCGCGTGAACGCCCCGTCGCGCGCTCGGACGGGCCGCGCGCCACGACCGCGAGGCCCGACCGGGTCGAGGCCGCTCCCGAGACGACGACGCGAACGCCCGCGGCGCGAGCGGCTCCCGAGCGCGCGCCCAGCCCCGCGACCGAGGCCGCGGCCGTGGCCCGGACGGAGTCGGCGTCGCCGGGCGTGACCGTGGACGACCGACCGGCCGGCCAGCCCGAGGTCCGCACCGAAGAGTCCCTTCCCGCGGACGCCACAGCTGCCGATGCGGTCGCGCCGACCACGGCGCAGGCCGCGCCCGCGCAACCGGCGGAGGGCGAGTCCGGCGGCAGCGTATGGGCGTGGCTGCTCGGGATCGTGTTCATGGGTGGCGTTGCCTTTGGCGCGTGGCTCCTGCTGCAGCCGCCGTGGAAGCGCTGGCGCTGGTACTGGGCGCTGCGGGCCGGCATGCGCAGGCAGTGGCTGAAGTGCTTCGGCAAGAACGACGGCGAGGGCAAGGCGCCCAAGCGTGACAGCGCCCGACTCCTCGCGGCGAAGGGCGCGGCCGCGAAGCGCCCGATCCCCGAGTCGCAGGTGGAGACGATGGTCAAGAAGCCCGCCCCGGCCGCGCCTCCCGCGCCCCCGGCCGCGAAGAAGGAAGAGAAGAAGCCGTCACAGAAATACGGCGCCCCGCTCAAGTCGCGCGACACCGGCACCGTGCGCACCAGGCGCACGAACGTTCAGGTCGTCGACGACGCGGGCAAGAAAGCGAAGCGCAAGAAGCGCCAGACGCGCGCCACGATTCCGGCCATCCCGTTGACCAAGAAGAACCCGAACAAGAACTAGACAACCTTGCGCGATCCTGCGGTGGGCCGTCGCGACCAACGACGGACGGCCGACGGGGAACGGACAAGAACGGACAAGGATGAAGGATGAAGGCGGAAGGATGAATGACGGCTGGCTTCGCTAGAGCCGTGGCCGTAATTCATCCTTCCGCCTTCCGCCTTCATCCTTGCCGTATCAAAAGTCGCCCGAGGCGAGCCGCTCGGCGGCGCGCACGATGTCCTGCCCCGACGGCAGCACCACGCGCTCCATTTCCGGGCCCGTGGGTATGGGGCAGTCCGCGGCGGCGACGCGCAGGACCGGCGCGTCCAGGTAGCCGAACGTCTTCTCCTGCAGCGTCGCGGCGATCTCCGCGCCCACGCCCATCGTCCGGCTGCCCTCTTCCACCACCAGGGCGCGCGCGGTCTTCCGGGCGGACGCGACGACCGTCGACCAGTCCAGCGGCGCGAGCGTGGCGAGGTCGATGACCTCGGCCGAGACGCCCGCGTCGGCCAGGACGCCGGCGGCGGCGAGCACCTGTTGCGTCATGTAGGAGTGGGTGACGATCGTGAGGTCCGCCCCCTCGCGCACCACCCGCGCGCGGCCGATCGGCAACGTCTCCTCCGCGACCGGCACCGGGCCCGTCGTGTTGTAGAGCAGCTTGTGCTCGACGAACACCACGGGGTCGTCGTCTCGAATCGCGGCCTTCAAGAGGGCGCGCGCGTCGCGCGGCGTGAAGGGCGCCACGATCTTCAGACCCGGCACCGTCATGAGTATGGACTGCAGGCTCTGGCTGTGCGTCGCGCCGTAGCCGCGGTAGCCGCCGGCGGGGGTGCGGACCACGAGGGGCACGGTGCACTGGTCCCCGAAGAGGTATCGCAGCTTGGCCGCGTGGTTGGCCAGCTGGTCGAGCGCGAGGAATATGAAGTCCATGAACATGATCTCGGCGACGGGGCGCAGCCCGGCGATCGCCGCGCCCGTCGCGACGCCCACGATCGAGTTCTCCGAGATCGGGGCGTCGATCACACGGTCGAGACCGAACTCGCCGGCGAGGCCGCGCGTCACCTTGAAGGCGCCGTCGTAGTTGGCGATGTCTTCGCCCCAGAGGAACACGCGCGCGTCGCGCGTCATCTCCTCGCGCAGGGCCAGATTCAGCGCCTCGCGGTACGTCATCTCGACGCACTCGCCTTCGGGGGCCGGCGGCGACGCGCTGCCGTCGCCCCGGTCGATCGGCGTCGCGAACACGCCCCGGACCGCGTCTTCGGGGGTTCCCGGCGCGGCGGCCGTGGCGAATGAGATCGCGTCTTCGACGGCGTCGGCGGCCTCGCGCTCGACCGTTGCGAGCTCGTCGTCGCCCACGCCGAACTCCGAGGCCAGGCGCGCGCGCGCGCGGGCGATCGGGTCTCGCGCGAGCCACTCGTCGAGCTCGCCCGGCGGGCGGTAGGCCGCCTTGTCGCTCTTGGAGTGGCCGCGCTGGCGGTAGGTGGCGCACTCCAGCAGGAACGGCTTGCCGTCGGCGCGCACCGCCCGCATGGCCGCGCGCGCCGCATCGACGACGGCGACGACGTCGTTGCCGTCGACGCAGGCGTGCGCCATGTCGTACGAGACGGCCCGCTCGTGCAGCGTGCAGGCCGAGACGGCGTACGACGTCGGCGTGCCCATGGCGTAGCCGTTGTTCTCGCAGACGTACAGGACGTTCGCGCCGACGACCGACGCAATATTGAGCGACTCGTGGAACGTTCCCTGGTTCGACGCCCCGTCGCCGAAGAAGCCGACCGCGACGCGCCCCTCGCCCGCGCGCTTGAGCGCGAGGCCGACGCCGGTCGCGATGGGTATGCCGCCGCCGGTGATGCCCATGGCGCCCATGAAGCCGACGCCAAACGCGGCGATGTGCTGCGTTCCCCCCCGCCCCCCCGCGTACCCCGCCGAGCGGCCCGCGAGCTCGGCGACCAGGCGTCGCAGTTCGCCGCCCTTGGCGATGAGATGCCCGTGCCCGCGATGGTTCGACACGAAGACGTCGCCCGGCGCGCAGGCCGCGGCCACGCCGGCCGGCACCGCCTCCTGGCCGGCCGACGAGTGGAATGTTCCCGGAACGCCGCCCTCGGCGCACAGCTTCTCCATGCGCGTCTCGAAGGCGCGAATGCGCGCCATCGTGCGGAAGCAGGCGAGGAGTTCGTCTCTGGTGATGGGGGTCGGTGTGTCGCTCACGGGGGACGAGAATACGAGCGCCGTCGACGGCGGTCAAGGAAGGGGTCAGAGGTCGACATCTTGCTTCCGGAGTGAGGCGGCAGCGTCTGCTGCCGGGCTGCGTCTGGGGTTGAGTCAGTGTCCTGCTGTTGGGATCGAATATTCATCACTCCTTGTTGAGTGTTGGGTATTCGGTCGCGTCAACACAACGCGTCTTGTCCGTTCCCCATCGCCCGTCGGTCGTCGGCCGTTACGGCACACCGCAGGATCACGCAAGATGATTCAGAACTTCAGCGGTTCCTCGATCGGCTCCTCTTGCGGCGGCGGGAGATCCCTGCGGCGAGCGGCCCCGGGCTGGCGCCCGCCGGGGCCGAGTTTCCTCGCGGCGCCGGGACGGCCGGGGCCCGTGACCGTGGTCTGTGCCATCAGCGTCAGGGGGTCGGTCTTGTAGCGCAGGAGCGTGTTGCCCGTGTACACGTAGAGACTGCCGGCCTCGACCAGCAGCGTGGCCGGACCCATCGCCGCGGTGGCGGCGCGCGGGAGGGGGACTTCGTCGATCGTCACCGCGCCGTCCTGGTTGCGATCCAGCTTGTCGATCCACTCGGGCCGCGGCGCCTCGTCGCGCGTGACCTTGCCGTCCTTGTTGGTGTCGAACCGAACGAGATAGCTGTGCTGTGCGTTGATGACCCGCTCGGTGTTCTCCATGGGGATGACCGCCGTCTCTTCTTCGTCGAGCGTCTGGGCGTCGAGTTTCTTGACGGCGTTGCCGACCACGAGATACAGCTTTCCCGCGGAGACGACCATCGGGACCGCGAACGACTGCGGGCGCGCGAGGGCCCGTCTCATCTGCGGATTGACGGCCGGCTTCTGCGGGCGCTCCGCCTGCTTGTTCCCGCCGCCCCAGTCGAACCAGCCGCGCTTGCGCGGGCGTTCCTCGGGCGGGGCCTCGTCCTGCGCCCGCGCGTTCATCGACAGCGCCAGCGCCGCGATAAGCGTCGCCGCGTACCACCTCGTCATCGACGTGAGCATGGGAACACCTCCGTCAGTGCCTGCGCGTGGCAGGCCTTCAGCGACCGGCGATCGTGTTGTCCGACTCGCCGGGGTTCCTCTTCAGCTTTTTCGTGATGACGACCGTGTTGCCCGCCGTGTTGTAGTAGACCTCGCTCATGGCCGCCTTGGCCATGGCGATGCCGTACCCCCCGGGGCGCTTGCCGTCGTTGCGCCGACCTTCGGCGACGCCTTCGGGGTCGGCGATCGGGTCGGGCACGACATCCGGCTTGAAGCCGCGGCCCTGGTCCTCGACTACGATGACGAGCTCTTCCGGCTCGATGATCGCGGAGATGCGGATCGGCCTGCGGACGTCGGAGGAGTTGCCCCACTCGATGGCGTTGGCGCCCAGTTCCTGCACGGCGATGCGCACGTCGTCGAGCGTGTCGCGGTCGATGCCGCGGCGCAGTAGGACCTCGAAGAGGTTCGTGAACCGCTCGAGGTACATCTGGTGGCTGGGCGCCTCGAACTCCAGCCAGCCCGAACGCGGCGACTCGATGCGCACCCTGGTGCCGGACGCCTCTTCGAGTTCGCCCTTGGCGATGTCGCGCCGGTCGCGCTCGACCTTCTTCACCGCGCGGTAGAGGTCGCGGAGGTCGACGGGCTTTATGAGGTAGGCGACCGCGCCGTGGCGGAAGGACTCGAGGACCGTGGTCTCCGAGGGGTGCGCGGTCATGATGATCAGGCCGATGCCGGGGCGGATCTGGCTGGACATCTCGGCGAGCTTGCGGCCGTTCATGCGCGGCATCTGCAGGTCGGTGACGAGCACGTCGTACGGCTGGTCGCGCAGCATCTTGGCCGCGTCGACGCCGTCGCACGCGACCTCGACCTCGTAGCCCTGTAGTTTCAGCGCGTCGCGGACGAGCGTCCTGATGTGCTCGTCGTCGTCGACCGCGAGTACGCGCGTTGGCATGCGATGCTCCTCGGGCGTGACTGGTGTCTGAGAATCGCCCCCGGTGCAGCAACAGTACGCTTCGGGGGGCGGCGCGTCAAGATGAGGGAAGAGGGCGGCGACGGCAAACCCGACGGCCTGCGGCAACGGCTCTGTACGCGGAGACGCGGAGGAACGGCACGTCTTGTCGGGGAGGCGTCGTGCAGGCTCCGGTCGTCCCCTGGAGCTCGTGGGGGCGTGGCTTTGCCGTTGTCATGCCGCTGCAGTCCGAACGGCTTCGCGGTGTCCGCGGAGGACGGCCGTGTGCCGCTACTACGCTCTTGATTTTCCACCGGCTGTCCGTACTATCGTCTGCCGCAGCGCGCCTGTAGCTCAACCGGACAGAGCGCCGGATTTCTAATCCGGATGTTGGGGGTTCGAGTCCCTCCAGGCGCGCCAGCCCTGGATCGGCCAAGAGCCCCGGTTTCTGCGGAAGCCGGGGTCTCTTCTTTGGTTGTTGCCCGCCGAGTGAGTGACACAGCCTACCTGCAGCGTGACAAAGTGGGCGGGTTCACATGTAGGTCGTGTAGAACGGCTGATCCGGGGCTCATCCCGGCGACCTCCGTTGCGGCATGCGCCGGCAGCGCCGGGGGCGGGACGCCACAACACCCCTTGGGATGAGAGCCGTGACGTTGACCGCCTTCCCTCAAAGGGATGCCGTCGGAAGCTGACCGGGACGTCGACGGTCACCCAGGCCCGTGCGCTCGATAGTCGCATGCGGTCGATGGTGCGCGCACAACGGGCCTTCGCCGCGCCGAAGCGGCTACGGCCGCGCAGGCGGGCCGCCCGCCAGGCGAACTCGCCTCCGGTATTTGTCCACCACCCCAAAACACGCGCGGCTTGCGCAGGTTGTGATTGTCAGCTTCCTACATGTGAACCGCCGATTCGACAGGCTCACGACCCCTTCGTTGTTGCTGAGGGCCTGGAGGCCCTGAGCCGTTTCGACGATGCTCAAGGCCTGAGTTCGACTGGGCATCTGCAGAGGCCGTGAGCGCAGTCGAGCCGGCCTGTCGAAGGGCCGTGACGGCGCGCTGCATGATCATGCAAGGCTACTTAGAGTAGGAGCCTACGCGCCTTCCGACACGATCTCTAGCGTGATGTGGTCGGCCAGGCCCGATCGCTCGATGACGCGCGCCACGTTCTGGCGAGCGCGGATGGCGATCCGCGAGATCTGCCCCTGGTGCTCCGATATCCTGTGAGCGAACGCGCCCATGCACGCGCTGCTCATGTAGGCCACCCGCGTGAGGTCGATCACGTACGAATCCGCCTCCGTCCCGAGCAGGTCCTGCAATCCCTTGGAGAACTCGCCTACGTCGTCGATGGAGATCTCACCGGTGACGCTCATGAGTCCGGCGGTGATGCTCAGGTGCAATTCGTACCTCCTGCCGGCCGTGTATACCGACTCGTCGCTCGAGCTGCAAGTTCGCGGAGATCCTGCCGCGGTTGTGGGATGAGGATTGGTGCGGCGAGTTCGGCGCCCACGGCGATACCTTAAAAGGATATTCTCGTGTGCAGGACATGTGCGTCGATCAATACGCACATGGTGATATTCTGTCCGTGCGTGGGCGGTTCCTTCGACTTCCTAACGCATAACTGATTTACACATAAGATATTGCGGCCAACAGAACCGCGTGGCCCTGCTTGCGATGTGCCGGGCGCGTGGGGTACTTTCCTAGGTGCTGGCAGGTACGCGTGGGGAATGAGACTTCTTACGAAGACCGGACGCGGGGCGCGCCAGGATCGTGATCCGCGGCACGGAAGACCGTCCGGTTTCTTCACAACATGATTGAGCCGTAAGGGAGGTGCGCATGCCGTTCTCCAACACACTGCGCAGGTACGCACTCGTCACGGCTGTGCTGGTGCTGGCCGTGTCGTGCGACAACGGGGACCACTGGGGGAGCGTCGACCCCGCGGCGGATCTCAGCACGTCCGACGGCGACCCGCCGAACGTGGGGGCCAACTCGGTTCACTGGGACAACCTCGGCGGCGTCCCCGTCGGCGCGACCGACGGCGATATCCTTTCGTGGAATGACACCTCGCAGGCCTGGGAGCCCGCGGCCGGCGTCGGTGACCTGGCCACGTCCGACGGCACGCCGCCCAACGTCGGGTCCAACGCCGTTCACTGGGATAACCTCACCGGCATGCCGGCCGGGACGATCAACGGCCAGATGATGTCGTGGGACAACGCCGCCCAGAACTGGGTCGTGGCGGGAGCGCCCGCCGGAACGGGGACCGTCACGTCCGTCGACACCGGGTCGGGCCTCACCGGGGGCCCCATCACCACGACCGGGACGATCTCCATCGCCGACGGCGGCGTCACCACGGGACACATCCAGGACGGCACCGTTACCGCATCCGACCTGGCGGACGACTACGTCGACGTCACCGGCGATGCGATGACCGGGGCGCTCGCGATGGACACGCCCGCCGCGAACGCGATGGTCCTCGACGAGACCGGCGTCGCCTTCAGCGATGGCGGGACGCAGGTGTTCGACTTCACGAACGTCGCGGGCGCCGTGGACCTCCGGGTCAACGGCGACACCGTCCTGACGTGGGCCGATACGGGTGCCGGCGGTGCGCTCGATGCCGACGCTCTGGACGGATACGACTCGTCGGAGTTCGCAATCCTGAACGGCCAGCCCGGCGGCCAGACGCTGCACGGCGGCGCGGGCTCCGGCGAGAGTCTGACGCTGCGCAGCACGCTCGATTCCACCAAGGGCGACGTCGTCATCGCCGACGACGGCGGCAACGTCGGCATCGGGACCGCTGCGCCGGCGGTCAAGCTGGACGTCGTGGGCGACGCGTCGGTGAGCGGCAACGCGATCGTGGGCAACGACCTCGTCATCGACGTCGACACGCTCGTCGTCGACAGCACGAACGACTTCGTGGGCGTCAACGTCGCCTCGCCGACGCAGGCGCTCGACGTGGCGGGCAACGTGCTCGCGACGGGCAGCATCAGCGCGGGCAACGACGTCGTCGCCGCGAACCAGCTGCAGACCGGGACCTCGGATGGCGCGACGCCGGGCGCGGTCGTGGTACACGACGGCGATAACGTGACGGCGTTCGCCGTGACGATCTCGGGCGCCGCGGCGTATGCCGACAACCGGACGCTCACGCTTCCCGACGCATCGGGCACGATCGCGCTCGAGGGGCACACGCACGTATTGGCGGACGTCACCGACGCGGGCACGATCGCCGGGCAAGACGCCGACGCGGTGGCGATCGCCGGGGGTGCGATCGACAACACCGCGATCGGCTCGACGACGCAGGCCTCGGGCTCGTTCACGACGCTCACGTCGTTCGAGCAACTCGACGCCGACGGTGGCGTCGCGCTCGGCAACGAGGCGGCCGACGCGATCGTGGTGAACGGTACCGTGCAGGGCGGCACACCGCTGGTGTTCGAGGGCGGGACGGTCGACGCGCACACGCTGACGCTCGCCGTCGAGGACCCGACCGGCGCCAATACGCTCACGCTGCCGGACGCGAGCGGGACGCTCGCGACGACCGACGACGTCGTCCTCAAGCAGGACGCGATTGCCGGCACGACCGACAACGCGACACTGCGCTACAACTTCGCGACGGGCGAGTGGCTCGAGAATGCGGCCGTGACCGCCGACGCGGCCGGCCACCTGACGACCGTCACGCTGCAGGTGACGGGCGGCGGCTCGCCGAGCGCCGGTGACATCCTGCACGCAGTCGACGCGACGGGAACGCTGGTGTGGACGACGCCAACCGGCGGCGGCAACGTGTCGACCGCCGGCGGGACGGCGAACACGATCGCGATGTTCGACGGCGCGTCGTCGATCGTCGACTCGGTGATCACCGACGACGGCTCGGGCAACATAGGCATCGGCGGCGTCTCCGTCGGCTCGAAGCTGCAGGTTGGTGGCGACCTGCGCCTCGTGCCCGGCGCCCAGCCGACCGGGACCGACCGCGGCGTGATCTACTACGACGACACGGCGAACCAGCTCTATTACCGCGACGACGTCGGCTGGCAGCCGGTCGCAACCGCCGCGGCAGGCGGCGAGGCGAACACGGCCTCGAACGAAGGCCTCGGCGGTGTCGGGGTGTTCATCCAGAAGACCGACGTCAACCTCGAGTTCAAGAACGTGAACGCCGGATCGGCGAAGGTCACGGTGAGTGACGACACGGTCGACAACGAGATCGACATCGACGTGGACGAAGCGCAGTTCGTCATCGACGCCAGCGTGACGTCCTTGTCGAACGTCGACACGACGCACCTCGCGGCGGGGACGCTCGATGTCGATCTCTCCGACGGCACGTCGGCCGCGGACGACACGCTCGCCTCTGCGCTCGCCGTCAAGACGTACGTCGACACGGCGGCCGCGGCGGCCGGGCACACGCACCTCCTCGCCGACATCACGGATGCGGGCACGATCGCGTCGCAGGACGCGGACAGCGTCACGATCGCCGGCGGGACGATCGACAACGTCACCATCGGCGGCACCACGCCGTCGTCCGGCGATTTCACCACCGCCTCGGCGCAATTCGGACTGAACGTCGGGGACGACACCGGTCCGACGACCGGTATGGTGAGCTTCCACGACGGCGTCTTGTCCAACGGCCACGTCACGATGCTGCAGGGGCCGGCGTCGCTGTCGGTGTCGAATACGCTCGTGCTGCCGGACGTCGGCGGCACGCTCGCCACGACGACCGACGTCGACGACGCCACGCATCCGGACAACTTCGCGGCGACCGCGCCGGGCAACGCCGACGACAGCTACGAGATCGGCTCGGTGTGGTACGACACGACCAGCGAAGAGCTGTGGGTCTGCTGGGACAACACGGCGGCGGCGGCGCAGTGGAAAAAGCTCGGAACCGTGACGAACGTGGACACCGGCGACGGCCTCACCGGCGGGCCCGTCACGACGTCGGGCAAGATCGACCTGGACCTCAAGACCGACGGCGGGATCTCCGCGTCCGTCGGCATGGGCGGCGTGCAACTCGGCCTGATCGACGGCACGGCGGACGGTCAGGTGTTGAAGTGGAACGATTCGTCCGGCATCTGGCAGCTCGGCGTCGACGCGGGGGCCGGCGGCTCGGGATGGGAGGTCGCGGGGAACGCGGGCCTCGTCGACGGGACGAACTTCCTCGGCACGACGGACGCCGTGGCGCTGGACTTCCGCGTCAACAACACGCGCGCGTTGCGTATCGAACCGGACGCCACCAGCCCGAACATCATAGGCGGCAACCCGGGCAACTACGTTCTGGCCGGCGCGTGGGGCGGCACGATCGCGGGCGGTGGCCGCGGGGGCGTTGCCGAGGAGAACCGCGTGACCGACGAGTTCGGGACCGTCGGCGGCGGATACGGCAATCAGGCGGGCGACGGCGCTGGCACGACGTCCGATGCGCAATTCGCGACTGCGGGCGGCGGACACAACAACCTTGCCAACGGTGCGTTCTCGACGATCGCCGGCGGGAGCCAGGGCAATGCCGGGGGCGATTACGGTGCGATCGGTGGCGGCTATACGAACCACGCGTCCGGCATCGGCGCGACGGTGCCGGGCGGCTTCAACAACACCGCGAGCGGCGACTACAGCTTCGCCGGCGGCCGCCAGTCGAAGGCGACGATCGCCGGCTCGTTCGTGTGGTCGGACAGCAACGCATACAACCACACCGCGACGACCGCCGACGAGTTCGCCGTGCGCGCCAACGGCGGCGTGCGGTTCGTCACCGGGTCGGTCGACAACGCCGGCGAGACGCAGGCCGACTGGGGCGTCGAGATCACCTCGGCGGCGTCGACGGTCAACGCGATCAACACGATCGGCGGCGGGCCGCTACAGTTCAACCTCGACACCGGCCGCGTCATGGAGTTCTTCCCCGACGCCAACGGGCCGAGCATCGTCGGCGGCCACCCGAACAACGCCGTCAACGACGGCGCGTACGGCGTCGTCATCGCCGGAGGGGGATCGGCCTCGGCGGGAGACGAGAACACCGTCAGCGACCACTTCGCGGTCGTCGGCGGTGGCGCCGGGAACGTGGCCGGCTACTCGAACGATGCCGATCCGACGGTGTCGCAGTTCGCCACCGTCGGCGGCGGCCAGTCGAACGTCGCTAGCGAGCAGTACGCGACGGTCCCCGGCGGCCTGAGCAACCAGGCCAACGGCCAGTACAGCTTCGCCGCGGGGAGGCGCGCGATTGCGCAGGCCGACGGCGTGTTCGCGTGGGCCGACGCGACGGACGCCGACTTCCTCGCCGCGACCGCGAACGAGTTCGCCGTGCGCTCCACGGGCGGCGTCCGGGCGGTCACGGGCGTGTCGACCGGCGCGACGGGCAACGTGCAGTTCGGGCACGATGACAGCTCGATCACCGCCGGCGTGGTGGGCGCCACCGTGTCCGGTGGCGCGTCGTACGACGACGCGTCCGGTGATGCGGAGCGCCACCTCCTCACCGACGACTACGGTACGATCGGCGGCGGCCTCGGCAACCAGGTGGGTGACAACGGCGGCACGACGGACGACGCGCCCTACTCGACCGTGGCCGGCGGCGCGTGGAACGTCGCCAGCGGCTACGCCTCCACCGTGGGCGGCGGCGTACACAACACGGCGGACTCGTCCGACACGACCGTGGCGGGTGGCGCGGACAACGTCGCCAGCAACTCGTACGCGACGGTCGGCGGCGGATTCAACAACCAGGCGGTCGGATACATGTCGGCCATCGCGGGCGGTGCGGACAATACGGCCTCGGGGAACTACAGCTTCGCCGCCGGCCAGCGGGCCAAGGCGAACGCCGACGGCGTGTTCGTCTGGGCCGACTCGACGGCGGCGGACTTCGCCGTCGCGCAGGCGGACGTCTTCGCCGTGCGCGCCTCG
>Ga0272442_10007482_pt1 | contig 14088 bp, 14 predicted proteins | sample SSMForm2O_FD_200262 | JGI IMG/M metagenome (GOLD analysis project Ga0272442, IMG submission 200262) | Marine sediment archaeal communities from Little Sippewissett salt marsh, Falmouth, MA, United States - SSM-Form-2O | ecosystem: Environmental > Aquatic > Marine > Wetlands > Sediment ...
TCAAAAAAAATAATTGAAAAAGAGATGCTTAGAATAGTTTTAGGCCTTGCAGTGTTTCTTCTTCTCGTGCAATGCGCCGAAGAGAGTACAGTGATTAAAAAGAAGCAATTGGGTAAGATATCCAACAGTACTTCAATCGAAGAGCTTGACAAGATCTTCAAGAATGATTCCGTTCAGAAGTTGCCCGAAGGGGAGCCCCTGGTTCGGGAGTATAAAGTATTTGATGCCTCTGGAAGCCCTTCACTCATTTTTGTCACCCGCGTTGAAAATGATTCGTTGAAGGCCCTTGAGCATGTCAAAATATACAGTCCTGCGTACGCGACTGAAAAAGGCATTTCCACCGCCTCGACCTTTGAGGATGTCAGGGGTCAGTATTCCATTGACGATATCGAGCCTTCTTTCAGTTCTGCTATTCTATTTATAGATGAATTGAACGCTACTATTTCATTGGATAAGAGAGACTTGAATATCGATGAATTTGACATGAGAGACATCAGTGAGGATCAAATTCCGGACCAGTCCAGCATCCTTTACATCACCTTGTGGTTCGAGTGAGAAACAGTCCGTTGAGACGATGAAAACAGACAAAACCAAAGTTAAAAGACGCCCCGACAGGGGACACTATGACAAGGAATCGGTATATCGAATCCTGGACCGGGACTTCATTTGCCAGGTGGGATTTGTATATGACGGGTACCCGGTTGTCATTCCCACGATTTACGGCAGGGAAGGCAATTCAATTTATTTTCATGGGGCCAATGTGAGCAGGATGTTGCAAACCCTGGAAAAAGGAGTGCCGGTTTCGGTCAACGTTACTCTTACGGACGCTCTCGTGCTTGCGCGTTCCGCCTTTCATCACTCCCTGAATTATGAGTCGGTCACTTTGTTCGGAACGGCGCAACTCGTCGTGGGGGATGATGAGAAAATGGAAGCGCTGAAAGTCATATCCGACCAGGTATTGAAGGAAAGATGGGCTGAGGTGAGGCTACCAAATGAAAAAGAGCTCAACGTTACAAAAGTATTAAAGCTGGAGATCAATGAGGCTTCCGCTAAAATCAGAGCAGAAGGCGTCGGGGATGACAAGCCTGATTACGATCTGGACATTTGGGCAGGTGTCGTGCCGATTCACAGGACCTATGGAACCGCGATCCCGGATGACAAACTCAAACCGGGAATAGAAACCGCACCCAGCGTTAAGAAAATTGAAAATGAAAGACTTTGATGTACAGCGCAAGCCTTTTGTGGTTCCCGTCGATGACGGAAAGTTGATCGAGGAGCACTTTGGTCTGGCCAGCATTGAATCCAAACTCAGTCTGGCTCATATGATTGCCCCGGCCGGATGGGGAGAGCCCTTTCAGACCCCCGAATTCGAGGAGTACACCTACATCATCAAAGGAAAAAAGAAAATTGAGGTCGGGGATGAGGTGGTCATTCTCTCACCGGGCGAGTCCATCAGGATTAAAAAAGGCGTCCGTGTCCGATACAGTAATCCCTTTGAAGAGCCCTGTGAGTACCTTGCCATTTGCTCACCGCCCTTTCAGATCGAAAAGGCTCACCGGGAAGAAGAGTAATTCTACTTTCAAAGAGAATAATGGCTCAATCCCTGTTTTGACAAGCCTGTAATGTATTCGTCAGAAGCATCGCGATGGTCATCGGACCGACGCCCCCGGGTACCGGAGTTATGTAAGAGGCCTTTTTGCTGACACTTTCAAAATGCACGTCACCGGCCAGCCTGTATCCGCGCTTTCTGGTCGCGTCCGGAACACGAGTGATGCCTACGTCAATAATAGTCACGCCTTCTTTCACCATGTCTCCCGTTAGGAATTCGGCCATGCCGAGAGCGGCAACGACGATATCCGCCTCGCGGGTGATCGAGGCCAGATCTTTGGTTCGGCTGTGTGTAAGAGTTACTGTAGCATTACCCACTTTTCTCTTTTGACTCAAAAGAATGCTCATGGGACGGCCTACGATATGGCTACGCCCTATGACGACTACATTCTTTCCGGAAGTCTCAATCTCATAGCGTTTCAGAAGTTCCATAATGCCAGCGGGAGTGGCCGGAAGAAATGCCGGAAGGTCCAGGGTCATTTTGCCGACATTGACCGGGTGAAAGCCATCTACGTCTTTATCCGGATCCACCGCCATCAAGACTTTTTGCTCGTCGATCTGCTTGGGCAATGGAAGTTGAACAATGAATCCATCGATGTCGGCATCCTTGTTCAGAGCGTCAATCTCATGCAAGAGCTGTTCCTCCGTCGTTTCTTCAGGTAACTCGATGAGTGTCGAATTGAATCCGATCTGCTGGCAGGACTTGACCTTGCTGTTCACATAGGTCATGCTAGCTCCATCGCTTCCGACGATAATGGCAGCCAGATGAGGTATTTTAAGGCCTTTTTCTTTCCTGTTTTTAACTTCAACAGCGATTTCCTGTTTGATGTCCTGGGATGTTTTTTTTCCGTCTAGAAGGATCATAGAGCTAAGTTTTGAATTATTGCATTCCCTTCATCATCTGCATCATCTTCTTGCCGCCGCCGCCCTGCATCATCTTCATCATTTTGGCCATTTGGTTGAACTGCTTCAAGAGTTGGTTCACTTCCTGCACATTCGTGCCGGAACCCTTGGCAATCCTCTTTTTTCGACTTGCATTTATTATTGCCGGTTTGGATCGCTCCTCCGGGGTCATGGAAAAAATAATAGCTTCTATTCCTTTGAAGGCGTCGTCATCAATGTCGACATCCTTCATCATTTTTCCGGCTCCCGGGATCATTCCGACGAGGTCCTTCATGTTCCCCATCTTCTTGATCTGCTGGATCTGCTTGAGGAAATCGTCGAATCCGAACTGGTTTTTGGCAATCTTCTTCTGGATCTTTCTCGCCTCTTCTTCGTCGTACTGTTCCTGGGCTCGTTCCACGAGGGAAACTACGTCACCCATGCCGAGGATTCGATCGGCCATCCTGTCGGGATGGAAAACATCGATCGCTTCCATTTTTTCACCCGTTCCGATGAATTTAATCGGCTTGTTCACCACCGATTTGATCGACAGCGCAGCACCACCTCGGGTGTCACCATCCAATTTTGTCAGGACTACCCCGTCAAAATTGAGTACATCGTTGAAGGCCTTGGCCGTATTGACTGCGTCCTGACCCGTCATCGAATCGACGACAAATAAAGTCTCCTGGGGTTTGACCGCATTGTGGATGTTGGAGATTTCGGTCATCATCTGCTCGTCGACAGCCAGACGGCCCGCGGTGTCAATGATCACGACATTCTTTCCGTGTTGCTTGGCATACTTAATCGCGTTCTCAGCAATTTCCACGGGGTTTTGGTTTCCTTCCTCGGCGTATACTTCGACGCCGATCTGTTCTCCGACCACCTTTAACTGATTGATCGCAGCCGGACGATATACGTCGGCTCCCACGAGAAGAACCTGTCTTGTTTTCTTGTTTTTGAGATAGTTGGCGAGTTTGCCCGAGAAGGTTGTTTTACCTGAACCCTGGAGTCCCGACATGAGGATCACGGTAGGTGAGCCTTGCAGGTTGATGCCCACAGTGTCGCCCCCCATGAGCTCGGTCAGCTCGTCCTTGACGATCTTGACCATAAGCTGGCCAGGATTCAGCGTCGTGAGAACATCTTGACCCATCGCCTTCTCCTTGACCGTATTGGTGAAGTTCTTGGCTATTTTGAAATTGACGTCGGCATCCAGAAGTGCTCTTCTCACTTCTTTCAACGTCTCGGCCACATTGATTTCCGTAATGCTGCCGTGCCCTTTGAGGACGTGAAACGCCTTATCTAATTTTTCGCTAAGATTGTTGAACATATTTCCAAATCAATTATCAAACAACTCAAATCTTTGAGGTCGCAAAGATAGGAAATTAGCTCGAAGAATCAGGACTTGACGAAACGCAATGAAGTGGTGTTTACACAGTAGCGTTTTCCGGTGGTATCTCGTGGTCCGTCATCGAAAACATGACCCAGGTGACCGCCACATTTGGTGCAGGTGATCTCCGTGCGAATCATTCCGTGGCTCTTGTCCAGGGAGTACTCGACAGCACCATCGATGGCGTCATCAAAAGAGGGCCAGCCACAATGCGATTCGTATTTGGTTCCCGACTCAAATAACTGAGCGTCACAGGCTGCACAGTGATACGTGCCCTTTTCAAAATGCTTTGTGTAGCCTCCATTGCCCGGCATATCCGTTCCCTTTTGCCTGAGTATGTAATACTGTTCAGGAGTCAGAATCTCTTTCCATTCGGCTTCGGTTTTCACGATTTTTTCGTCCATTGATGATTTTTCTTGTGCAGGGACTACCTGCGTTAACATTAGGGTTACAATCAATACTAAATATCTCATTGCAGAAAGTCAATTATGCGTTGAACAACTACGGGGCTTTTGAAAATTTTGTGATGACCCAGTCCATGGGTGACCAGCAGCTCTCCGTTCTGAAGCTTTTGACGTATGGCAATCGCACTACTTACAGGGACGAATCGATCTTCGCTGTCATGAATGACCAGTACAGGAATTTTTATCCTTTCTGCCTGGTGCTCAGAGGTGAAGTGGTCCAGCCTGAGGTTGTACTTTTTCTCAAAACGTCGCTTGAGGCGTCGTGCAATGTCAGGTTTTAGCTCCAACTTATTCACATAGTAGGAGAAAATCTCCGGGATCGAGTTGTCAGCACCCAGAGTCACCAGCTTGTTCACTTTCAATCCTCCGGCAACGGCATTGATCAGGGACATGCCTCCAAAGGAATGACCCACGGCGGCATCGAACGGGCCGTATTTTTTCTCTATCAAACGGATGGCTTCAATGAACTCCAGCATATTGGTGCGTTTCCCATAGGAAATTCCATGGGCAGGCGCGTCAAAGCTCACCACCATCATTTTGTTCTCAAGGATCTTGTCTGCCAGGTGATAGAGCTGTGTTCCTCGTCCGGCCCAGCCATGCACAAGCAGAATCCGTGTTTTTGAGTAGCCATATTTGTACACCTGGACTTCCTTGCCGGTAGAGGGCAGGACGATTCGCTCTTTTTTGGCACTCTCGCGCATCATCAATTCGCGTTCCGGCGCGTTGAACTTCACTGGTGTTGCAAAAAGTCGGGCTACAAATTCCGTAGCAGCATCCCGGGATATGAATTGAAGCACTTTGCCGGTGAGCAGAACTTTGGCCGGAATTTCAAAAGAAGGATTCGGATTTGACTTTTTCTGTGCCAAAAGAAGTGGTTTGAGATCGACAAATCTAAGCAATTCAACCAAAAAATTGTACATTTCGAACGCAAATCAAAACGCTGACCATGTACCTCAAAGGGGATAAGAAATTAATCCATCGCTGGGCTTTCTATGACTGGGCGAATTCAGTTTACTCATTGGTGATCAGCACCGCTGTTTTTCCAATTTATTACGAAACCGTTACGGAGACCGAAAGTGGCCTGGTCAATTTTCTGGGCTTTGAGGTCAACAACACTTCGCTTTATACCTACGCTCTGTCACTCTCCTTTCTGATCGTGGCTTTTATCTCCCCGCTTCTGTCAGGGATTGCCGATTATGTGGGTAACAAGAGGACCTACATGAAGTTCTTCTGCTATTTTGGTTCACTCTCTGTGATGAGTCTGTTCTTCTTCACAGGTGTTGAGACGCTTTGGGTCGGCATTCTGTTTTCGGTACTGGCCAGCATCGGCTTTTGGGGAAGTCTTGTCTTTTACAACGCCTATTTGCCCGAGGTGGCTTACAGCGATCAGCAGGATGAGGCCAGCGCACTGGGATTCATTTACGGATACATCGGTTCGGTCATTCTCTTGATCTTTAACTTAAGCATGGTGATGAAACCGGAATGGTATGGAATTTCCGATCCGGGCCTTGCACCGAGGATTTCCTTCTTGACTGTGGGAATTTGGTGGATGGGCTTTGCCCAGGTCACTTTCAGGCGCCTGCCCTACAACCTGCACAATCGAAAACCGGACAAGGACTATGTATTCAAAGGTTACCAGGAACTCAAAAAGGTGATCAACGAGCTCAAGGACAGACCTGTTATGCTCAATTTTCTGACTTCCTTTTTTCTCTACAGTGTGGGGGTGCAGTCGATCATATTGTTGGCAACAATTTATGGGAAAACCGAAATCGGTCTGTCGACAAGCAGCCTGATCCTGACCATTATTGTTATCCAATTGGTCGGAATTCTCGGGGCTTATTTGTTTTCAAGGCTTGCTAAAAGAATTGGCAACCTGACCGCATTGAAAATCACGATTTTCATCTGGACGGCTGCGAGCCTTAGTGCTTATTATCTAGATAAGGATGACCCGAATGTTCAGCTCAAATTCTACGTCATAAGCGGGTTTATCGGCCTGGTTCTCGGGGCGATTCAAACCCTTTCCCGGTCTACCTATTCAAAACTGCTGCCCGAGAACACACTGGATCCGACGACGTATTTCAGCTTTTTCGACGTGACTGAAAAGGTCGCCATCGTATGGGGGACATTCATCTTTGGCCTTGCCATCGCCATTACCGATTCCATGCGGCTGTCGATTCTGTTGCTCTGCCTGTTCTTCGTGATCAGTTTTATCATTTTGAGTATGATGAAGAAAACCAAATATGTGAAATAGATATGGCGAAACAACCACTATTTGATTTTATCGTCGTTGGCGGTGGGATTGTCGGTTCTGCCACGGCCTATAAATTGAGTCGCAAATACCCCAGGGCCTCTATTGCACTGATCGAAAAAGAATCCGAGCTTGCCTCACACCAGACCGGAAGGAACTCCGGAGTCATCCATTCGGGCATCTATTACAAACCGGGCTCACTCAAAGCATTGAATTGTCTTGAAGGTCGCAGACAACTCGTCGAATTCGCTGTCGAACACAAGATTGAACATGAGATTTGCGGCAAGTTGATCCTGGCGACCCGAAAGGAAGAGCTCGAATTGCTTGAAGCGATTTATGAAAGGGGCCTTCAGAATGGAACGCCCGGCATCAAATACCTCTCTGAAAAGGAGATCCCGGCTTATGAGCCTTATGCTAAAGGTCTGAAGGCCATATGGGTCCCGGGAGCGGGAATTATAGACTACCCGGCGGTTACTCGGAAATTTGTGGAGCTCCTGCTCGAATCGAATTCCCAAAATGCGCTTTATGTGGGGGAGCCTGTGACCGGAATCAAACGGTCAGCAGGTAAGGTGGAGATCCAAACTTCAAAAAGGGTGCTTCGAGGAGATCAAATCGTCGTCTGCGCCGGGCTCCAATCCGATAGGATAGCCCAATTGGACGGTCTCAAGCTGGATATGCAGATTGTTGGTTTTCGGGGTGATTATTACGAGCTTACGAAAGAGGCCAGGAAGAAGGTCAGGCACCTGATCTATCCGGTTCCCGATCCGAGATATCCCTTTCTGGGCATACATTTCACCCCTATGATCGGAGGGCATGTCGAATGCGGGCCCAATGCCGTCTTCACCTTTAAGCGCGAAGGCTATTCCCGGACGAGTTTCTCCTTGAGAGACAGCCTGGAGGCTTTGGCCTATGGCGGTACCTGGCGTCTGTTCTATAAAAACTGGAAAAAAGGTTTGGAAGAATACCGCCGGGCCTTCTCCAGGAGGCTCTTCTTAAGAGAGGCCAGGAACATGATTCCCAGCCTCGCACAAGATGAGATCTATCCAACCCGCTCGGGCGTTCGAGCCCAGGCCGTTGGTCATAAAGGACAGATGGTCGACGATTTCGTCATCGTTCAGAACCAGGGAGTCACACACGTGATCAATGCACCATCACCTGCGGCAACGGCTTGTTTGGCCATCGCAGATGAGGTATTGCAAAAAGTGGTCGGTCCTAAAGGCTGATTATTTCTGCATGTGCACATCCACTTGTGGGAAGGGAATGCTTATTCCTCCTTGATCCAGGGCTTCATAAACCTTTTCGTTCATCGTGAAGAAGACACCCCAGTAATCTTCGGTCTTGACCCAGACACGCGTAGACAAATTAACAGAGCTGTCGGCCAATTCACCCAAACCTATAAACGGTTCGGGGTCCTTCAAAATACGGTCATCAGTTGCGATGACTCCCATAATGATCTCACGCGCCTTCTGAACAGAATCGCCATAGGCTATACCATAGCTGAAGTCAACCCTCCGGGTAGGCTCGGCCGAATAATTGATCAAGGAGCCTGTTGCCAGGGATCCGTTGGGAATGATCACCGTTTTGTTGTCGGGAGTCAGTAGGATCGTAGTGAAGATCTGGATCTCTTTCACCACACCCGTGTATCCCTGTGCCTCTATGAAATCATTTACACGGTAGGGCTTGAATAAGAGTATAACCACACCACCGGCAAAATTCTGGAGGGTCCCTGAAAGGGCCATTCCTACGGCCAAACCGGCGGCACCAAGAATGGCGATAAAGGAGGTCATTTCTACACCCAGCATGCCCAGCACACTGATGATGAGCAAGGTTTTAAGCAGGGCTCCAAACAGGCTTCTCAAAAATGGTTTCAGGGAGTCATCGGTCTCCCGCTTTTCCATGACCTTATCAATTTTTTTGACCATCCACTTGATGATCATATTACCGATAATGTAAACGACAATGGCGCCCACAAGCTTGGGTGCATAGGTGTAAACAAGGTCTGTGATTTGCGATGAAATATCGCTAAAATTTACTTCCATGGGGGTTGTTTTTAGTATGTGATTGATTCGATTTTTTCGCTTTGGTATTATCTCAAAACGGCAAGAACAAATATAAAAAGATTGAGCTGTTTAACTTGGCTCTTTTTTTCCAAAATATATGAAGGCAAAAGATATTCATCTGCAGAAAAAGCTACTTTTGTAAACGTGCCTGGAATTTTGAACCCGGTGCGAAGAAATCCAACTGAATTGAACCTCAAACAATACACATCCGAATTCAGCTATAATTTCAAACTGGCCATACCCGTCATGATCGGTCATCTAGGGCATGTCCTGGTCGGGCTGGCAGACAATATCATGGTGGGTCGACTCGGTGCTGCGCCTCTGGCCGCCGTGTCATTGGGGAACAGTTTCGTGTTTATTGCGTTTTCATTGGGTATCGGTTTTTCCATGGCGATCACTCCGTTGATCGCTGAAGCCGACGGAGAAGGGGATGACAGAAAGGGGAGGAGTCTCTTCCAGCATGGGTTGATTCTCTGCTCGATACTTGGAATCAGCATGTTTGTCATGCTGATCCTTGCTGCACCGCTTATGAGGCATATGGATCAACCCCCGGAAGTGGTCGAATTGGCCCTTCCGTATTTGAATATAGTGGCACTTTCCATGATCCCGTTGATGGTATTTCAGGGGGTCAAACAGTTTACGGATGGTATGTCGAAGACGAATTACGGGATGCACGCGACCGTGCTGGCGAACATCGTCAATGTCGTTCTCAACTTCATGTTGATCTACGGGTTTTGGATTTTTCCAAGACTGGAGCTGGTCGGAGCCGCTTATGGGACATTGATCTCTCGCTTCGTTATGATGTTCTTCATCTTGTGGATACTGTATTCGAAACCGCGTTTCAGACCTTTTTTCAACCGGCTCAGACTCGATGAGATACGAAAAAAGATTTTCCTAAAAATCATTGACCTGGGATTTCCGACCGCCATGCAGATGCTTTTCGAGGTGGGGGTGTTTACCGCCGCGATTTGGCTGGCCGGAACCATGGGCACAATAGACCAGGCGGCAAACCAAATTGCCCTGAACTTGTCGTCCATGACTTTCATGATCGCTGTTGGACTGGGAGTAGCCGCAACCATACGGGTAGGAAATCAGAAAGGGCTCAAGAAATTTGGGGAGCTGAAACGAATAAGTCTTTCGATCTTTTTGCAGGTCTTCATCATCGAATTCTTCTTCGCCCTGGGCTTCTTTCTCCTGAAGGATTATTTGCCGATGCTATACATAGACAATGTCGATGTGGTGACTACGGCGGCGTCTTTGCTGCTCATTGCCGGACTCTTCCAGCTTTCCGATGGACTTCAGGTCGTTGTATTGGGAGCCCTTCGGGGCCTTCAGGACGTTAAGATTCCGACCTATATCACTTTTGTGGCCTACTGGATCGTGGGCTTTCCGATCTGTTACTTATTGGGTAAAACCCTGGAATTGGGCTCCCAGGGAATCTGGATCGGTTTGCTTGCAGGCCTGACCGCTTCGGCCCTGATGCTGCTGGCTCGATTCAAATATTTAACACAGAAGCTGATTGATCATGAATAACATGGGCATCGTATTCAATCAATCGTTTAAAAATACGTTGATCCTCATACTTGGGTTCGCGATCGGCGGTGTCAACGTCCTCTTTCTGTACACCCATTTTCTGGAGGCTGAGTATTTTGGGTTGGTGACATTCCTGCTTTCTTCGGCCAACCTGGTGATGCCCCTGCTGGTTTTCGGGATGCAGCACACTATCGTAAAATTCTTTTCTTCCTATCGCAGCCGGGAGGAGCAGGACAATTTCCTTGTGCTCGCCCTTTTCTTGCCGCTGCTTTTCATTGTGCCTCTCGCTTTCCTCGGAACGATTTTTTACAACGAGATCGCCCAGTTCCTGGCCCGGGAGAACATCATCATTGAGCGATATACCTATTTGATCTTTGCGATTGCTATTTTCATGGGATACTTCGAGGTTTTCTATGCCTGGAGCCGGGTACAGCTCAGATCGGTCTTTGGCGGTTTTGTCAGGGAGATTTTTGCCCGAATCTGCATCTCGGCCCTGCTGATTGGTGTTTACCTGGGGTGGATCGACAATGAAACCTTCGTTTATGCGGTGGCTGTTGTTTACTTGCTTCGCATGCTCATTATGAAGGTCTATGCACTTTGGGTTTATTTCCCGCGCTACCGTGGATTCACCGTACCCGCCAACATACGGGAGATCATGTCGTTTTCGGTCTACATTATCCTTGCAGGGTCTGCGGGTACGATACTGCTTGAGATCGACAAGTTCATGATTCCGCAGCTTACCGACATTGCTGAAGTGGCCTACTACTCAGTGGGGGTCTATATCGCCTCGGTGATTGCGATTCCGAACCGGGCCATGCAGCAGATCATCAATCCGATTACGGCTAAAGAGCTCAATGCGAATAATCTGCAGGAAGTGGAGAATCTCTACAGAAGAAGCTCCCTCAATCTCCTGATCGTCGGGGGATTGCTGTTTCTGCTGATCAATTCGAATATTCGAGAGATTTATGAATTCATAGACAAGCCCGAGTATTCGGCGGGCATGTCAATCGTTTTGATCATTTCGCTATCTGAACTGATCAAGCTGTCCCTCGGTACCAACGGTGCCATTTTGACCAACTCCAGCCTGTATCGCAGTCTTTTTTATTTTTCCTTGAGCATGGCAGCCAGTGTGTTCATTCTCAATAAGGTGCTTATCGAGCAAATGGGCATAGAAGGGGCAGCCCTTGCCACCCTGATTGTTGTGCTCGTGTTTGGGGTGATTCGGGTCTATTATGTCAATCGAAAATTGGGTATGCAGCCCTTTGACAGGAGAACAATTCTGGTTTTGCTGCTCATCGGGATGATTTTTGCGATTTTCTTTTCGATCCAACTGAATGTGCCGCCTATTTTGGCGATCGTGATAAAAAGTGTTGCGATATTGATCGTTTTCGTCTTTTTGGTGCTCAAGCTCAGAATATCGGAGGACCTGAATTCTTTTTTTGATAGCTTTGTCGGTAGTTCAAATAAGGATTAGGGATTCTTAAAAATCATCTAAAATATGGAGTATTTCATGCATGTCGGTTTGGGTTTTGTGATGGCTTATTTGAGTCTTGTCCCACCGGGCATGTTGAATATGACGGCCGTCAGGACGGCGATTGAAAAGGGTAGTTCCTCAGGCAGGTGGTTTGCACTGGGAGCGGCCCTGGTGGTTATTCCCCAGGCCTTTGTGGCTCTGGTTTTTGCCAGGTACTTTGCAGAGCATCCCGAGGTGGTCGAAAGGCTCAATTATGCCGGCATAGCAGTCCTTTTTGGCTTGTCAGTCGTCTTCTTTTTGCAGGCTCGCAAGAAGTTCAAAGGGGAGGGTAAGAAACGTTCGGGCAAGAGCTTTTGGGTTGGCATGCTCATGTCGTCCATGAACATGTTGGCCATTCCTTTTTACCTGGTGCTCAGCTCGGTCCTCGAGAATCGGGGGATGCTGATTACCGAACAACCCTTCATCAACCTCTTCGTGACCGGGGTCTTCCTTGGGGCCTTCGGGCTGTTCATGACCTATGTGCGATTTGCGGATGTGGTTCAAAAAAGGGCTCAATTCATAGCCAGGAACATCAATTATATCTTGAGCGCTCTGTTCTTTGTCCTTGGAATTTTAACATTCTTCAAGATTATGAAGTAATATTTTTTAAATTAGCGTCAAATAATAAAACTGTCCTGAATGATTCCTGCCATTATCCAGAACCTCAACCGGGGAGTCAACTTGCTAAATTCCATAGATGACGTCCGGTACAGGGACAATTCCACAGCTCCCTATTACTCGAGTATAGGCGTGCACATGCGTCATGTCCTGGATGTTTTCGACTGCATCCTCAGAGGATTGGAATCCGGGATGATCGATCTCTCAGACAGGAAGCGCAACGAAATGGCAGAGACCCATGTAGATATGGGACTGGATTATTTCAAGGAGATCAAAACCAGGCTTCTGGAACTTGAAAATGAAGATCTGGACCAGGTAGTGAAGGTCAGGGATGACCTGGGGCTGGGCATGGTAACAGCCAACTACACCCTTGCTGCCGCACTGATCCAGGCCCACAGTCACGCAATACATCATTTTGCCAGCATCGGCTATATCATTTCTCAACTTGGGATCAGTTTGCCCGATGGGGATTTCGGATACAATCCGACTACGCCTAAGAAGAACCTTCAATAATACCCGATCAGATGCCTGGTCAGATTTCTGCCGAATTCAACGTTTTCAGCATCTGGCTGTGACTTCTCAGCCATTTCATGTTTTGAATGTATTCCATGACACCTGGGTAGGCCACCCGGTTCTTGTGGTGGTTGATATGGGCAATCTGACTCATGATCTTCCAATGCGAGTTGATGGTCTTCAGTGCGTTCAGGAAAGATGCTTTCTCATGGGAAGCATCGTAGATATGGGTGGGTTCCGAAATTATGCCATTGACTTCGATGACCTTGAAGGCTTCTCCCTTGAGAAGCTGGTCGTGATTCTCGTATTTGATGTCGAGCCTACCGTAGTAGAAGCCTTTCATGGGTTTGCATATTCGATCCATGAAGGCATTGAGCTCCTGGTCTATCAGATGGTTTCCGTTGACGAAGCGAGTGCCCTTGGAATGGTTGCCGATGACCGAAAGCACGAGCTCTTCCCCTGGGTCCAATACCCGATCGATCTGTTGCTTGTGAATGCGAGTGAAGAGATCTTCATACAAATAGGCTCTCGAATCTTCATGGATCAGCTCTCCGATGGTTCTGGATCCGTCTCCGACCACTTTCAGGAACTCCTTGATCGTAACCGAGGTGACCTGGCCCCGGTCCTGTCCGGGATATCGGTGATAAAAGATTCCCAATTCCTTTGAATAGGGAATGAATTCCTGGATCAGGACATCGGTTTGAACCTGATTCAGGTACTTTGACAAGGCTTGCGCAGAGTCTATCTTCTTGACGAGATAACCCCTGAAGCCCCGATCCGGTTTGACAATCAATGGGAAACTCAATCCAAGCTCCTCCAGCTTTTTTTCGAGGTTCTGTCTGCGCTCCGGAGTTGCCAACAGGCTTATGGGCCTGTACTTTTCAGGAACCAGGCTGAGGGTGATGAATTTGGATTCGGTTCCGTTGCCTGAATATCTGATACCCGGGTTGGCCGTCAAATAGTGATTGGGATGCCCTGCCTTGAGGAACCGCATAAAGAAAAACGGCAGGAGCGGGACATAATAGGTATAGGTGGGCCAATGTTCCCATTCCGTAAGGCGGGTCCATTTGGCACTCTTTTTTCTCATCGGGCGAAAAGGGATTTCAGGATCAGTCGAAAGGCCTGCGAGACAAGGACTATGGTTAGAACCGTGAGAAAGCAGCCCAATACAAGGAGCCAATACCCCTGATCACGGCGAAGCATTTTAAAGCCAATGGTCACCACAATGGGTGAAGCGAAAAGGAGAGGCAAGGAAATGCCGA
>Ga0272442_10007484_pt1 | contig 14082 bp, 13 predicted proteins | sample SSMForm2O_FD_200262 | JGI IMG/M metagenome (GOLD analysis project Ga0272442, IMG submission 200262) | Marine sediment archaeal communities from Little Sippewissett salt marsh, Falmouth, MA, United States - SSM-Form-2O | ecosystem: Environmental > Aquatic > Marine > Wetlands > Sediment ...
GTAATAGAGTAATTCTCACTAGTTCAAATACGACAGGACTTGCACATGGACCATGGGATGGAGAATGCTATTTCTCGGATGCATTCTTTACTTATTTAGAAACAAATCCAGGTGGATCAATTGGCCATGCTTGGGAGTTTGCAGATGAATTTGTAGAAAACATAGTAAATACAGATCCAGCAAATCAAGGACAATATCAAAACGTTTCAATTGAAGATTCGGGAAACGGATGCTATGTCGGAAACGTATTTGTTAATGATGCTCTTCCTTTAACAGATAGTATGGGCGAGGAGGATGGAAATCTAGCATTAAGTTTAACACTAAAAAATCAAGATAATAATGAAGAAGAAACTGAAATGCCCATTTCTGTTTCCAATTTGAATTTCAATCCAGATCCTTGCCAAAAACAGAGTTGTTATACAATTTCAGATATTTACAATGCATATCGATAATAAAGTTTTATTTTCCTCTACTTTTATTAGCACGAATGCTTGGTCTTACTTTCTCAGCACCTTTTCCTTTATACATCAAACCTCTGCCTTTTTGACCGGCACTTGTCTTTCCACGAAGTACTCTTCGTGCATTAGGTGCATTGGAAATCCAGTTAATCTTAGGATCCTTCAAAATAGCAGGATGAACCGGATCTACAAGAATAATCTCATAGTAATGATGCTTACCATCTTCACCAACCCAGTAGGAATTCAACACTTCCATATTTGGATATTTCTTGGCTGTACGTTCTTCAGCAATACGTTGAGTGCTTTTAGCAGCAGTGATTTTCGTTATACCTTTCGCCGATGGTTTTCTACCGCTTCTGATTGTTGGTTTTCTTAGACCTCCCCTTCGAACATGTGTTCGAACAACGATGTATCCTTGCTTGGCTTTGTATCCAAGGGATCGTGCTCTATCAATTCTAAGAGGTTTATCAACTCGTAAAAAATTCTCTTCATGCCTCCACTTGATAAACCGCTGCTGTTGCGGTGATTTAAACGACATATCGGGTTTTTTCCATTGATCACCAAGGTGATTGTATATGCTTTTTGCCATGATTTATACACCAATCTTTAAGAGATGGTAGGAGCATAGGAAGGCGATTCTTTATTTAAAACTTTTGTCACTTTTTATTTAATTTGCGAAGGCAAATCGTGTATTTAAAAATCATATAACAGAACAAATTGATTTTGTTGAAATAATAACTTGGTAAATTTATATATGATATTGCTTAATAATTTTGTAAGTTAAGGTTGCCATCAACTGATAACAATATTACATTATCTTTGTTATAATAGTAACATAAATTATTTATATGAGCATGGTTAATAAATATATGGGAGGAAATAAAATTAATGAAAAAAGAAAATAAAAATTTGATATTTGTTTTTGTAACTCTAGTGATAATTATCCTTGCATCATTTGCTGCAGCAACTTATTATTACGAGGGCAGGTATATAATCAAAGAAAATAAAGAAGAAAAAGAAGATTCTCCTATGGAGATTATTTTACTTGCTGAAGATACTGGATCTGCACCTCATAAAGTTAACTTTGAAACACATGTGTTTTATCAAGTTGGCAACGTAAGATATCATTGGAATTTTGGCGACGGCAATACATCCAATGAAACAAGTCCGACGTACATCTATAACGAGGGAGGGAAGTATATAGTGAATCTCACAGTTACTGATAGTGAAGGTAGAAAAATGTCAAAAAATATTACTATTAACGTTTTTACTAATAGACCGCCGAAAGTTGAAATGACTGTTTCTCCAACAATTGGTAGGCGCCCTATGGCAGTTACATTTGATGCGGAGGCTTATGACGAAGACGGAGAAATTGTCTCATATGAATGGGTTGTCACACATCCGCCAATATTAATGGGATTATACAGGCCGAGTACACCAGTAAATGAAGAAGATTTCACTAAAACATTTTGGAGAACCGGGGATTATGATGTTAGATTAACAGTTGAAGACGACTCCGGGAATAAAGTCACACAAAATGTAAGAATAAAATGTGAAAGGAGCATGTTTGAAACAATAATAAATGCCCCAATAGATATATACAAAATGTTGCAACGTTACGATACAAAACTAAGGCAGAATGTTGAGTTTGCAATATCTAATGGATTATGGGAAAAACTTTACACTAAATTCCAAGATAGTGGTAAGGATTCAATGGTAACTCTTATGGATAATCTATTGTCTTATCTTGAAATCAAGTGGTCCCCTGGATCAGAAATTAATGATCCGCCAATCGCTCCTAATACTCCATCTCCAAAGGATAACGTTACAGGCATAGATATAAATGCGAATGTAAGTTGGAATTGCAGTGACCCTGATGACGATCCTATAACATATGATGTATACTTTGGTACTACAAGTGTGCCTTCATTGGTTTCAGACGACCAAACTGCTACTATATTCGATCCTGGAACATTGGAGTCCGATACCAAATATTATTGGAGAGTTGCAGCTTCAGATGGTCGCGGTGGTTTAAATTCTAGTCAGGTTTGGAGTTTTAAAACTGAGTAAATGATCCGCTAAATCCCCGTCAAGTAATGAAAAAGTGGGCCACCCGAGTAGACTTAAACAAGAGCAGCAACCATCTAAAAATAGGTCTTCAGATCAAGCTACTAATTTAACGTTCTTTTCTTTTTTTACATATTTAAATAACGTAACAAATTACATTGCTTTTGTTATAATAGTAACGTAAGCTATTTATACAAATATAGTTAACTAATATACAAAAATGAAAAGAACTAGTGGTCACTTTGATATAAAAAGCGCAAAGTATTTATATTAACTAACAAATATATATATGGCTAACGAGGAATGTAAAATGGACAGAGTAGAAAAAAAATTGCAAAAAGTGATGTACGCTTTTATTATATCTGTAATGATTATTGTAGCAGCATTCGCCGCAACAATTTATTATTATGAAACAAAAGAACTATCCGGAGGGGGCATTGGAGAAGGTTTGTTTGCGAAAGCTTTTGTTGATGAAAGTGTGGGAGCCGCTCCTTTGGTCGTTGATTTTTCAGCATTATTATTTAACTTCAAAGGCGATCCTACATATCATTGGGACTTTGGTGATGGAAACACATCTAACGAAGTGAATCCGGCATACAACTATACTGAGGAAGGTGAATACACTTGTAATTTGACAGTTACTGATATTACTGGAAAAAATGTCACAAACTCTGTTAAGATTTTAGTTGTAGCTAATAAGGCACCAACTGTCGTATCTTTGGTTAGCCCAAGTTCAAGTCCTCGGCCGAATGGGCCTTACTGGTTGATTCAGTTAAATAAGATCCCTATTATAGGAGAACAAATACTCGCCAGTCTTCCAAAATCTAATTCCCCTTTGACTAAGAAAGAGGGTTGGATAAAGTGTGAAGCACAGGCTTTAGATCCCGAGGGAGATGAAATTGTATTGTATGAATGGGAACTACTACAACCGCCTGCAGCAACTATTACCGGTAAAATGGAGTATTATACATATCATTTTGAAGGAGAAAATATGACAGAGTTAACAATTCCTATGATATATACTTTCAGGCAAGGAGCATATGATCTTAGGGTGACAGTTACAGATGCCAGAGGAAACAAAGCAAGTAGCCAGGTTAGATTTAATGTCGGCTGGAGCAACCTAGAATTACAAATAGCTACGTTAAAAGGTAGCTGGAATAAGCTTTGGGGACCTAATTTTGATTTCCAAAAACCTTGGGTAAAGAACTATCTACACCCATTGGTATGGAAATTATTAGGACCAGCGCATAATTTGTCAGATGAGATGGTGTTGAAAATTTTGGCTTCAGTACCACCGGAAACCAGAGATTCAATTTATAACTTGTATTATACAATTGTGTGGGATAAGACAGATAAAAATTATCATAAACCAAACTGGAATCCGCCAACTATTCCTAGTGACCCCTTCCCAGCTAATGGCGCTGAAAATGTTAGTTTAGATGCCAATCTAAGCTGGAATTGCAGCGACCCTGATGGTGATGGTATAAGATATGATCTATACTTTGGAAAAGAAACACCACTGCCAAGCGTTGCTTCAGACCAGGGGAGAGCCACCTATTCATTTTTAACATCAATGCAACCGAACACTACATATTATTGGACTGTCAGAGCTAAAGATAAGCCTAATACTGGTGGTAGTATAACTGTTGATGGTCCGATTTGGAGCTTCACAACAGGAACAGTATAAAATAATCTACCGAATCAATCGGGCAATAAAGTGGTAAAAATGGTGAGCTACATCTCACCATAAAAACACTTTATTTATTTTTATCTAGCCAAAATATTATAAGAGTAATTTGTATTTCCACGCTCGGAGAAAATCTGATGGATTATATCTTAAACAGAAAAATGGAAACGCTCCCGAGAAAGGATATCGAGGAATTACAACTTAAACAATTGAAAAAGACTGTCAATCTTGTTTATGAGAATGTACCTTTTTATCAGAAGAAATTCAAAGGATTAAAGATAAAACCATGCGATATTAAAACTCTTGAAGATATTCGTAAATTACCTTTTGCTACTAAAGACGATCTTAGAAAAAACGCTCCTCATGGAATGATGGCAACTTCACTAGACAACTGCATCGAACTACATGCATCATCCGGTACAACGGGAATACCAATTACAGTAAGCTATACACCCAACGATATCAAAGTTTGGTCTGAGGTTATGGCTAGATGTCTTTCCATGTCAGGTCTAACAAAAAAAGATGTTTTTCAAAATCCAATACCTTACGGAACCTTTACTGGTGCGTTTGGCTTTCATTACGGTGCACAAAAAGTTGGTGCTCTAGTAATTCCTTCAGGAATGGGGCAGTCTGAACGGCAAATCAAACTTATGGATTATTATGGAACCACGTTTATTTCTGGTGTTGCATCTTATGCAATGCGGCTTTCTCAAGTTGCAGTTGACATGGGATTTGATCCGAAAAAACTGAAAGTTAGAAATGGACTTTTTGGGGCTGAAATGTTTACACCTGGTTTGAAAAAACGAATCATGGACATATGGAATATGGACGTTCATGACATCTATGGCTTAACAGAAATGTGTGGCCCTGGTGTTTCAACAGATTGCAACCAACATGACGGCCTTCATTTATGGGAGGATCATTTTTTAGTAGAATGCCTAGATCCACAAACACTTGAGCCAGTAGGGCTGGAAGAAGAAGGTGAACTAGTTATAACAACTTTGACCAAGGAAGGAATGCCTATAATCAGATATAGGACCAGAGATATCGCGAAATTATATGATGAAAAGGTTTGTGCATGCGGAAGAACTCATATAAAACATACACCAATAAAAGGAAGAAGCGATGATATGGTTATTATCCGTGGGACAAATATCTACCCAGGTCAAATAGAATCCGTGTTGATGAAAAACAATGATGTCGGCGGCAACTGGAGGATGCTGCTTACTACTGAAAATGATGCCGATATGCTTACTGTTGAAGTAGAAAGTAAAACACAATTGAGTCAGGTTGAATCAATGGAACTAGAAGAAATTTTAAAGAATGAAATAAAATCAGTTATTGTATTTACACCAAAAGTGGAAGTATTACCACCAAATACCATTCCAGAAACAGGTTTAAAAGCAAAACGTGTTATCGATGAACGTAAGAAGGACTAGCATGAAAGAAAATACAAAAAAGATATTAAACAGAAAGGGACCTCTTGCAGAAAACGAAGTTAAGGACCTCATGAAAGCTTTTGGAATACGTACAACTCATTATAAAGTGGTAAACAAGGATGATGATTTGAAAAATCTCGGATTGAAATTTCCGGTAGCGCTTAAGATATGTTCAAGTAAAATTTTACACAAAACAGACGTTGGTGGTGTAAAGTTGGGCATCAAAGATATGGCTGAACTTAAAAAAACATTTAAGGAGTTTAGAAAAAAGTTTCCGACTGAAAATTTACTTGTTGATCAGATGGAAGAAAAGGGTGTTGAAATTATCATTGGCCTAGTTCAAGATCCGGCATTTGGGCTTACAATCATGTGTGGAATCGGCGGGATTTTTACTGAATTGTATAAAGATGTGGCATTCCGTGTCGTTCCTATTGATCGTTACAACGCAGAACAAATGGTTGAAGAGATAAAAGGAAAGAAACTTTTGGAAGGTTTCCGTAATATCAAAGCTAACAAACAGTTGGTTATCGATCTACTATTAAAAGTATCGAAAATAGGAGAGGAATTGATTCAACATATCGACCAAATGGATTTAAACCCAGTTTTCGTATACGAAAACAACATTTGTGTCGTTGACGCTAAGTTGATATTAAAATAGTTTAAGAGGTTGTAAAGGTGGTATATACAATGGACAATTGCAAAGTTAAAGACTTAAGCTTATGCGATTTTGGGAGAAAAGAAATGGATATCGCTGAAAAGGAAATGCCTGGGCTTATGGCCGTTCGTGAAAAATATGGGCCTAAGAAACCTTTGAAGGGTGCACGAATAACGGGAAGTTTGCACATGACTGTTCAGACTGCCGTTCTTATCGAGACTCTTCGTGAACTTGGTGCTGAGGTTAGATGGGCTAGTTGTAATATTTTTTCAACTCAGGACCATGCTGCTGCTGCAATTGCAAAAAAAGGCGTTTCTGTTTTTGCATGGAAAGGTGAAACACTCAAAGATTACTGGCAATGCACCCAAAAGGCTCTAGATTTTGGCGATGGTAAAGGCCCGCATCTGATTGTTGATGACGGTGGAGATGCAACTCTTATGGTTCATAAAGGATTTGAAGTAGAAAATAACCCGGAATTGCTTGACAAAGATTATAGTAATGAAGGAGAGGACTTTAGGGAGCTCATGGCCTGTTTGAAGGACATATATGCAAAAAATCCCAAAAGATGGACTGCAATTTCAAAAGAAATAAAAGGAGTTTCAGAAGAAACTACAACAGGAGTTCACAGATTGTATCAAATGATGGAGAACGGCACATTATTGTTCCCTGCATTCAATGTAAATGATTCGGTAACAAAGTCCAAGTTTGATAACCTATACGGATGCAGAGAGAGTCTCGCTGATGGTATCAAAAGAGCTACCGATGTGATGGTTGCCGGTAAAACTGTTGTTGTCTGTGGCTATGGTGATGTTGGAAAAGGATGTTGCCAATCAATGAAAGGATTTGGTGCAAGAGTTATCGTAAATGAAATTGACCCGATTTGTGCACTACAGGCTGTCATGGAAGGATATGAAGTCAAGCCTATCGAAGATGCATTAGATGAAGGAAATATTTTTGTTACTTCAACAGGAAATAGAGATGTTATAACAGCAGAGCATATGAAAAATATGAGAGACCAGGCAATAGTCTGCAATATTGGTCATTTTGACAACGAGATCCAGGTAAGTAAACTTGAGCAGGTACCAGGCATCAAGAAGGTTAACATTAAACCACAGGTTGATAAATATATATTCCCAGATGGGCACGAGATTTTTATGCTGGCCGAAGGGCGACTTGTAAATCTAGGATGTGCAACAGGACACCCAAGTTTTGTCATGAGCAATAGTTTTACAAATCAGTGTCTTGCACAAATGGAATTATGGAAAAAGCACCATGAACTAGGCGTTTACATGCTGCCAAAGGCACTAGATGAAGAAGTAGCAAGATTACATTTGAAAAAATTGGGCGTTAAGTTGACAAAACTAACTCCAGAGCAAGCAAAGTATATTGGTGTAAAAATAGAAGGCCCTTATAAGCCAGAGCACTATAGATATTAGGGCAGGTTTACAAATAGGAAAACTATAAATTCTAATCTATTTATATGGTGTTTAAGAGGAGAGTAAAATATGGATTGGAAAACTAGATCAGCGTACGTTTTTGTAAAAACTAAAGAAGGTAAAGCCCACGATATTTGGCAAAGATTTCAAGGATGGAAGAACGTAATAGGTACTTGGATTGTAGCTGGAGAATGGGATGTCATCGTCTGGTTTGACACAGAAGATTGGGATACCGTGCACAGATGCGTAGGAGAAATAAAAAACTGGGAAGGCGTAGAAAATACAAGTTCACATAGGGTGTATAGTGGCTTTAAAAATGATAACTGGTGGTGGGAAAAACCAGCAGGCGCCTGGGTGTTATTCAGAGGTAATAAACTAGATGAAACGCCAGAGAAGATAAAGAAATGGGATTGGACAACCAGCGGAGCAAGCATTCCTGGCGAATGGGATTATATAGCTTGGATAGAAGGCGAAAACTGGGATGATGTATGGAATCATTTAGCTGACGTCAAAGAGGAAAACTGGCAGACGCTTCCATGCATACCTATTAAATCATGGTGGAATCAGACCTGGAAAGATAATTGGTGGTGGGAGTAAAATACTTCCCCCTTACCTTACTTTTTTAACGTGAGTAATAGAAGTAACCCATAATTGGATTGGGGCAGAGCATACTTTGTTTAACCAAAAATGTTATTTTGCATTTGCAGCCCAAAGTAGGTTTCTTACAAATACATGATGCGCATTCTTATTTCCAAAAGTCAACTCAGGATGAGGTGCTGACAAGACAACTCTACCATCTCCATAAGTCGTAGAAACAATCGCTTTTTGACCAACTATGGATCTGGGATATGGGTAATCATAACCATCAAAGAGTCCGACATCTACTACATCCGGCATGTTATTTTTTCCAGCATCAATGAGAGGGACATTACCCAGCATTATCCTAACATTTTTATTATAAAAAGGCTCCTGTATTGAGTAAATACCAGGTATAAACTTAATATAAGCCCTTGATGTTGCAAGTCCAAAAAGCAACTTCCATATCGTTGTTTTAGAAATATTATTTGGGTCTCCAATCATTTCTTCAAAAACACTCATATTAGAACAAACATTTACAACTTCAAGCATTTCTGTTACGTCTTTAAGATCAAAAAATTTGCCCATCATCTCTTTATATCCATCTGACAAATCTGGCGTAAACCCACCAAAAGTGGAATCGCCACATATTCCATAATAACCTCCACCCTTTGATATAAAGTTTCTAATATTCTCTCTATAGGTTTCAGATGTATACCAGCTACCATATCCTCCTGGAGCCAATATAATATCATAATCTCCATTTTCTAATGCTCCATTGTGAACATCACCACCATTGAGATCATCCATCAATATTTTTAATTCAAAATTAACATTATATCTACGTTCGCCAGCTCTCAAACATCTCTTATATTGAAATAGAATAAATTTAACACCGGTATCCATCCAATCATATGACTGAAGAAGAAAACCGATTTTTATTGTTGTTTTTGAAGTATTTGAACTTATAATCGGAGCAATTGACATCATTAATAGAATTGTAAGAAAGAATACCGTCAAGAATTTTTTTACATTTTTCACTTTCGAACACCAAATCTTATCTTATAATTATATTTTTAAAAGTATATAAAATTTATGTAATAATTTTTGTCTTTAAATACAAAATTTTTAGAATGAAATTTTAATTTTTAGTAACATACCCAAAAAATTTAGTAGTTTTGACTAGTTGAGGTATTGAATGATTGTCTTAATTGGTACAGGCCATGTATTCGATTTATCAAATGCATTGTTAGATATCCTTGATGAACGGCAGCCTGATGCAATTGCAGTCGAGCTTGATAAACAGCGATACAATGCCTTGATGATGAAAAGGGCAAAACCGGAATCGTACAAAACAGCAGAAAAAAATGTTCCCATTATCTATAAGCTTCTTGGCCGGTTTCAAAACAATATGGCAAAGGAATATGGTGTCAATGCCGGAGATGAAATGGTAACAGCAATTAACTACGCCCAATCTCATCAAATTCCTTTAGAATTTATTGACATGAATGCACAAAAATTGTTCTCCAGAATGTTAAGAACTATGCCATTTTCTGAAAAGTTGAAGTTGCTTCTATCTGGAGTTGGTGGGTTTTTTATAAGTAAAAAACAGGTGGAGAAAGAACTTGGAAAAATCCATGATGATTTTGATATATATATCGAACAAATCGGTAAGAAGTTTCCAACGATCAAACGTGTTCTTATTGATGAAAGGAATACTCACATGGTAAAAAAACTAAAAATGTTAAATGAGGAGCATGAGAAGGTCATTGCCTGCATCGGAGATGGTCACGTACCAGGAATATCTAAGTTGTTAACTGAAGATAAAATAGATCACGAAATAATTAGGTTGAAGGAATTACGAGATATAAAATCTGGCGAAAGAGCTTCATCAACAGCACATTTTACCACCGAATACAAATCACTATAGAGAAGTTCTGACAATGTTTAAAAATCAACGAATTATGCAATCTTTAGATATTATTGGGCCTGTAGCCTAGCCTGGATTGGGCGATAGCCTCCTAAGCTATAGATCGCGGGTTCGAATCCCGCCAGGTCCGTTGAATTTACATATTCATACTCCATAATTTTATATAACAAGTTATCAATTCTTTAAATATAGGAGAGAAAGGATGATGAAAAAAACATTGGCTTTGTTAATGATTTTAATAATGCTTTTCACAATTTTAAGCGGATGTACTGATAACGAAGACAATGATGAACTTGATGATGACCTCAATGGTGACCTGGATGACGATATTGATGATGATTTTGAGGATGAAGATCCAGGTGGTAGCGACTGGACTGAGGAAGGACTAAGCATCGATAACGGATGGTATTGGAATCCTGAGATTGTAATATTAGATGATGGAACTTATAGAATGTATGTCGAAGACCATGGAACGGATGGTTCATCTTTAATCGGAATTGTTGTTTTATCCTCAGAAGATGGATTTGATTGGACATATGTAGGCATTGCACTAGCGGCTGCATCTCATCCAGGGATCATTAATTTAAGTGACGATCGATGGAGATTATATTATCAATGTGGTGAAAGTATTTGTAGCGCAATTTCAGATGATGGCTTAACTTTTGAAAAAGAAGATGGAACACGTCTAGATTCAGATACTGCTCTAGAAGGAGCAAATGTTAGACACCCATGTGTTGTAGAAGCCTCTGAAGGCGGTTACCGCATGTACTATGATACAGAAGCAGAAAGCGTAGGAGGTATCAGAATTTGGTCAGCATACTCGGAGGATGGTTTATCATTTACACGCGAAGGTTTAAGCATGGATCTTACCTCTTATAGAGATGATTGGCCCACTGGTTTTTATGCACATGCAAGCAAACCTGAAGTATTACAAACTTCAGATGGGAAATGGAGAATGTTTTTTGCATCAACTCCTTTGATTGGAACGATATACCAACCGCCTGTGATCAGAATGGCAACATCAGATGATGGAGCAGATTGGGAAGTCAAAACTACAAATTATGAGATAAAAGCAGGAGAAAGATCGGATGGAAAATACTATGGTATATTTGATGTCTCAGTAAAAGAAATAGATGATACAGTTAGAATGTGGTATTGTCTATTTTTATCACCCGAAGAGGGATTTGTTGGAGATTACTCAGGAATCTATTCTGTTTCTAAGTCTTTAGATGAATTAGACAATTAAAAAAAACTTACCTAATATTGCTCCAACAGATAGCTGCAGACAAACAAAAAATAGACGTTTAAAATGCAATGTTTCTCCTGTAAAACAGGTCTAACCCGCCAGGCACGTGTTAATATTTAACACGATAACTATTCGATAAATGTGTGTTCAAATCTCTTTCCCTGCATTTTTTAATATTATTAACAGGAGAAAAAAAAATTGAATTAAATATTACTCCATGACTTATATTAATGATAACAAGAGGAAAAAGTTTATAATCATAAGTTGTTTCGTCAACACTGATACAATGAATATCAAAAAAGGAATGCTAATAATTTCGATTTTTGCCATAATTATATTTTTCATTATAATCATATATGGATTAACTGCTGCACCTCATGGGGAAGGTGGGCATGATCAAGGTCATCCACTCATACCAACATATATAATCTCATTATCAAGCATTGTCTTGATAATTGCCTTAATTCCTCTTTTCTACTATATTATCTACGCTAGTCTTGAAAGAAATTATGAAAAAAATATGGAAATACTATCAAAGACTACAGGTGTTAATAATCATTCAGAAAAAAACGATATTAGCAAAACAAATCTTACAAAGTTACTCTTAAAATTTTTAAGTTATAATGAAAAAAAGGTTATAAATAAATTAATAGAGCGAAAAGGGTCTGTTCTGCAATCAGAGATAAGTAGAATGCAATCCATGGGGAAAGTACGAACCCATCGAACCATAACCGAGTTAAAGAAAAAACAAATTATCACAGTTGAGCCATATGGAAAAACAAATCGTATCGCCTTAACAGATGATGCTGAAAATGTTTTATTAAAATAAAAAAAAGAAGGAAAATTTTATATTATCTCAATTTACTTTTTATCATAAATTGATTGTTAAGTCAGGCTAATTACCAACCTGGGCCATCTGGTATTCCATCATGTGAATTTGGTGCTGGCCCCGGTCCGTATGCTGGCCCTTGCCCATCAAACGAAGCAAATCCACTACCATCTGGAATTCCATCGCCTGAGTTTGGTGCAGGTCCAGGGCTCTTATTTTGACCTTGGTTTCCTGCTGCTGCAACAGCAACACCTGCTGCAACGATAGCAATTATTGCTACTATTATCAGTATTTTTCTTTTCATACTGAATAATCTGTTGAAACCATATTTAAACTGCTGGTGAAACCAATTCTAAAAATAGACAGTTGTAGATAAACAAAAAATATGTGTATTGAATGCATTTCTTCTCCTGTAAAATCCCTTAAACCACCAGTTCCGTAGGGCATGTTAGGTTTCTATTTTATAAATAGCGAGTTTTGATCATAATTTTGTGATTATTTTTACATTAATAGATTTTGTAAAAAAATAAAGAAGAATGGAAAGGAAAGACTAAACCATTTCACCAATTTCTACTTCATCATCTTCTGAAAGAAATGCATCATCTATTTCTTTTGATACATCTTCATCTGTGATTTCTTCACCGGTGGAGTAGTCTTGCGAGTCTTCTTGAGAAAATGTATCTCTAAAAGAGACAAATAGCACGGTTGCAGAGATAACGATAATGAGAAGTAAAAAAACTGACAATATTTTTTTATCCATTTCTATCACGTCCTCCTTTTTAACTCCCATTGCCATTACCTGAGCCACTTCCGGATCCGTTGCCATTTCCTGAGCCACCGCTGCCGTTGCCTGAACCGTTACCATTTGAACTATTTCCATTGTTTTGTATTTTATTTTGGATTTTTTCTATCAATTTTTCATTTCCTGAGTTATTCGCCTGTTCTAATCTTTTCTGTAGTCTTTCTTGTTCTCTTTGTTCAAAGTTAACTGCTGCATCTCCTGCTTTTTCACTTGCGTTATTTTTATTTTGTATTTTCTCTTTTTTCATCTTTGAATATATTTCGTTTTTCTTTTCTTTTATCTGTTGATTAACCATTTTACATAGTTGTAACTTTGCTTGAGTAAGATTCAAAGTCCCATTCATATATTCATTAACAAATGAGTTGTTGCCTGCACCGATTATACCATATAATCTATACATTTGATTTACATTGAATTGTTTTATTCGATTTCGGATTTTTAAACTGCAGTTTTCTAATTCTCCACTGTTAGCATTTTTTACTTGTTCCTTTATTTCAAGATATTTTACATCGTCAAGTAATGCCCGTATTGTTTCTCTAAATTGAGTAGTAAGATTCTTTGCATCGCTCTTTAGATCAATAAACAATTCAGTTGAGTTATCCGCTTGTGGATCTGTAGCTTGTACCTCTGCTAAAACGAGACTCATTTCATCAAGTATTACTTGAAGATCGGTAGTATTATATCCTAAACCTTCTAGGACATCAACTGCCATTTCTCCTTTTAACAGGTTTTTTATTATTGACTTCTCTAATTGCAAGAGCCTTATTTCTGCTCCATAAGAATAATTCATTATTTCTACTTCTTCTTCTGTTTCATTGTCAACTGGATCTTCTGTTTCATTTTCCCCTGTTTGATTATTTATGAATTCTAATCTACATTCTTCACATTCTTCAGATGTGTTATAAGCTATACTCATATTTTCAGATGTAGAGTTATTACAATATAATTCACATGCGT
>Ga0272442_10007487_pt1 | contig 14081 bp, 9 predicted proteins | sample SSMForm2O_FD_200262 | JGI IMG/M metagenome (GOLD analysis project Ga0272442, IMG submission 200262) | Marine sediment archaeal communities from Little Sippewissett salt marsh, Falmouth, MA, United States - SSM-Form-2O | ecosystem: Environmental > Aquatic > Marine > Wetlands > Sediment ...
GAGTGCAAAAGTCATTACATCGTGCGAAAGGAAAACTTTTGCGGTCATTGCAACGGCTTTCATGGTCATTGCAACGCCGGGATTGGTCATTGTAATGACTTTCGTTGTCATTGCAACGCCGGGATTGCTCATTGTAATCGCTTTCATGGTCATTGTAACGCCGGGATTGGTCATTGCAATCGCTTTCGTGGTCATTGTAACGCCGGGATTGGTCATTGTAATCGCTTTCGTGGTCATTGTAACGCCGGGATTGCTCATTGTAATCGCTTTCGTATTCATTGTAACGCCGGGATTGGTCATTGTAATCGCTTTCATGGTCATTGCAACGCCATAACTATATGAATTACAGGATGTTGCGTATATTCCCTCCTTTTCTTATGCTTTTTGACATGAATTTGAACAAGGGGTAGCTACCCCTTGTTGATATATGTGAATGTAGGGGCGATTCGCGAATCGCCCTTACAATAATTTGTTATCAGTCAGATGGACGCCATCTCGAAGATTGTGTCCATCTTTCCAGCTTGAGATGGAGTCCACCTTAAAGGTGGGCTCCATCTTCTTCCCGCTTGAGATGGACGCCACTTTGAAAGTGGTGTCCATCTTGGTTTGGCAAAAAAAAAGGGAGCCCTTTTTACAAAGGTCTCCCGCTTAACTTTGTATAACTCGATGGCTTACTTGATAAGACACATTCTTGAAACAGAACAGCCATCGGGTGTTCTCAGCTTGACAAAATAAACACCGCTTGTTTGAACCAAACCGCCATCATTGGTTCCATCCCAGCGAAATTCTGTTACACCCAAAGGCAAAATGCCCTCGAACATGTTCCTGACTTGCTTTCCATTTACATCAAAAATATCGATAAAGGCATATCCCTGTTTGCCCATCGAGACCGGGATAACAGTTGTCGCATTGAATGGGTCGGGATAATTCGGTAAAAGCGACGACCTCATTGGCAAACCTGTGGGATTCGGTTTCTCTTCAATATCGTCGGCATAATAATAAAAGCAAGTATCATCCATTTCATGATAACCTGAATAGCAGTAGTTTGGTAGATACAGACAAAGTTCATATTCATTATCCTGAATGAATATCGAATCGGCGAGATATAGTATGCCGGGCCAAAAAACAACGACCGAATCATCATAATCGAGCCAGAAAACATCGCTGTGGTCGATAAGGTTGAATGTGTATAAAAAGTCGCCTGTAGTATAATCATATACATCGAGATAAACACCATCCTCATCGATATCACCATATTCATCATAGTAATAGAAGAAAAATGCTGTGGAATCGAGTATTCCGGGCAGGAGTTCCTCATAGCGATAAGTTACAAACGGTGAATCTACAAATGCAGTAATTACCGGTGGCGTCAAATCGACAATCAGGTCGATGCAGTAATCATCGAGCATAATATTGCCGAGTAGGTCTTCGGCATTTGTAACACAGAACTCTACAGAGTCACCTTCAATCCAGTCTATGTCGGGTGTGAAATAAAGCATGTCGATATCAAAAATTACTTCAACATCGGCGGTTGTGTAGGAAACGCCATTCACAGTAACTTCGATAGATGCTTCATCGACGCCGTCATCATCATAAAGATAAACCTCGATAGCTGCATCCGGCGAGCATATTCCTGTTCCGGGCAAGAAATCGACATAAGGCGCTTCGAGCATGGCGATTATTGTGATACAGGTATCGAGATAATTTAAATCGCCCATATCGATAAGGTCGCCGGCGGTTATGCAAATCTCAATATCATCATCGAATTCGACTCCCGCAATTTCGGCATCCCATGTCAAATTATCGCCCAAAAATTCTACTGCCGGGTTGTCATAGAGATACACAATACCGTCAACAGAGATTTCAATTGTAGTTTCATCCACCCCTGCAAGGCTGTCGTAAAGCCAGAACTCGATAAACGGTGTCGGGTCACCGATAGTGTCCGGCGAGGTCAGTTCAACCACGGGAGTGGCAATATCTATTGTGAACGACCATTCAGTATGCGATGTCATATCGAGCGATTTGCCGAAAGTATCCTCTGCTGCAATCACTTCAACATCGACGACATAAGCGTTAGTCCAGGAGCTTGTGGAGACATGCGTTAATAGCGAATCGTGCAAAGTATAATCTCCCGGAGCCGGATATTCAACATCATCTACAGAATAAAGCACGCTTGAAACAACAATACAATTGCCATCGTAGAGATAGAAAATAATATCCGGGTCTGTAATCGACACGAACCAGCCATCATCGGGAACGCGCGGGAATGCCCTCGGTCCATGGGCATTCATTATGAAATCCCATGTCCAGTCGGTTACATCGGCGCAGTTTGGAATTCCATAGTCGGGGGCATCACAGCAGGAATCTACTGTGAGAGTAACCAGTCCGTCGGGCCATCGCCAACCAATATCGGTAGGTGTGATATATAACTTCGAGCTGTCGAAATCATAGCTTAAAAGTGGAACCATTACCGTATCCATAAAATTATGAGTGTGAGAAGACTCGTCATCGACAATCGTGAGGAAAAGAAGCGCCGTATCAATCCTGTTTATATAATCTTCGATTTTTGCCCATGGAATCATCAGTGAATCTTCGAATACTTCAAAATCGAAGGGCCAGTAATCGGTCAGGACCGGTGGGTCCAGGTCAACTGTATAATACACACTCAAAGGTTCAACCAACGGGCAGCCAAAGAAATCATAGGTCGGGATAATAAAATATCTGACCACTTCACCCGAAACTCGGAAAATCTCATTGGGATAGTAGAATGTGTCATTCTCGTAAGTAGCACCTCCAAGACCGGGTCTAATCAACCATGGCAAAGTCTCCAGCGATGCCGAGACAAACCCAAGTCTTATAGAAAGATCTGCCACAAGTGTATCGTCATCATAAAGATAAACACAAATCGGTTGTTCCGAGTTTGATGTAAATGTTCCCGGTCGTGGATAAACCGCTTCGGCTGTCGGTCCAATATATGTCGCGCCTTCGACAAAAATTGTGCCGTCAACATCGGTTTCAACATCGACAAAAGAGCCTGAATCCGGATCGTAAACAGAATCTGCTCTCGCATGAAGAGTATAATGAATATTGGTATCGGTGTCCGGTGGTGGGTCCAGCAGCACCTGCCATGGATGCGAGAAAATCTCCGATGAATACATAGTGTCTCCGAGCCATATTGTACTATCCGGTGGCGGGTCTAATGTAACAAAATCCTCCGCAAATTCGAACCAGGTGAATACATTATACATCGTGCTGTCCGTAGTATTTCTGAATAGCACACCTGCATTTATGGGATTTGGTACAAGCTCGCAGAACTGCACCTCCATCCTACGAGGAACTTCAATTCTAACACCAAGCAGTCCACCGATGAAAGCGCCCGATGGCGCAAGACCGTAAGTTGTTCCAAATGTTATATCTTCGCCGGGCATAAGTGTAACTACACCCCATTGTAGAACAATTGCACCGTCGGTTATCTCTTCAATTTCAAGACCCGCAAGGTCCCAGACTACCGATGCAGCAAGCGACCTCTGGTTGCCTATTGCTATCCAATCGGGAGTAACATTCGGCTCGCCTTCAAGCTGGACGCGAGCAACAATTTGAGTATCCGAGGTATCCTCGGTGCCGAATTGATAAATTGACAAATATGCCGGGAGTTCTGAACTATGAAACACCGCAGTAGAATCTATTGTGCCGGTTTCACTGGGGAATGTGAACGGGGCGGCATCGCTACCGCCGATGTTCGTATCCAGAAACAGCATGACGCCAACCTGACGAGTGGTTCCACTATGGTTAATGATAGAATATCTTATTCCGACCGCACCAAGACTATCTACACTGAATGGGTGGAGGGTTTGTGTGAACTGAACCGAGTCAACAAGCCAGTCGGCAACAAGAGCATTTTGCAATTCTTCATAATGCGGGGGGTCGAGAGAGGAAGGTGCAATAGGAGTAACACCATCCGGTGGTGCGGGATTTGCGCTATATACATCGCCATCGAGGTAGAAAGATGGGAATGTTGTTCCACCGCCACCGAATTTGGCGCCGCCATAAGTTAGAACTATCTCATCGAACTCGAATGGTTCATGGCTGGTAATGGTGTCCACCAATCCCACACCAAATGTGCCGTATAACACAGTTTGACCGGTAGCAATTAAAGTATCTACATCAAAAGCCATTTGAACTTGCCCCCAGGTCATAGCAAAGGCAAGTAACATCAAAACTACCAGAACTTTGCGCATTTAAATCCTCCGGTTAAATTATTCTTTACTTATTAGGTCCATTCTAATAAGGAATACCTGATACCAATACTAAAAATCAAACATCAAATATCAAAATAACAAATCAAAATGTAAATTATTTTTTCTTTTTCCCATGCTCCGCACAAGTGCCTTTTGTTCGGCGCTCTGCGTCATACCCTTTATGCAAAGCATCGAAGCGAAAATGAATTATTTCTACACCGGAACTAATTCTTGTTATGAATCACTTTTTAAAAGCACCCTCATGAATGCTTTATTGCCATCTGGTTGTTCCGCGATAATGATTTCTTCCATTCTTTTAAATGGCAGTCTATCATCGAATGCTATCTGAATAAACATCTTTCCACCGTTTTCATCAATCTCGATTTCATCTGGAAAAAAGACCACGCCCTCGGGAACCCGCTGGTATCCTTGCGTTAAAAAAATAGTTAGCTTTGCAACATCAGATTCCGGGTCGAGGCGATAAAGTTTGACTTTTCTTTTATTTTTTCCACCAAGGAAAATCTTAAGGTTCTGCGATTTATTTTCAGCGCTACCAAGATTCTCAAATTTTATCACAGAAGGTACAAAAACCATTTCACCGGAGGGTAACTCCGGCACAATATCGGCGCGTGATTCCGTTTCAAATCTATATAGCAGATAAGCGCCCACAGCAATCATTCCGGTTGTGGATTCAAGTGTAGGATTGACATCGACACCGAGAAGAAAATGGCGGTTATACAATGATGGGTCATTGGGGAACTCAATCGACATAGATGAAGCCTTCATTGAGTCTATTGCTAAAATTAGAGTGTCGCGTTCAAGATGGAACCAATCAGGGTCGGGGAAATCATAGAAACCTGTGGCTTTTGTGCCATCGTCCGAAGGCTTTTTAGGTGAGAGAACATATACACCGGATGAGTATTGTTTATTAAATCTTATCCGAAAACCGTTTCTCCCGGTTATTGAATATTCCTCACCAATAGGAACATTCTGAATAAGGAAAGTTCCCGGAGAAACGGAAATGCCAACACCCAATACAAATGTAACAACTGCAATAACAAGAACTGCAATAAGTAATATCCTGCGCATAAAGACCTCCATAAATCTTGCAAAACTCCATAGAAACGGAAAAAATCGCAGGAATCCGTTTTTTAATTCTGGAAATTTAATAGATAACTTTAATACTATTATAAAATGAAATAGCTTTGACGCAAGAGAAAAAGACTTCATGAAAAAAAAATAAAAAAAGAGTTGCGCTTTATTGGCCAAGTGATTATAATATTTCTAACAGTTATGCTTTAAATATTATACAATTGCGAGTCTATGACAGTTTTGCTAATCCAATCCTTTACATTACATTTTTGCAAAACAACCATCTTAAATTTTTGGAGGTGTAAAAAAAATGATTCAAAAAAGAGTTCTATGGGTAGATGATGAAATCGACCAGTTGAGAGCCCATATAAAATTCCTGGAGAAACGAGGTTATAAAGTTCTTATCGCTTCGAACGCCCTGGATGGCATCGAGCTTATAAGAATATCCAGTCCGGATGTGATTCTTCTGGATGAGATGATGCCCGGAATGGACGGTCTTACCGCAATCGAGGAAATACGCAAGATAGATAAAAGAATTCCAATTGTTATGGTTACAAAAAGCGAGGAAGAACATATAATGGAAGAAGCAATCGGGCAACAGATTGCAGATTATATCGTCAAACCCGTAAATCCTCTTCAGATATTGACCTCGCTTAAAAAACTCCTCGAGGGCGAGCAAATTGTTGGTCAAAGACTTACAAGGAATTACACGGATGAATATCGACAGATATTCGATACAATATCTCCGCGTATCACACCCAATGAATGGCTTGAAATCGGGCAATGGCTTGCAGAATGGGATATAATTCTCGATAACCGACCCGACCTCGCTCTTACGGAAACTCACAGAACTTTCCGTAAAGAGGTCAACTCTGAATTTGGCAAATATATAATCGAAAATTATCCCGAATGGATTCACAAAGGTTTAAAGGAGCGCCCTATCTTCTCGGTGGACATATTTAAAAAATTCGCTTACCCTCATCTGAAAAAAGGGAAGAAAGTTATGTTCGTTGTTATCGACTGCATGCGTTATGACCAATGGCTAATGGTGGAACCGCTTCTTGCGGAACATTACAATGTGAAAACAGATATTTACTTCTCAATTCTACCTTCCGCAACGCCTTATGCAAGAAATGGGCTTTTTGCGGGGCTTTTTCCCGGTGAGCTTCAAAGAACATACCCGAAAATATGGGGACGCGGACAGGCTGATCCGAGTTCCCATAACCGGTATGAACATGAACTTCTCGATAGGCAGCTCGATAGGCTGGGATTCGACCTTAAAACGGATAGTAAATATATCAAAGTTCTCGACCCTGAGGAGGGTGAAAGCCTGGTTCGAAGATTGAATAATTACACTTCCGCACAGCTTTCATCCGTTGTTGTGAATTTCCTCGATATTCTGGCGCATTCGAGAGCAGCATCGGACCTATTGAAAGAACTTTCCCCCGATGAGAGCGGCTATCGAGCGGTTATGAAAGCATGGTTCCAGCAATCATCACTGTTTGAAGCTCTTAGACGGGCAAGCTCGCAGAAAGACCTGGTCGTTATTGTTACAACCGACCATGGAAGCACGATTGGACATCGAGGAATAAAGGCCTATGGCAAAAAGGATACATCGACAAACCTGCGATACAAATACGGCGACAATCTTAATGTCGATTCCAAAGGCGGGATACTAATAAAGAATCCCAAAGAATGGAAACTGCCTGTATTCGGTGTTACGACGAATTTTATTATTGCCAAAGAGGACTATTATCTCGTCTATCCCACTAATTTCAACGAATACGAGCGGCAATATCGAAATTCCTTTCTTCATGGCGGGATTTCTGTCGAGGAAATGATGGTTCCGGTTGCAGTCCTATCTCATTGATCGATACGCTTTTTGCTCGTGCATGATGACATAGTGAATAATGGCATTTGATTTTAATACACTCGTAAAACTCTATAAAAGCTATCTTGTGTCCGAGTTGACATCCTCACCGAACACAGTCGATGCTTATCGGCGCGATATGCGCCGATTTGCAGAATACATGGAAATGCATAATAACAAAAGCGCAAGCGCGGTTACCATAGGATTTGTCGCAGGATACATTAGATTCCTACTCGATATCGGTCTCGCACCAAGGTCGGTAGCGAGAAATATCTCATCGCTGAGAACATTCTGGTCGTTTTTAATAATCAACCGTTATGCCGATACCGACCCCCTCGAGGGAATCGAACTGCCTAAAATGGCGTCGAAAATCCCCGATGTGCTTTCGGTTAAAGAAATTGACAGAATCCTTAAAAGCATTAAAATCGACACACCACTGGGTTTGAGGAATCGTGCAATTCTGGAATTTATGTATGGCACCGGTGCAAGAGTCTCGGAATGTATCGATACGCAGATTTCCTCTATCCATGCAGATGTCGGATTTATCAGGCTTTTTGGAAAAGGTGCAAAAGAAAGACTTGTGCCGATTGCAGAGGAATCGTTATATTGGATAGACAGATACTTGCGCGATGGCAGACCAAAGCTTGCAAAGACCAATTCGGGGGGTTATATTTTCCTTAATAACCGCGGCGGCAAATTATCGCGTATGGGTATCTGGAAAATTGTCCGGCGCTGGACAGAAGCGGCGGGTATCGAGAAGCGTGTGCATCCGCATACTTTTCGACACAGCTTTGCAACACATTTACTCGAGGGCGGAGCGGACCTTCGAGCCGTGCAGCAGATGCTCGGACACGAAAATATTACAACAACTCAAATTTACACAAATATTTCAAAAGAATGGGTATTCGAAACTTATCACAAATATCATCCGAGAAGCTGATTGATTTCCGAGCCGGGATTAAATCATTCCAGTGCGCCCGATTATCGAGGTTTCTCGCTGCGACTATGATAATCATTGCGCTTTGCGGTATAATTGCCGGGCAGAATCTATTTCTTTTACCGATGGAAAGCGGCTCACCACTCGAAGGAAGTTTCTCATATCTCTTTTTCCGTACCGACTCTTTGGTCAGAGTGTTAGTTTCCGTGCAGCTCTCGAATAATTCGCTTCAGTTTGTTACGAAGGATAATGAATATATCGCTCGATATAAGATAACCACCGCAATTTACGATGACGATGAACTTATGAGCACAAACGAGATACTCGACAGTGTTTTAGCCAAAAGTTTCTCGGGTACAAATATGTCCGACCCGTGGCAGGCGGGAAAGCTTTCACTCTTTTTGAATCACGGGAAATACAAGCTATATCTAATATTAGCCGATATGAACGCCCGCACAAAGGCTCGAGCGGAGATAACACTAAAAGTTCCCGACCCGGAAAAATTTATAATCTCATCACCGTGGCTATTCATCACCGAGAAGGATTCAGTATTGATATCAACCAGAATCCCCGCAAATTGGGACAGTCTCGGTGTCGCTGCCGAGGTCTATGATGTTCCGGAAAGCGCATCGGTCAAACTCACAATTATTGGGTTGCGAACCCGCACGCTTTCATATAGCGGTAAATTCACTGATTTAGATGACAAAAAACTCGCTATTGCATCGTTTCCAATATCGGAAATGGAGAGCGGAGAATATGAGGCGAAAATCGAGGTCAGGAGCAAAGAGAACAAAAAAGTCGCTCAGTCCAAAATAGATTTCTCGATAATTCTGACATCGGGCGCGATGTACAAATATCATTTCGATGAACTTTTGGACCAGCTTGCGATTATCGCCAGCCCATCGGAGATAGACGCTATCGAGGACGCAGATTCAGTATCACGAGATTCACTGTGGGAAGATTTCTGGATACGGCGCGACCCATCACCAACAACGGAATATAATGAAGCGAAAGAAGAGTTCTTCCGAAGAGTCCAGTATTCAAACGAGCATTTCGGATTGCCATCATGGATGGGATGGACTACAGACAGGGGCAGGATTTATATCGAATACGGGCAGCCCGATGAAATCGAGCGTCATCCTTTCGAGATAAATTCGTATCCTTATGAAATATGGTATTATTATTCTCTGCGATACACATTTGTCTTCGTTGACCGGAACGGTGACGGTGATTATCGTCTGCACGAGACGAGATGAACTGTGTCTGGTAACAGAAATAGGATATTGGATCTCCCCGCCCTATGTACTACCGGATTCGGTGAGATCCCAAATCCTAAAAATTACTTTCCCGCTTGCGGCTCGATACCGGATTCCAGATACAATTCCTCCATACGCTTGCGGATTTTGGCGACTTTGTCGCTATCGGTACCGAAAGAATTTTCGAAAATATTCAGTGCGCGTTTATAAAGCGGCTCCGCAGCCGGGTATTTGCTTTGAGTGCATAAAAGCCCCGCCAATCCTGTCAGTACAGTGGCTACCGATGGATGTTCCTCACCAAGGGCATTCTCGAATATTGCCAGTGCGCTTCGATATTGTGCTTCGGCTTTAAGATTATTGCCCTCTGCCCGATAAAGTCCAGCAAGATTGTATATCGCTCCTGCCACATTTGGATGTTCCTGTCCAAGAGTTGTTTTCAATATTTCCAGAGCGCGCTCATAAAGCGGTTCCGCCTTGGAATACAGATGTTGAACTCTGTAAAGCCCTGCAAGATTATTAAGCAGTGTAGCTACATTGTGATGTTCGGGACCGAGTGATTGTTCAAATATTTCCAGTGTACGCTTATAAAGCCTTTCGGCTTCAGGATAATCTCCCCGAGCTTGTTCTAATCCGGCAAGATTATTGAGTATCAGAGCAACATTAAGATGTTCGGGACCAAGCGCTTTTTCACGAATCACCAATGCTCGCCGGTAAAGCGATTCCGCATCGGAATACTTGCGCTGTTCATCATAAAGCCCTGCCAGATTATTTAGAAGCGAGGCTACATCGAGATGGTCGGATCCAAGTGTTTTCTCATAAATTTCGAGCGACCTTTTGTATAGAGGTTCCGCATCGGTATATTTACCCTGAAAATAGTAAAGCTTCCCCAGAGACTTCAGCGATTCCGCTAAATCGGGATGCTCATCTCCCAAAGCTTTCGCTCTAATTTTCATTGCATTTATGTGAAGTGGTTCAGCTTCTTTATATCTCGCCAGTTCGATATACAATTCAGCTAAATCACTCATCGATGAAGCCACCTCGGGATGCTCCTCCCCCATTGTTTTCCTGTGAATATCCAGCACAAGCTTGAAAATCGATTCCGCTTCGTCATAGATTCCAAGATTGTAATATATTTTGCCCAAATTACTCTGGAGCTTGATAAAACCGGGATGTTCAGTTTCGTGAACATCCTGAAATATCGCAGCGATATCTTCATATATCGATTTTAGAAATCGCCATCGAGCAGCTTTGATAAATGTATCGGATGTATCGAGCAGCCAATCGATACATTCATCGGGATTAAGTGAATGCCTTGCATGATATACACCCTCGACAAATGCCAGTCCGTGATAATTCGTAATATTTTTAACTTCGATGTCGGCAAGCATACTATTGTAATGTTCGAACATGAAATTATGCACACGCTTCAGCAGCTCGGAGTTCTGGGTATTTTGCAAACTTTCGCGCATTAATTCGTGCATATAGAATTTGCCATGAATTTCACTTTCGGTAATAAATGAAAATCGGCAAAGGTCTTCAAATGCCGTTAATGGATACCTTGTCCCGAATTCCTCGACTAGATCTTTGAATAAATCATAGTCAAAAAAGCGCGGGGAAGATAAAACTTTCAGTGTTTCTTTTTCGGGTGCGGAGAGATAGCGCAAAAATCTTTCGATAATCGCCAGTGGTGTTTGAGCGAAATCGGAAAATTTCGGTTCGCGATTCAGTGTTCTTTTTATCCCATGAAATGTATCGACAGAGATATCGAGGTAATACGGGACACCTTTGCTGCAGTTATAAATTACCTGTCTAATTTCTTCACTTTCTATTCCGCAGCCAGTTAAAAACTTCATCGCATCGGTTTCGGAAAAATTTCCGAGCGGAACATTTGTAATGCAGTCAGCCCAGTCGGAATCGACTTCATCCCATCGAATCCGCTCCCTACCACAGATAGTCCACAATACACCCGGAAGCTGCAACACAAGTTCTCGAACCCATTCATCCCTGGAAAGAAACGAACCCTCCGAGCGAATATTTGTCCATAAAGCCTCGTAAGTATCGATAAATAGGACGGCTGTTTTCCCCGAATCTTCGAGGAAATCTTTAAAATCAAGCGCCCAGAACATTGGCAGATGTTCCAATATCTCGTTTGGGTCCATATCGGTTATTTTATTTATTTCATCTTTACCGCGCTTTTTCCACCAGTTATTTAAGAACTTGCCGCCCTTAATAACGCCTTTAGCAATTTTGTGAACCAATCCGAAACCCGCAGCATAAGCTGTAATCTCAATTATACTCGCAAGAATAGGGTCACTCTCACCGAGCAACTTAAAATTATCCTTGTTCATTTGTATCTGGGGATGTGTCCTTTTCCAATAAATTGCATAGGCGATATCAAAGGATGGGAACTGGATGTTATACTTTGCGCTCAATGACCTTCGCAATAAGTATAAAGCTGTCTCCTGTTCACGGAAAGTCTGTGTGTCAAAATCGATAACAGCCCATACAATATTATCTTTTTCATCGTTCAAGTAATTGCATAACTTCTTTCGTAAAGTTGTCTTGCCGATTCCACCGATACCATGATACATCAAAAGCCGATATTCCATGTCATCGACAGACCCGAGAAAGTCCATAAAAAACCTAATCGGTTCTTCCCTATCGGTGAATTTCCGTTCTATGGAAAGATGTGTTTTCTTCAGTTCATGTTTCGGGCGAAGCGCCATAAAATATCTCCTGTCGTTGAAATGGAACGGTGCCTATTACCTGAACCATGCGCCGGGTGCCTTTGGGATAGTATAGTTTATCTGTATCGAAAAGTAAAGCTTTACAAATTAAATTTTCTGGTTCTTCTTAAAATAAGTTAGTTTGTAATTTGATTCTCGTTGGAAAAAGTTTGCACTGCGCACTCTATAAATCATATTGAGGAAGCTATACTTCATATTGAGGAGCATCAAAACAGTTATGAGGAGATAACACTTCGTGTTGAGGAAGCTATACTTCATATTGAGGAACTGAAGAATCGTGTTGAGGAGTCCGCACTTCATGTTGAGGAGCCATAGAACCACAAGCATTTGAGCGAAATCCACCCAAAAATAATGCCAAATTCCAAAATCCAAATGTCAAATGAAACTCAAAGCCCAAAATCCAAAAAAGCTACACCTGTCATTGCGAGCACAGCGAAGCAATCCCGTTTTCCTATGCAGGGATTGCTTCGTCGTTGCACTCCTCGCAATGACTCACCTCTTTTGACATTTAGTCATTTGACATTCATTTGAAATTTGAGCTTTGTCATTTGAGCTTCCTTCCATCCTTTCTTCCGCGCTTCTGTTTTTATTCTTGACATGCTTTTATAATCGACTAACTTATTTTGAAATGAATCTAATTGGAGGGAAGTTGTCATGCATGAAATTGTCGCATATATCGAAAAAGATGCCGAAACAGGACTATATGTAGCAATCGTTCCTGGAATCCCCGGCGCTCACACTCAAGCCGAAACACTCGATGAGCTTCAGCACAATATCAAAGAGGTCGTAGAATTGTGCCTCGAGGAAATGGAATCGGAAGAAAGAGCAGACCTACCGGCATTTGTCGGAATCCAGCAAGTCGAGGTAGCGGTGTGAGCAAGCTCAAAATCATCGCCGCAATCAAAATGGAAAAACTGTTGTTCAAGCTGGGATTTGCAAAGATTCGGCAAAAAGGCAGTCATGCGTTTTACAGGCATCCCGACGGGCGAACCACCACAATCCCGCATCACAAAGGACGAGTTCTGGCGCGTCCGCTTATTAGAGAAATCCTAAGGGAAATAGAAATTTCTGTCGAGGAATTCAACGGATATTTAGAGGATATGTAATCCCTTTTCCAAGCGGTCGAAACCGCCCCGTTAAATCGGGATCTTCGACTCGCTGAATTTTTGCCAAACCCGTCTTAAGACGGGTTTAATTATTTTCAGCGAAGTATTTCAATGCATCGATTTGCTCGCTAGATGGGCGCCACTTTGAAAGTGGACTCCATCTCGCACCGCAAAAGATGGACACCATCTCCGAGATGGCGTCCATCTAAACTCATCATGCCCTATCATATCATCATTCGGAGCGCCGGTTCAAAATTTCCCTTGACAGCCCAAAACAAGACAACTAATTTATTTGATGCCATGGAAACTAATATTTTTCATATCGCATCACCGCCGGATTTCTTAGACACAGGTCTCGTATCTGCACAGGATAAAACACATCCCCTCGATAAATCGAACGCATTAACATCGAACTTTTGTAAGGGCATGGCGCGCCATGCCCCTACCGTTCTTATCCCCGCTGGCATCAACAGGGATGGTTCGCGAACCGTCCTTACATCGAATCGTAGGGACGAGGTCGCCTCGCCCGATAAAACATCGAACCGTAGGGGCGAACCTCCGCGTTCGCCCAATAGAATAAGGGCGTATGCCATACGCCCCTACATCGCCCCGTCTTTTCGGTGTCCTTCTCCCTCACCGAGGGAGAAGGTGGCGCGTAGCGCCGGATGAGGGAGATAAATTAAGAGTTCAGAATGAATTCCCTCACCCCGCTCGACTGTGTCGAGCGACCCTCTCCCGGCGGGAGAGGGGAGAATGAAAACACCCGAATAGGCAACAGGGAATCGACGAAGTCGAGGAAAGTTGCCATGAAAACACCCGAAGGGTGCGCGTAGCG
>Ga0272442_10007488_pt1 | contig 14079 bp, 14 predicted proteins | sample SSMForm2O_FD_200262 | JGI IMG/M metagenome (GOLD analysis project Ga0272442, IMG submission 200262) | Marine sediment archaeal communities from Little Sippewissett salt marsh, Falmouth, MA, United States - SSM-Form-2O | ecosystem: Environmental > Aquatic > Marine > Wetlands > Sediment ...
CCGTGTGAAGTAGCCCGGCCCCCACCACGAGGCCGAGTGGGTGATGACGGTCTCGACGGTCCACCCGCCGTAGGTCGGGCAGTCGAGCATGGTGGCCGGATTCGAGTCGACGGGTAGGCCTTGGGTATAGCCCCACCAGTGGATGCCGTACAGCCACGGCGAGTCGGCGATTGCGAGCGTGCAGGTGAGGATCGCCGCGCAGCAGATGAGGGGTATGCGCCCGGTGCGGGTGGTGCGGCCCATGGTATGCCTCCCTAGCGCCTGCGTTGTGGATACGTAGTGCGGCGGGCGTATGGGCCGCGTGAGGGAATGGCGGCCGCCGCCCGCCTCACTATGAAGTATAGCACGCGCGGGGTGGGTCGGCACGCACAGGGCCCGGCGGTTGCCGGGCCCACTGTGCTACTTCCTAGCGCTTTGGCCTTACGGCACCACCAGCGTCAGCCCCGCCACGTTCACCAGCAGCCAGTACCCGCGACCGGGCTCGATACTGTCGCTGTCCTTTGGCGGCACGGGCGTCCCCAACTGCCTGTACCCGACGGGCTGGCTCGGCTCATTGTAGTAGTAGAACGCCGGGTCCTGTATCCAACCGGCGGTCTCGGCCTCGTCCCAGGTCCTCACGAACAGCCCGTCGGTGAAGGCTACGTTCGCCAGGTCCGAGGCGGCGGACCCCTCGTCCCCGAAGCCGAAGAGGTTCCAGCCGATGTTGACCGGTATGTCCATGCCGGACGGCGGGCTTGGGAGTGGAAGGCAGCCGTTATTGGGCAGGTCGAGCCGGAACTTCGGCCACTGGCCGGGGTCTCCCGCGCCCGCCTCCACGCAGTACACGTTGAAGTCATTGCTGCCGAAGTAGACGAGACCCCCCACCGAAGCCGGCGCCGAGTCTACATACCCGCCCGTGTTCCGCGTCCAGACGACTGTGCCGTCGACTGCCTTGGCGCAGCGCACCTTCCCATCCGAGCAACCGAAGTAGACGTACTCGCCCGACACGGACTGAGAGCTCACGCCCGACCCCGCCGCGTACGACCAGATGACGGCGCCGTTGGCCGTATTCAGGCAATAGAGCGTGCCGCCGTTGCTGCCGACGTAGGCCCGCGGGCCCAGCAGCGCCGGAGACGACGACACGTTGCCGCCCGTCGGACGAATCCAGCTCGGTGTGCCGCTGTACGCGTTCAGGCGGTACACGTTCCCGTCGGAGCTACCGATGGTGACGTACCCGTCGCACACGGCCGGTGACGAGCTCACGATGCTGCCCGTGGTGTATGACCAGTTGAAGGCCCCGGTCGTGGCGTTGAGGCAATACACGTTCGAGTCACCGGAGCCGAAGTACACGCGCCCGCTCCAGACGGCCACGGACGAGCCCCCGCCTCTTCCCGTCGTGTACGACCACATGAAGCCGCCCGTCGCCGCATTGAGACAGTATATGTCCTTATCCATGCTCACCACGTAGACGCGTCCGCCGGAGATGGCCGGGCAGCCACCCACGTCGTGCCCTGTCGTGTACGACCAGACGAACGCCCCCGTCGCTGCATCGAGGCAGTAGACCTTGTCGTCGTTCGAGCAGAAGTAGACGCGGCCGCCGCTTATGGCCGGGTCCGACTGCACTGGCCCGCCGGTCTGGTACGACCACACGAACCCGCCCGTCGCGGCGTCGAGGCAGTAGAGCTTGCCGTTCACGGCCCCGATGAAGACGTATCCGCCGGCGACGGCGGGCGACGAGTTTATCCCGCTGCCGACGGAGTACGTCCAGACGACGTCGCCGGGTGCCGCCTGGGCGACCGTTGTGCTCATGGCAATTGCGAGCAGCGTCAGTGTGGTGGTTCTCATGTATTGCCCCCGTTCTCCCCCCGTGTGCTCATGGTGCGATGAGTGTCAGGCTCGGCTGGTTAGCGAGTATCCAGTGCCCTCGGCCTTGGCGCAGGCTGTCGTCGTCCCCGCCGGACGTGGCGACGGTGCGCCAGCCCCCGCCGAGGCCGGTGTGATAGTAGTAGACGGGTGGAATGATCCACCCTGCAGTGATTGCGTCCGCCCAACACAACGTCTGCGATCCGTCATCGACCGAACAGCCGGAGAGCGCCACATCGTGGTCCGCGTCGCCGATCATGTTCCAATATGGTTCGAGGCTTACGGTGTAAGGCACTGCGGGCTGCTGTGGCGGTGTGATGAGTGCGCACTCGCGGTGTGCCTGAATCCAGTGGCCATGCTGTGTCTGAAGGCTGTCGGCGGACCAGAGCAGTTGATAGCCACCGCCGGAGCCCGCTTGCCAGAAGTACAGTGGGGGGTCCACCCAGCCCGCAGCCACAGCGTCGGCCCACGTGAGCAGATCGACGCCGTCGTCGAGTTTGCAGTCGGCCAAAGCACAAGGCTCCGGCGGGTCGCCTATGAGGCCCCAGCCGGGGGAGAGGGGAAACACGGAGGGGGGCATGATGAGGGGGTGATGGTAACCCATGTCGACGATACCAGTGTCCGGGACGCTATCGGTGCGGGTCGTGACGGCATCGAGTCCGAGAGCTGCGGCTGTGTCGGAACCGGCGTCCACGCATGGGCTATCGGCGGCCTGACCTGCGGCCGTCTGGCTCAGGTAGTAGTCGCCCAGTAGGCCTGAGACAAAGAGCGGGTCCTGCCCGACGATGTTGCCCTCTCCGCCTCCTTCCCAGTTCTCGATGCAGCAGTATGTCACGCTTGGGCTGCTCGGGTGCGCTTCGTTGCCCCAGATGATGCAGTTCGTGACTTCTGCAAGGGTCTCGTTCAGGCCCCAGCCCGTGTGATCTGCGATGGTGTTGCCTTGAATGATGATGCCGTGGCACCACGTGAGTCCATCGCCGTGGTTCCGACATATAAGGTTGTTCTTGATGACGCCGTAGCACCGACCAAGGCCTCCGCCGTGGGCCGAGGGGACAGTGCCCGCTATGTTATCGATAATCCAGTTATGGGCGATGACGCCGTCGCACTGCCAGATGCCAGCACCCTCATCGGCGCGGTTCTCCTTGATGATGCAGTAGCTGATGGTGGCGTGCGTTGAGCTGCCGAGTATGCCGCCGCCGGCCGTCGTATAGCCGCCCGTTATGGTGAGACCAGTCAGAACGCAGGTGTTGCCCTCCTCTCCCGTCAGTGTAACGACGGTACCGTTGGGGCTGTCTGGGTCGGCGTCGAGGTCGCCGTTGATGATCGTGGCAGCTACAACATCCGGATCGTACGGGTCGATGCTGCGAAGGGTGAAGTTCGACGTGATGTTGGAGCCCCCGAAGGTAATCGTCTCGACGTATTCGCCAGGTAACACGACAACCTCGTCACCATTACTGGCGGCGTTGATGCCCTCCTGGATAGTGTTCCACGGGTGCGCCTGCGAGCCATCCTCCACACCGCCCGTGTTCGAGACATCGACGTAGATCGTGCCGGCCGTCGCCGGAGCGCCCACCAGCACCACCATTAGCACTCCCCCAAGAACTCTCATCCCTCTACCCCTTTCCCCTGCAAGACAGCAAAAGGCCGCCGGGACGCAGTTGTCCCAGCGGCCGTGTCTTGCCTGCCCAAAGCCCCAGCCCCCGTTGCCCGGCACATCGATGGACCGCCCTTCCGGACCGGTCAAGACCCCTGAAGCTACGCCACAATGCTGCACCCGGCCCAAAACTAATGTACATGATAGTGCGGCCCGGAGTCAAACCGGTGCCACCGTGCCCTTCCAACAGCCCCCTCCGTTAGCTATAATAATGGTGGACCCGCCAGGGAGGGCTGGACCGAAGGGGGAGAAGGACCATGGCCAGGGACAGACTGTTCGAGCCGATTCCGCTGCACGGGCTCACACTGCGCAACCGCATTGTCATGGCGCCCATGGTGACCCACATGGGCGTCGACACCAACCGTGCGCTCCGCTACTACCAGAGGCGCGCCATGGGCGGGGTCGGGCTCGTGATGGTCGAGGCGTGCAATATCCATCGGTTCTCCTCGCGTGCGTTCGTCGAGGGCCTCCAGCGCTTGGCGTACGCCATACGCGAGGCCGGCAGCGCCGTCGGCGTCCAACTGTTCTCCGACGGGACCCTCCGGAGCGGGCAGAAGGTCTACCCCTCCGACGAAGACGACGGTCCCGGCATATCCACCGAGGACATCCGCCACGTCGTCATGGCGTTCGCTGCGGCCGCGCAGACGGCGTGGCATGCCGGCGTCGACGTCGTCGAGATCCACGGCGCCCACGACTTCTTCCTCAACCGCTTCTTCTCACCCGTCTACAACAGGCGCGGCGACCTCTACGGCGGCACGTTCCAGAAGCGGATGACGCTCGCGCTCGAGATCGTCTCGACCGTCCGCGACGCAATAGACGACCAGCTCCCCATCCTCTACCGGCACACGCCGGTGGAGGACCGCGACGGCGGCTACACGCTGTCCGACACCGAGGAGTTCGCGTTTCACCTGCAAGGGGCGGGCGCGGCGGCCGTCCACGTCTCACCCTCGCACAGCGAGGACGGCGAGCACGCCGAGTTCGCCAAGCGGATCCGCCACAGCGTCGACCTCCCCGTCATCGCCGTCGGGCGGATGAACGACCCTGCCTTGGCCGAGGACGCCCTGCTCCGCGGCAAGTGCGACCTGGTGGCGATCGGCCGGGGCCTGCTGGCCGACCCCGACTGGCCCGTCAAGGTCCAAGAGGGTTGCGAGAGCGACATCATCCGCTGCACGGACTGCATGAAGGACTGCCGCGGGCACCTCGTGCGGGGCGAGCCCATCGGCTGCACGCAGAACCCGCTCACCGGGCACGAGTACGAGCAGGCGGCCGAGAGGGCGCCGTTCTGAAGATGCGCGGGTCAGCCAAGGCGGCGGCGGTTGGCATCGCCGCCGTCATCTGCCTGTCGGCCGGGTGCGGTGACCGGCCCGAAAGCGGCGCCGACCATCCACAGGGCGCCGATGAGCCCGCCGTCTCCTCCGTCGTAGCCATAGTGGCCGCGGGCGAGCGCGAGCCCTGCTGGGACGGAGCGGCAATCGACTCGGCGATTGACCGGGGAGCGAGCGGGGCTCTCCTGCTCTGCCCGGGGAGCGGGTCGCTTGAGCCGGCTGCGCAGGCCCGCGCCTGGAGCGAGACGGTCGCTGCTGCCCAACTGCCGGCTGTCCTCTGGCCCAAGGCCGCCGCCGATGCCACGGGCGCGGGCTCCCACGGCCGCTTCGGCCAAATCGGCATAGCGCGCGGCAACCCGCCCGAACGCCCCGAGGACGCCGATGTCGACCGCCCCGGTGGCGCGGGCCTGCTTCTCGTCCCCGCCGCCCCGGCCGACGACGGCCCGCCCATGGGCGAAATCCGCATGATCTGGACCCCACTCCTCGTATCCCCGGGCGGGCGAACCGAGATCGTCACCGGCGGCCAGATGCGCCGGCTAACGGTCGCCCTCGGCGATCTCGTCATCGCCGAAGTCACTCCCACTACAATCACAATCATCCATATCAAACCCAAGGGCGGCTCCACCGTCCTTCTCAGTATCGAGCGGGACTAGGCGATGCCCACCGGCGCAAGTCCATCCGGCAGCCTGAGCGTTAGAAGAAGTGCGGGGGGACGCGAAGGAGCCCCCGTGCGCGCAGCGGACGAAGAGCTGATGCTGGCGTTCGGGCGGGGGGACGTGCGCGCCTTCGAGCTGTTGGTGCGTCGTTGGGAGGACCCGCTTCTCAACTTCATATGCCGCTCGGTGGGCGACCGCGAGCGCGCGAAGGAGATCCGGCAGGAGACGTTCCTCCGGGTCATCAAGGCGCGCAAGCGATACAGGCCGCGCGCCAAGTTCTCGACCTGGCTCTACCGCATAGCCGTGAACTTGTGCCGGTCGGAACACCGCAAGCGTAAGCGCCACGGCGAGGTCTACCTCGAGGACGCCGCCGAGGGTTGGGCCGAGACCAGGCTCGTCGAGGAGACGGCCGGCCCGGACAAGCAGGCGCAGAGCAGGGAGGCGGCGCAGGCCGTGCGAGCCGCCATAGGCCGCCTGCCCGAGGAGCAGAAGGAGGTCGTCCTGCTCCGCCAGTACCACGGGCTGGGTTTTGCCGAGATAGCCGAAATCGTGGGCTGTCCGGTCTCGACGGCGAAGTCGCGCATGTACTACGCCATGAACAACCTGCGCCGCGACCTGGAGGGGTTGGGGTTGTAGGGAGCGGGGGGGGCGGCGCAAGGTTGTGGAGCGGCGGCGCGAGGTGGGCTGTCTCGACGCCTGTTGCGCAAAGGGCTTAACTGGGTCGAAGGAAACGGGCGATAACGGGGAAGGGGAGTGCAGCGAGGACGCGGCCATGGACTGCGAAGAGGTAAAGCGCAGGATAGCCTGCGGAGAGGCCGATGACAGGGTGGTCGAGGAACACGTGGCGGCTTGCGAGGGCTGCCGCACGTACCTCGAGCAGCAGGTGTCGCTTGCGTCGGCGATGGACTCCTGGGAGGACGTAGCAGAGCCGGCGGACGTGCCGGAGCTGGTGCTGCGCGGTGGGCTGGTTCAGCGGACGTTGGCCGAGCGCCTTCCGTGGGAGAGGCCGTGGTTCGCCCGCGCGGCGACGGTGGCCGCCATGGCTGGCGTCGTCGTCATACTCTTCGGCGCCACGAACACCAGCCTGCGCGTCGAGGACGGCGGGCTGACGCTCCGCTTGGCGCTGCACCCGTCCCAGGCCCCCGCCATCGTCTCCGAGGACAGGATAGAGGACATCGTCATGCCCGCTATCTACCGCGAGAGGGGCTCGGTCGACAGGGCGATGTCCGACGTGGCGCTCTCGCTGTGGATGCAGCGCGAGAACGACCTCACGAGCATCAAGCGCGAGATGTACGGCATGGCGACGTGGATGGAGCAGGAGCTGGACAAGCGCGACGCGCGCATGGTCGAACTTATCGAAGAAGTCAGCGGCGAGGCTGTGCAGCCGGAGCCGTAAGCCCCGGCGGGGGACAGCATTATGGTGCGCATGCTTTTGACGGCGGGTCTTGCAGGGGCGCTTTGTTGCGGTATCGCGTTGGCGGCGGATGCGGAGTCGCCGTCACCGCCCGCTTCCCCTCCGCCTCTCCCTCCCTCGGTCGCTCCATCGGCCGGGACGCATGCCGAGTCCTTCGACGGCACGAGGATGGCCGAGGACATCGAGATCATGTGTCGCATCATGGACCGGACGCTGGCGGCGGCGCTGCCGGATTCCTACTACGTATCGAGCTATTTCCGCGCGGGCGCGCGGGGCTTCTACCTACCCGGCTGGGGCGTGGTCCTCAGCGCGGACGTCGACTTCCCCGTCGCGCCCGACGTAGCGCCCACGCTCATGCCGCCCGCGCCTCCCTCCAACTGGGAGCAGGTCGAGCGCGAGGTCCGGCAGGAGCGCGCCGTCGACCCCGACGACAACTCCTACACCGAGGCCAAGGTCGAGAAGCTTCGCGAGGCGCTCGTGCAGGTCGTGGGCGCGAATGGCGCGAACATCGACCTGCTCGGTAGTAGCGAGAGCATCGCCGTTGTGGTCCACGGCCTTGCGCGCAGGCCGATTGCGGTCATCAACCGCAGGTCGGAGGGTGCGGGGGGAACGAGTGCGGCCGGCGTGCGCGAGTTCGAGATAACCGGCACGGGGCCGGGCACGACCATGGTGCTGCGCGTGTCCGCCGTGGCGGTGCACGCCCTTGCCAGGCGCGAGATGAGCGAGGATGACTTCGCCGCCGCGTGCGACGTCGTCCAGTACTAGGGGGCGCCGGGGGGGAGGGCGCCGGGGGGGCGCCAGCGGGAGCGGGCAAGTGGAGGAGGTCCGGCTCGCCTCTTACCCGGGCGGCTTCGCAGGCGGGCTGCTTGTCTGCAACTAACCTCGCGCTGCATCTCGTCGACCACTCGCCGACAAGCTCTTCGTGGTGCCGACCTACTCCGCCGGCCGAAGCAGCGCGTGCGCGGCGCGTAGCTCGGCCGGTATGTCCAGCTTGTTCGTGCATTTGGGCGTGCACGCGCCACACCCGGTGCAGGCGTCGGCGCGCTGCTCGGGTCGCAGGTTCGCGTAAGCCGCCCGCGCCCAGTCCTCCAGGCCCAGGATGAGGTACTTGTTCACCATGTCGAAGATGCGCCGTATCTCCACGCCTTGTTCGCACGGCATGCAGTAGCCGCACTGCGTGCAGAACTCCTTGCTCTCCTGTTGAATGCGCACGAGTCCGTCCACGAGGGCCTTGCGGTCTTCACCGGTCAGGGGCGGGGCGAGCGCGGCCTCCACGTTCTCCTCCACGTCCGACATCTTCGAAAAGCCCGAGATGGCGCATGATATGTGCGGGTGTTCGATGACGAACTTCAGCGAGAGCTGCGTTGTCGAGAGCGGGAAGTCGGGCAGTATGCCGTCGAGAGCCGGGCTATGGCAACCGAGGAGGCCCCCGGCGATGGGGTTCATCGCCACGATCCCGACGCCCTTCTCGAACGCGTGCGCCATGACCGCCTCCCTGCCGCGGTTGAGCAGGTTATAGCTTATGGTGATGGTCTCGAACAGCCCGCCGTCGATCATGTCGGTCACGACTTCGTCGGGCGCGTGGGCCGTGGCGGCTATGTGTCGGACGAGCCCCTCTTTCATGGCCTCGTGGATGCCGTCGACCATCTGCCCGGGTGCGGTTGCCTGGCGCAGCGTATCCGCGTCGGTCACGTTCCACACCTGGTAGAAGTCGAGGTAGTCCACCTCCAGCCGCTTCATCGACTCCTCCATCTTGCGGAGCGTGTCGGACGCCGATGTCGTATACCCGTCCTCCTTATGGATCCACGGCGAGCACTTGGTCGAGAGCATCACGCGCTCCCGGTAACCGTCCTTGAGGGCCTGGGCGAGCTTGAGCTCGCTGTCGCCGTAGCCGAAGGATGTATCGATGTAGTTGCAGCCGGCGTCGATGGCCGCGCGCAGGAGCGTAACGGCCTTGCTCATCTCCTTGGGCAGGCGCATGGCGCCGATGGATAGGGACGATACGGGGAGCCCCGTGCTGCCGAATGGTTTGGATGGTAGTGCTGTCGTCTGACGGCTCGGCATTGCAGTGTCTCCGAGGTGTGGTGGGGGCTGTCGGCACGGGCGCCGGGCGAACGTGCATTGTACTTATGATGCCGGCCGTGTCCAGCCCGGTTCGGGGAGGCCGGCACTCAAGCCGGCCTTGACCGCCGGCCCCCGCGCGCGGAGAATGCCCCCGTACACCACACCAGGAGGCAGGAAGCGCTATGGCAGACATCGTGTTCCAGGGCGGACAGTCGGTCGTGTTCATCGGCGACTCCATCACCGATTGCGGCAGGCGGGATGTGGCTCCCCCTTACGGCGAGGGCTACGTGCGCTTCATCATCGAAGCGATAGAGAAGCGGCATCCCGACCGGGGCATCGCCTGGGAGAACCGCGGCATAGGGGGTGACACGACGCTGGAGCTGGAGGCCCGCTGGGAGGACGACGCCCTGGCTCTCACGCCCGATTGGCTGTCGTGCATGATTGGCATAAACGATCTGCATCAGAGCCTCGATGGGCGGGAGGGCCTCACGCCCGCGGAGTACAAGGTGACGCTGGAGCGCCTGCTCGAGGCGCAGGTCATGGCGGCCGGGAGCCGCCTGATACTCCTCGACCCCTTCTACATGGCGGTCCCGCCGGGCGGTAACGACGGCGAGCGTGCGGTCCTCGGCGTTCTGCCCGACTACATCGCCGCGGTGGCCGATCTGGCGGAGGCGTTCTCGGCCATTCACGTGCGCACGCAGGACGCTTTCCAGAAGGTGCTTCAGAACACGCCGCAGAGCGCCATCTGCGAGGAGCCGGTCCACCCGAACGCGCGCGGCCACCACGTCATCGCCGATGCCTTCCTGGCGGCCATAGCCGACGGGGGCGGGTCATGAGGCGCCTGGGCCCGCTGCTGTGGTTGGCCCTGGCGTGTGCGGTCACCTCATCGGTCGCCGAGGGGGAGCAGCCCATGAAGGACGAAGTGCGCGTTGCGTTGATGGCGACCGTGCCGGTGCGGTGGGATGTCCAGCACAACTTCGATGTCTTCTTGACGCTGCTCGCAGAGGCCGACGAGCGCGGCGCCGAGGTATTCCTCACGCCCGAGGGCTGGCTCGACGGCTACGCATCGCACGCCGACGACTCCACGCCGGACCGCCTCCGCGGCGTAGCCCAGAGCGTGGGCGAGTCCGACTACCTCGCGGCGGTGGCGGCCGAGGCCAAGCGGCGCAAGATGTGGATAGGCTTCGGCTTCGTCCAGGAGCGGGAGGGCAAGATATACAACGCCTGCGGCCTCTGGAACGCCGATGGCACCCTCGTCGGCGTGTATCACAAAACGCACTTGCAGGGCCGCGACCTCCAATTCTCGCCCGGCGAGGCCCTGCCCGTGTTCGATTCCCCCTGGGGCCCGCTGGGCATAATGATCTGCGCGGACCGGCGCTGGCCGGAGGTCCCGCGCTGTTTGCGCCTGCAGGGCGCGCGCCTGATACTCAACCCCACCTACGGCATGCATCACGACAAGAACCTCATGTGGATGCGAACGCGCGGTTATGAGAACCAGTGCTTCATCACGTTCGCGCACCCGGAACAATCGTTCATCATAGACCCCAACGGTGATGTGGCGGCGTACCGCACGGGTGACGGGGTTCTGGTTGAGACGTTGGATCTAGGCAGATGCAAGTGGAACAACCACCTGGCGGACCGCCGGCCCGACCTCTACGGCGTCATCTGCGAGCCTAAGGGGGAGTAGTGGCGCGGTCGCGCCGGCAAGGGGAACAATCATGATGCGAAGGCTACTTTGCCTTGCCGCGCTCGTCGCTTTGGCCGGCTGTTCGCACGTGCAGCGAGGCGCCGGGGCGGCCCGGACACCCGACATCCTGTTCGTGGACGGCGACACCGTCCTCTTCATGGGCGACTCGATAACCGACTGTGGCAGGCGCGACGTAGCCGCGCCGTACGGGAACGGGTACGCCCTCGCCGTCATCACGCGCGTCCAGTCGGCCTACCCGGACCGGAACATCACCTGGTACAACCGCGGCATCTCCGGCAACACGGTACTGGACCTGGCGGCGCGATGGGAGCAGGACGCGGTCGCCCTGGACCCGGACTGGATGTCGCTGCTCATCGGGATCAACGACCTGCACCGGAACTTGGAGGGGCGGCCGGGCCTCTCGCCGGCCGAGTACGAGGCGAAGCTCGACGCCCTGCTGGGCCGTGTCGTATCCGCCACCGGCTGCCGGCTGATACTGCTCGACCCGTTCTACATGGCGCTGCCTCCCGGCGACGACGAGTACCAAGGGGCGGTCCTGGCCCTTCTGCCGGAGTACATCGCCGCCGTGGACAGGTTGGCGGCCAAGTACAACGCCATCCACATCAAGACGCACGAGATACTGGCCGCCAGAATAAGGGAGTCGGGTGTCGCTGCAGTGTGTGGCGAGCCCGTGCACCCCAACCCGAGCGGTCACGCGCTGATGGCCGATGCCTTCCTCGCGGCGATCCGGGTGAAGTAGATGAAGGCCGCCGCGCTTCTCCTTGCCGGGTGTGTGCTTCTGCTCTGCCCGGGCTGCGAGGAGTCCGAGGCCTTCGACGCCCGTGCCGAGTGGGACAAACTCCAGCGCGTTCTCGACAAGCTCTATGCACAACCTCCCAGCAGGGGCGACGCCGACACGTCCGAGCTGACCGGACTCATCGAGAGCTACACGCCGGCGCAGTTGATCGAGATAGCCCGGTTGGCCGAAGAGCTGCACCGGGACGCGTTCTGGTACGAACAGGGAAACCCCGGCGACCTAGCTCTCTACTACCTTGCGTATCATGCCAAGCAGCCCGAGAGCCGCGACGAGGTGATACGTCTGGCCGGACGCACGATCCTCTCGCCGAACTGCTCGCCTGCGATGGTGGGCGTGCTTGCCGACCTCGTGCTGGGAGAGACGGGTCCGAAGGGCCTTGCGAACGCCGGCGTAACGCTCGATCAGCAGATGGACTGGATGGCGAAGCTGATGGATCTCTTCGCCGAAGAAGACGCGCGATCGCTGAGCTACGCCGTTCACCTGACGCCGAGCATGTGGGGGTACATCAGGAACCGGCCCGGCGGCGAGGTCTCGCCCGACCAGCGGGCCCGGCTCGCCACTATCGAGACCGAACTCGTGGAGCGGCTCCTGGGCCTGGCCGTCGATACCAGGGCGTCAGCGGCCGTAAGGAAGAAGGCCGTCCGGCAGCTTACCGAGGACTGGGTGCCTGGGGAATACCGCGAGCGCATCCTCGAGGCGCTCACCCGTGTCGCCGAGGAGCCGACCGAGACCCTCATCCCGGACTTGGCCCGCGACGTGGCGGTCGCCTTCCGCAAGCTCTGCGCCGAGGAGAGAATCACGCCTTACCTGACCACGCTGTCTCGGCAAGAGCCGGGGAGGCATTGACCCCCGGCGAACACCCAAGGCGCAGGACTCCCTCAGAGGAAAACGCCGTGCCCAAGAGCCGCAGACAGAAGCAGACACTAGCCAGCTTCGACTATCAGTGGGGCAACCTCCCCGAGGGCCACGCCCTGCTCTCCGACCCGAAGTTCGCCGAGCGCGTCCCCGACATACTCTCGACGCAGGAACTCTGCATAGGGCGCGAGTGGTTCCCCAGCCGCCAGGTCCTCGACGCCGGATGCGGCGGCGGAAGGTGGACCAAGGGCCTCCTGGATCTCGGCTGCAACGTCACCGCCATGGACTACAGTGCAAGCGCGTGTGCGTCCGTGGCCGAGCGGTTCTCCGGGCTGCCGAACCTGCGCATCGTCCAGGGCGACGTGCTGGCGCCCCCGCCCGAGGTCGCCGACCGCCAGTACGATCTGGTCTTCTGCTGGGGCGTGCTGCACCACACGGGCGACGTGCGCGGCGGCATGATGGCCCTCTCCGAGCTCGTAGCGCCCGAGGGCCTCATGTACCTCTATCTATATGGGCGCGAGTCTTTCTCCGCCAAGACGAGGCTGAGCGTTGCGCTCAAGCGCGCCATCCTGCGGCCGCTGCCCTTCCGGGCGAAGAAGGCCGTCCTGAGCATGCTGGTGGGGGAGGAGAGCGCGCACCTGTCGTTCGACCTCCTCTCGCCTGCCATCAACGAGCGCTACACGTTCGACGAGGCGAGTGCTTGGTTGACCGAGGCGGGCCTGCCGGTCGTAGAGCGGACCATAGACCACACGGAGCTGTTCATTCGCGCCCGGCGTGACGAATGCAGCGCGTCGGCCCATTTCCTCCCGCCCCCGTCGCCCCCCTACTGGTTCCAGGAGATAGCCTAGCACAAAGCTTGTGCTCCCGGTGCGATGCTCCGCATCGCTGTGGCGTTCGGTACGTCCGCGAGCTCAGACGATGCTTGGGAGTGTCGCTCAACGGCACAGGGCCTGTGCACCCGGTGCGATGCTCCGCATCGCTGTGGCGTTCGGGACGTCCGCGAGCTCAGACAATGCTTAGGCGTGTCGCTCAACGGCACGGGGCCTGTGCTCCCGGTGCGATGCTCGGCATCGGTGTGGCGTTCTGGACGTCCGCGAGCTCGGACAATGCTTGGGCGTGTCGCTGTCTGTGCTCCCAGTGCAGTACATCGTATTGCTCCTGCCGGAATGTCCAAGGTCGCCGGCTCAAGGGCCCGGGATGAGGAGCGTCAGGCCGCCGCGGTAAGAGAGTTGCCAGTAGCCGTACTGGTGGCGCAGGTACGCATCTTCACCTGCCCCGTCGGCCCGGCACTGCCTGTAGCCCGCCGGGGTGTAGTAGTAGAGCATCGTCTGGACCCAGCCCGCGCCGATGGCGTCCTCGTAGCTGCAAGTAGCGCCGCCGTCGGTGACGCAGCATTCGGCCAGCAGGACGGGCTCGAGCCGGCCGGAGCCGATGAGGCTCCAGCCGTCGTTGAGCGGGACCTCGATGGGCGGTGCGGGAAAGCCCGGGCTCTGCTCGCCGGTGAGGGCGTTGTCGTGGTGGAAGGTGGGCCATTCGCCCTCGTCGCTCGCGCCTACAAGACGGGGTCCTCCTGACCGTCCCTCTAAGCTAAATATACATGCCGGGGGCATCGGCCGTCAAACCGCCGCCCGGCTCCCATCCCGCGGGCGCAAGCCGGACGCCAGCCCGGTTCCGCCGCGTCGGACCTCGCATCCTCATGTCCGCCCGAACCGCCCGCCCCGGGTTGATTGAGGCCGCGGAGGTGCTGTAGACTACAGTCCCGTTG
>Ga0272442_10007489_pt1 | contig 14076 bp, 11 predicted proteins | sample SSMForm2O_FD_200262 | JGI IMG/M metagenome (GOLD analysis project Ga0272442, IMG submission 200262) | Marine sediment archaeal communities from Little Sippewissett salt marsh, Falmouth, MA, United States - SSM-Form-2O | ecosystem: Environmental > Aquatic > Marine > Wetlands > Sediment ...
CAGCGCCATCACCAGCTTGCCGCCGGCGTCGGACTCGTAGAAGACGACCTTGGCGGTCTGGCGCGGCTCGACGCCGAGGAAGGCGGCCACGTCCTCGATGGTCTTCATCCCGGGGGTATGGACCTTTTCCAGCGGCGCCGGCTCTTCGGTGAACGGGTCGATCCGGCCCTCGGCCACTTCGAGATTGGCCAGGTAGCCGCACGAGTCGCACGTCACCACGGTGTCCTCGCCGGCGTCACAGAGGAGCATGAACTCGTGGGCGACCTTCCCGCCCATCATGCCCACGTCGGACTGGATGACGACCGTCTCCGGGATCCCGCACCGCGCGAAAATCCGGCCGTAGGCCACGCGGCACCTCTCGTAGTAGCGGTCCAGGTCCTCCTGCGTGCGGTGGAACGAATAGGCGTCCTTCATCGTGAACTCGCGGACACGGATCAGCCCGCCCCGCGACCGCGGCTCGTCGCGGAATTTGGTCTGGATCTGGTAGACCATGAACGGGAGCTGCTTGTAGCCGGTGATCTCGTTGCGGCACAGGTGGGTGACGGCCTCCTCGTGCGTCATAGCCAGGAGCATGTCGTGCCCGCTCCGGTCCTGGAAGCGGGCCAGCTCCGGGCCGACGTTCTGGTACCGGCCGGACTCCTCCCACAGCTCGCGGGTGAGGACGACGGGCATCCGGACCTCCTGGCCGCCGATGCGGTCCATCTCCTCGCGGATGACGTCCTCGATCTTGTGCGCCACGCGGAGCCCGGGCGGCAGGAGCGAATAGATGCCGTTCGCCACCTGGCGCGCGTAGCCGCCGCGCAGCAGGAAGGCGTGGCTCTCCAGCGTCGCCTCCGCGGGCCGTTCCTTGTACCGCCTGCCAACCAGCTGGCTCATGTGCATGGCTGATGGGTCTCCTTCGTACGGTGGCCGCCGATGCATCGGTCTGGTGCGGACGGCCCCTATTCTTGTCGCGCCCCGGCCCGTTGTCAATCACCGGGTCCAAGCGGTGATCGTCCCACAACGATGATCCGTGTGGGCCGGCGAAGGTGTCCGGCTCGCCCGGTCGGCGCTCGGGGCGTCATCGCTTCGTCGCCACGCACAGGAACTTGCGGCACCACCGCTCGCCTTCGAGCCACTCGCCGCCGGCGCGGTCCAGGTCGCCGCCGATGTCCTGGAACGGCGTCCACGCGGCCTCTGAGAGCCCCGCCGCCCCCAGCGCGGCAAGGGTCTCCGCCCGCCGGAACACGTTGTGCGTCTCGTTCATCTCGACCGATTGCATCGGCGTGCCCAGCGACCAGTCCTTGGTCAGGAAATCCTGCAAGGTGCGGCGGGCGATCCGGACCTCGCCGCCGCCCAGGTCGTCGTGCGACGCGTCGTAATACCGGTACTTCTCTTCGAACACCGCGAGCCGGCCGAGCGTCCGCTCCGGCAGGCGGACGGCCACGTCGCCCTCGCCGGCGTGGGCGTGGTCGAGCAGAAGGCAGCGGCCGCCGGGGGCGAGCACGCGGCACACCTCGCCCAGCACCGTCTCCAGCGCGCCGGGCTCACCGAAGAGCGCGACCTCGTGGAGCATCTGCGACATCACTGCCACGTCGAAGTAACCGTCCGGCAGCTCCAGCCGCTCGGCGCGGCAGACGACCACCTTCGCCTCCGGGCAGACCTGCCTTACGTCCCGGACCCGGTCCGGGCTCTCGTCCACGCCCCACGGCTCCCGGACCCGGCCGCGGACCCGGGCCAGCAACTGGCCCCAGCCGCAGCCGATGTCGACCAGCCGCCGGCACGGCGGAATGTTGGCGTCCAGGAGCTCGAACTTCTCGCGGTCCTGTCGCTTCCGCGCCCGCTCGCGCTCGCGCAGCGCCTCGGCGGCGTTCTCGTCGTACAGCGGTCTTGTCTCTCGGGGCATGCCGTCTCACCACGGGGCCTGCGGGGGCATCCCGCCCGGCGCGATGCCCCCAAGCATAGCGGCCGGGGCCGCCAAAGTCGAGGCGCCGGCGAGTGGATATTCTGAACGGGGGCGCGGCTACGGCGAAAACCAGGGGACAGGCACGTCTACGCTCACTCCGTTCGCTTCGCTGGTGCCCGTCCCCGTTTTTCGCCCTTGGTCAGGCACCGCGCGCGCCGGAAAACCGGGACGGCCACTCGTTGGCTGTCCCGGCTTTCCGGCAAGTAGGCCCTGTTCAGAGTATCCACTCGGCGCCGGCCGGCGCCTTGCCGGAGAACGGATCGGTCGCGTATAATCGGCGGCGGTCGAGCGATCAAGTCGACCCTGTCGGGAGAGGTGATGATGCCCGCCGACTCTCCGTCGGGCAACGGGGATTCGCAGCCCCGCCGGAAAGAGATCGGCGGGTTCCAGATCCTCGCCAAGATCGGCCAGGGCGGGATGGGCGCCGTCTTCAAGGCGCGGCAGGTCTCGATGGACCGCGTCGTGGCGCTCAAGATCCTCCCCCGGCGCATCGCCCAGAACCAACGGTTTGTGGCCCGCTTCCTCCGCGAGGCCCGGGCCGCCGCCAGGCTGAGCCATCCCCACATCGTGCACGCCATCGACGCCGGACAGGCGGAGGGATATCACTACTTCGCCATGGAGTTCGTCGACGGCGACACCCTCCTCTCCCGAATCCGGAACGGCGGCCGGCTGCCCGAGCGCCAGGCGCTGGAGATCGCCCGCGACGTGGCCACGGCCCTCGACTACGCCCACCACGCCGGCATCGTCCACCGCGACGTGAAGCCCGGCAACATCCTGCTCGCCGCCGACGGCACCGTCAAGCTCGCCGACCTCGGGCTGGCCCGCGAAACCGACGCCGCCGACAGCGACATCACCCGAGCGGGCAAGCCGATCGGCACGCCGTCGTACGTCTCCCCCGAGCAGATCCGCGGCGAGACCGACGTCGACGGGCGGGCGGACGTCTATTCGCTGGGCGCCACCCTGTACCGGCTCCTCGTCGGCGCCCGCCCCTACACCGGCGGCACCGGCACCGAGATCATGGCCAAGCACCTGACCGCCCCCGTGCCCGACCCCCGCGACCCCGCCCCCGGCGTCTCCCCCGGCACCGCGGCCATCGTCCAGAAGGCCATGGCCAAGGACCCCGCCGACCGCTACCAGAACGCGAAGGAGATGCTCAACGATATCACCTGGGAACTCGCGGTCCACGAGCCTGGGCCGGGGCGCCCGGCCGCCCCGACCCGCCCGCGCCGGCGCCTGCCCCCGAAACGGGTGTACGCCCTCGCCGCCGGGGTCGCCGCCCTGATCCTCGCACTGGCCGCGGTTGCCTTCCTCCTCCCGGGGCCCGCGCCGCACGCCCTGGCCCCGGCGCCGCCGGACCCCGAATCGCCCGAAGCCAAAGACCGCGCCCTCCTGGGCGAGGCCCGGAGATGGATCGCCGCACACCCCGGCCGGTACCGCGAAGGCATCGGACGGCTCCGCGACGTCCTTGCCGCCCTGGCCGCCCCGGACGTACGGGGCGAGGCGGAGGAGGCGCTGAAGACGTTGGAGCGCCGCGCCGACGCCGCCGACCGGGCGTTCGTCGAACTCCGGCAGGCGGCGAGCCGCCTGCGGGAGGACGCCGACTACGACGGCGCCATCGCGGTGTACGCGCAGCCGCCGCCGGCGGTTGCCGACCTGCTGTCCGACCGCGCCGCCGCCGCGGCGGCCGCGCTCCGTCGCGAAGCCGAGTCCATCATCCGCGCCGCCCTCGGCCGGGCCCGCCGGCACTGGGAAGCGGCCGCGTCGCGCCGCGGCATCGCGGAACTGGACCGCATCGGCCACATCCGCTACGAGCCGGGGGCCGCGGAGGTCCGGAAATATCGCTCGGTCCTCGTCGCCGAGAACCAGAGCCCCAACGAAGCCACGCTCCGCGCCGCGGCCGCCAAGCTGGCCAGCACCGACCGCGGGGACCGCGTCGCCGCGGTGTGGATGTTCGAGAAGCTGCGCGACCGGCGGGCGGTCGGGCCGCTGATCGCGGCGCTGGGGGACACGGAGAGCGAGGTGCGCGGCCCCGCCGCCTCCGCCCTGGGCGCGTTCGGCGACCGGCGCGCCGTCGAACCGCTCCTCCAGGCGCTTGGGGACCCGGAGCGGAACGTGCGGCTCGGCGCCGCGTGGTCGCTCGAAAAACTGGCGGACCCGCGGTCCTTCGGCGCGATGGTCGGCGCGCTCGCGGACGACCATTGGATGATGCGCCAGGCGGCGGTCCAGACCCTGGGCACCTTGGGCGACCGGCGCGCCGTCGAGCCGCTCGTCGCCGCGCTGGGGGACCGCATGGCCGCGATCCCCCCGCTGGCGGCGAAGGCGCTGGACGCGATGGGCTGGCGGCCCCGCACCCCGGCCGAGCGAGCGGCGAGTCTGGTGGCGCGGGAGAAGTGGGACGACGCGGTCAAGGAGGGTGCGGCGGCGGTCGGGCCGCTGCTGGGCGCGATGGAGAACCGGGCCGAGCTGCGCCGCGCGTCTGCGGCGGCGGCCCTGGCGAGGATCGGTTCGCCCGCGTCCCCGTTCCTGCGCGCCGCGCTGACCGATGGCGATCCCGAGCGGCGGGCGGCGGCGGCGGTGGGGCTCGGGGTTCTGAGGGACCGCCGCGCCGTCGAGCCCCTCATCGCGGCGCTCAACGACGACGAGGAGTGGGTCCGCCTGGACGCGGCGGTGGCCCTGGGAAGGCTGGGCGACCGGCGGGCCGTCGAGCCGCTGCACAAGAAGCTCCGGGACAAGAGCCTGATCGTCCGCTGCCCGGCGGCGGCCGCAGCGGCCCGGCTGGGCGACCGGCGGGGCTTCGCGTTCCTCGTCGCCGCCCTGCGCTCCGACCGCCGCGGCCAGAGACACGCCGCCGCCCGGGAGCTGGGCGACCTGGGCGACCCGCTCGCCGTCCCACCGCTTCGCGCGGCCCTGACCGGCGAAACGGGTGTCGTCCGGGCGGGCATCCTCCGGGCGCTCAAGAAGCTCGGCGTCACCGTGCCGTGACCGGCCCAACGGCCGTAGGGGGCACGGTCGGTCTCCGGTCGTTCACAGCTTGCGGAAGTAGGTAACGTTCGGCATGGCCCGGTCGAAGCCGGCTTTTTCGTAGGCGCGGCGGGCGGGCGCGTGAGCGGGGTCGAGGCCGGTGCCGACCTCGGCGAACCGCATGCCCTGTCCGCGCATCCACTCGAACGCCCGCTCGTAGAGCCGTCCGGCGATGCCCCGGCCCTGGTGGGCGGGTTGGACGGCGTTATTGCCGATCTCTCCGACGCCGTTGCCCTTGGCGCAGGCGGTGACGAACCCGACGATCTCGCCGTCGCGCTTGGCGACGAACGCGGCGCCGCGGCCATCGGCCAGGCCGCGCCGAATGTGGCCCGCCTTCTCCCGCTTCCAGTCCGGATGCAGCGTGTCGAACAACTCGTCGCCGAGCATCCCGCGGTACGATGCGTAGATCGGCTCCCAGGCGAGGAGGGCGATCTCGACGACCCGTTCCACGTCGCCCGGCTCGAACTCACGAATCGTCAGGTCACCAGGCATCGCACCGGTCTCCCCGTTCCTCCGTTTCCCCATTTCTCCCGTCCTACACCTGCCCGAGTCCCAGGCCGCGCAGGTCGGCGACGGTGCCGCTTTCCTCGGCCTGGTAGAGGCGCCAGATGACGCGGAGGCTCTGGAGGCTGTCCCGCGCCGACGTCCGCGGCTCGGCGCCGGTCTCGATACACTCGACGAAGTGCTCCATCTCCTCGTCGGTGTGCTTGCGCGAGTCGGCCTCGAAGAGGACGACGCGCTTCTCGAAGTCGTCCTCGATGGCGCGGCCCGGCATGTGCGGCTCGACCAGGCCGGCGAGCTTCTTGAACCGATGGTAGATGAGCTGGCCCGTGCGGAAGTCCGCTTCGAGCATCCCCTCGGTGCAGTGGGCGTGGAACGAGTAGCCGAGGCGCGTGCCGCGGGCGCCCCACGTGCCGAAGTGGTAGCCGGTCGCACCGTTCCGGAACCTGATGGCGACGCTGCTGGTGCCCTCGTGCTCCATCCAGGGGGTGCCGAAGTTGGTGCCGGTGTGCGTGCCCTCGACCGGCTCGCCGAGGAACCAGAGCAGCAGGTCGATGTAGTGGCAGCCGTGGCTGAAGAGCTGCCCCCCGCCGAGCGTCTCCGCGCTCCGCGCCCAATGCCCGTCGTGGTACCGGGTGTACTGCTCGGTCCAGATGGCGAGGTGAAAGCAATCGCCGTACGTGCCCGAGTCGACGGCCTCCTTGAGGGCGAGGACGAGCGGGTGGTAGCGCATCACGTAGCCGATCATCAGGACGCGGCCGGCCCGCTCGGCGGACTCGATGAGGTCGAGGCACTCGGCTTCGGTGTTGGCCATCGGCTTTTCGAGGAAGACGTGGAGTCCGGCGTCGAGGCAGTCCTTGGCGACCGGATGGTGCAGGTGGTGTGGGAGGACGACGAGCGCGGCGTCGACGTCGTCGAGGACCTCGCGGCAATCGGCGGTTGCGTTCGCCTCGGGGAAGTGCTCGGCCGCTGTGGCCAGCCGCTCGGGATCGATGTCCACCACGGCGCTCATCGCGGCGCGCGGATGGAGCGCCCGGACGCCTTCGACGAAGCGGCTCCCCATCCCACCGCAGCCGATGAGGGCGAGTCGGATCATGTCGGCCGTCTCCCGGTGCGAGCGTTACGTGACCCGGGCCCGGAACGTGGGCACCTTGCTGCGGCGGCGCCGGCGCGCCACGCACTTCTCGTCGATGACGTCGAACACCTCGGCGTGCTCGAGCGCGTCCCACGGGCTGATCAGCGCGTAGAGCGTCGAGAAGACCTCGATCGCCGCGACCTCGCCCAGCTCGGACAGCAGGCGGTCGACGCACAGCTCCGCGAACTCACGGACGGTCGAGTAGCTCGCCGCGTCCGAATAACGGACCGGCGCCTTCTGCGCCGGCGCCCACTTGCCCTCGCGTCGCTTGAGCTTCGCGGACGGCCACCGGGCCGGTTGTTTCGCGCGGGCCGGGCCGAAGAAGCGGGCCTCCTCGTGGAACAGGACATACTCGACGAGCTCCGGCGGCAGGCCCCGGTGGAAGCGGAAGATTTTGCCCGCGCCTTCGATCGCGAAATCGCGCTCGTGCTCGTACTGGCGGCGGTCCATCACCAGGCAGACCATCGCGCCCTCGATGGCAAAGCGCTCCGAGCGGCCGCGCGTGAAGCTGTGGGCGATGAACGGGTCGGACGTCGTCCACAGCCCGCCCTTGCTGAACAGGCCGTGCTCGGCGATCTTCTCGGCCCGGGCGCGGCTGGTCCCGTGCCACAGCACCGCCACCTCGTCGCCGAGGCTCCGGGCCCGGGCGCTGGGCGGAAGGCCGTGCCGCGCCGCCCACGCGGCGAGGTCCGGCTTGCCGCCCTCGATCTCGCGGCGCGCTCCGTAGGCCAGCGCCGACAGCGTCGTGTCCCACCCACACCGGTCGCGCGGGACGTACTGGAGGTCGGGAAAATCCTTCAGCCCCTTCGCCCGGTTCTTCTTCCACGCCATGTGCCCGTCGGTCTCCGGCCGCCGCTTTGCTTCCCATCGGCCCGGCGCTATAGTAGCGGCTGGGCGGCCCGGCCTCAAGCGCCGGAATCGCCCCGCGGGCCGGCACGATCGGAGGCAGAGCGTGGCCGAACCAGGAACCGCCGTCGTCCTCTCCAGGGCCCGCATCCATGCCGCCGTGGAGCGCCTGGCCGGAGAGGTCCTCGAGTGGCACGCCGCGCTCGGCGGCCGGACGCTCGAGCTGGTCTGCGTTCTGGAGGGCGCCCGGCGCCTGGCCGACGACCTGATGCACGCCCTCCGGGCGCGGTACGACGGCCTCCGGATCCGCTCCCACGGGATCAAGCTGGCGTCGACGGCCGGCCGGTCCCTCGCCGAGGACTGCGTGTGCGTCGAGGGCGAGCTCCGAGCCGACCTCCTTCGCGGCCGCCCGGCCCTGATCGTCGATGACCTGGTCGATTCCGGCAGGTCCCTCCAGACGGTCCGCGAGATGGCCGCAAGCTGCTCCCCCGCCGACGTGAAGACTCTGGCGCTGATCCGCAAGTACGCCGATACCGCGTTCCGGCCGGACTTCGTCGGCGTGGAGCTGGGCCTGGACCGCGCCCGGATGCGGGCGGAGGGGATCGAGGACTACTGGCTGTTCGGCTATGGGCTGGACCTCGATGGGGACCGGCGGGACCTGGACGACATCGGCTGGATCGAGCGGCGGGCCCGTTGAGGAGCGTGCAAGGAATGGACAGGCGTGGGGCCTGGCGGACGTGGCTGTCGGTCGTCCCGGCGATGCTGGTGCCGGTCGGCGGGGCGCTGCTCTACTTCGTCTTCCTCCGCGAGCACGCGGCCGCCCGCGCCGCCTACGGCGCCACCAAGCTGTTCACCCTCGTCTGGCCGCTCGCCGCGGTGTGGCTCGTGCTGCGCGAGCGGCTCCCGGCGCTGGAGCTCGGCCACCGGAGGCACCGGCGGGCGCTCCCGCTCGGGCTCGCCGCCGGCGCCGCCGTCGTCCTCCTGATGCTCGGGCTGATGCAGACCCCGTTCGGCGACGTGGCCCGGGCCCATTCCGGCGCCATCCGCGCCAAGGCCGAGGGGCTCGGGGTGCTCCGGCACTACTGGCTCTTCACCGGGTTCCTGTGCGTGTTCCATTCGCTGCTCGAGGAGTACTACTGGCGCTGGTTCGTGTTCGGGCGCCTGCGCCGCGTGGTGGGGGTGCGGGCGGCCCACCTGCTCGCCGGGGCGGCCTTCGCCGCGCACCACATCGTCGTCCTCTCGCAGTTCTTCCCGATGGGCTGGGGCGTCGCGCTCGGCGGCCTGGTGGGCGTGGGCGGCATCCTGTGGAGCGTGCTGTACGCGCGGCAGCGGACCCTCGCCGGCGCCTGGATCTCGCACCTGCTGGTCGACCTGGGCATCATGATCATCGGCCACCGCCTGCTGACGACGACGGTCTATTGAGGGGCCCGGGAGTGGAGGACGGTCCTTCGGGTCTCTCGTGACGGGGAAATTGACGCGGCGCCCACCGGATGGTATCATTCGGCCCCGGCCACGAATGGAGGTTTCCGATGCCGAGCCGCCTGCCGCCGATCCTGATCCTGATGTGCGACCAGCAGCGGGCCGACGCGATGAGCTGCGCCGGGACGCCGCTCCTGCAGACCCCGAACATGGACCGCCTCGCCGCCGAGGGGGTCCGGTTCGCCAATGCGTGCACGGTCAGCCCCGTCTGCATGCCGGCGCGGGCGTCGTTCGTCAGCGGTCTTTACCCGCACAACCACGGGATGTGGCGGAACCGCGGCGAGCTGCCCGCCGACGACGAGACGTTCTTCCACCACCTCCAGCGGAAGGGCTACCACGTCGCCTACGTGGGCAAGTCGCACTTCTACGACCACAGCGGCATCCACGTCCGCGAGCGCGAGCCGTGGATGAAACGCCGCGGCATCGACACCGTCTTCGAGACCACCGGGCCCTGGGCGACCTGCACGGGCCAGTCGTTCGTCACCGACCACTGGGAGACCCAGGGCCTGTGGCAGGTGTACAAGGGTGACTATGAGAAGCGCCGCCGGACCGGGTCGTGGGACTCGACCTGGCCCAGCCCGCTGCCCGAGGACGAGGTCCTCGACGCCCACATCGGCCGCAAGGCGGTCGAGGTCGTCGACGGCTACGGGGAGGACAAGCCGCTCTGCCTGTTCGTCGGGTTCGGCGGCCCGCACGAGCCGTGGGACCCGCCCGGCCGGTTCGCCGAGTTGTATGACCCCGCCGACTGCCCGACCGGCATCCCGCCCGAGCCCCTGCCGGACACCCTGCCCGACCACGCCCGCGAGCGGTTCCGGGCCGGGCGCGTCGATGAGGTCGATGAGGAGCAGGCCCGCAAGATTCACGCGCTCTACTACGGCAAGGTGGCGCTGCTCGACGAGTGGTTCGGCCAGATTCTGAAGGCGTACGAGCGGAAGGGCTGGCTCGGCGAGGCGCTGGTCGTGCACTGGTCCGACCACGGCGAGATGCTCGGCGACCACGGCCGGCTGCACAAGAGCGTGTTCTTCGAGTCGGCGCTCAACATCGTGACGACCGTCCGCTGGCCCGGACACACCGAGGCCGGGGCGGTGAGCGATGCCCTGGTCGAGACCATCGACGTGTTCCCGACGCTGCTCGAGGCGGTCGGGGCCGAGCCGTCGGAGCGGTGCCTGGGCCGGTCGCTGTGGCCGGGCCTGCGCGATCCGGCGGCGGCGATCCGCGACGACGCCCTCAGCGAGATCCGCGACACGACGATGCTCCGGACCGACCGCTGGAAGTACGCCTGCGACGCCGAGGGCCGCGGCTACCTGCTGTTCGACCTGGAGAGCGATCCCCAGGAGACGAATAACCTGGTCGGCACGCCGGACGCGGAGCCGATCGAGCGGGAGATGCGCGAGCGCCTGCTTCGGCGCATTCTGCTCACCCAAGTGCGGCAATGACGGCGCGGAAACGACCAGTACACCAGTCATTTCTTTCGCCCCTCCGGGGCTTCGTCGCCCCGCGCCCCATCACCCAGGGCTTACGCCCTGGGCTGGCATCTTCTCGTCCCTCCGGGACTCAACAGTGCCGGCGCTTTTTTAGTGTGATAGGCGCTCAGACTGGTCCGACCGCGTTCGCACGCTCGCTATGGTGCGCATCTGGACGACGAAGTCCCGAAGGGACGACCAGAACGTAGCCCAGGGCGTCAGCCCTGGGTGTCGGCGAGCGTCCGTGTGCTCCCAGCCCCGGAGGGGCGACAGAGCTATCCCCACACGTACCGTTCGTCGTATTCCACGCCATGCTTCTCCATCAACGCAATGAACTCGTCCTGGAATGCCGTCTTCTTGTGATGTTCCTCCTGCGACGCGATGTACCTGGTGACCGAATCCACGTTCGAGCGGCTGACGCTGAAGGCGCCGTACCCCGCCTGCCACGAGAACGTGCGGCGGCCCATCTGTTCGTGCATCCATTTGGACGAATTCGCCTTGACCGTCCGCATCACGTCGGAGAGGGCGACGGTCGGCGGAAGGATAGCCAGGAGGTGCACGTGGTCGGCCGTCCCGCCGATGTAGGCGAGCAGGCGCGGCCTCAACTCGGGACCGAGGTGGGCGACGCGGTCTTTGGTGCTGAAGACGATGTGGAAGATGAGTTTCGTGTAGCTGTGAGCCATTTCTTTCGCCCCCCCCGGGGCCTCGTCGCCCCGCGTCCCATCACCCAGGGCTTACGCCCTGGGCTAACATCTTCTCGTCCTTTTCCGCCCTGGTCAGCTCCATCGTGCCGCTCAGAACTCCACCTTGGGCGCTTCGCGGGCGGCTTCGTCGGTGAGCTCGAAGGACTCCGCCTCTTTGAAGTTGAACATGTTGGCGATGATGTTGGAGGGGAACATCTGGATCTTGTTGTTGAGCGTCATCACCTGGTCGTTGTAGAACTGGCGCGAGAAGCCGATCTTGTTCTCGGTCGACGTCAGTTCTTCCTGGAGGGCGAGGTAGTTCGTGTTGGCCTTGAGGTCGGGGTAGGCTTCGACGACGACCATCAGGCGGCTCAGTGCGCCGGACAGCATGGACTCGGCCTGGCCCTGCGCGGCGACGCCCTTGCCGGCGGCGCTCTGCGCCGCGGCGCGCGCCTGGGTCACGTTCTCGAGCGTCCCCGCCTCATGTTTTGTGTAGCCCTTGACCGTCTCGACCAGGTTGGGGATCAGGTCCCACCGGCGCTTGAGCTGCACGTCGATCTGGGCCCAGGCGTTCTTGACCTGGTTGCGCAGGCGGACGAGGCTGTTGTAGGGGGCCACGAGCAACGCCACGAGGACCACCAGCACCGCGACGACGATCAAGACGACTCCCAGCGTACCGATTGCCAGCATCATGTTTCTCCTCCGGTTTGGCCTTCGTCCTCGTCACCGCCGGCGAGAAGGACGTCGGCCAGGAACGATCCGACGCCTTCCCCGGCCTCGGCATCCGGCTGATCGGCCACCTCGGGCCGACGCAGCCCCTGAATAATCGTATCCAGCTCTCCGCCGTCAAACCACAGCCCGTGGCCGTGTTTGCAGCGGTCGATCATCACCCCGTCCCCCGGGCCCATCAGCACCTTCGCCATCTTTCGGCGGCAGTAGAGACACCGGCGCGGCTTCTCCGCCGACTTCTCGGGCAGGGGGCGGACCAGTTGCCCGGGCGCCAGGCCGAGCGAATCGAGGAGCAACTCGAGTTCGTCGGCATCGAACCACACCCCCTTGCACTCGGGGCACACGTCGAGCTCGATCTGCTTGTACTCGACGATGATCATCTCTTGCCGACAGGCGGGGCAGATCATCTCGGCTCCACAAAACCAGCCGCGCGATTATCCCGCAAAACGCCCCCCTGTCAAGGCGAAATGCCGCCGCCCGGTCAGGCGGTGGGGAGGGTGAGGACAAAGCAGGCGCCGTCTTCGGTGCCGTCATCGAGCCGGAGGTCGCCGCCCATGCTCCGGGCCAGCCGGCGGCTGAGGGCCAGGCCCAGGCCGACGCCGGGCGCGGAGTTGGCCGCGTCGCGGGCCGACTTGCAGAACGGGCGGAACAGCCGGCCCCGATCCTCGGCGGGGACTCCCGGGCCGTGGTCGCGGACGCGGAGGGCGGCGAAACGGCCCGTCCGTCCGGCCTCCAGGCGGATGGTCCGGTCGGCGGCGGAGCCGGCGTACTTGCACGCGTTGTCGACGAGGTTGAACAGGATCTGCTCGACGGCGGAGGGATCGGTCCGAACGGCCGCGGCGAGGGCGTCGCCGTCCGTCTCCGGCGCGAAGGTCATGTCGGCCTGCTCGGCGCGCTGGGCGAGGCGGTCGGTGGTCCGGTCGAGCAGTTCCCGGAGGGTGATCGTTTCGAGGCGCTCCCCGGCGGCGCCGCGCTCCAGGCGGGCGTAGGCGAGGACGTTCTCGACCAGGTGGCCCAGCCGGTCCGCCTCGCTTCGGAGCGTGTCCAGGTAGCTCCGCCGCTTCTCCTCGTCGCTCACCATCCCCTCGGCGAGCATTTCGGTGTACATTCGGAACGTGGTGAGGGGGGTGCGCATTTCGTGGGTGACGGCGGAGACGAAGGCCCCGCGCCGTTCGCTCAGGGAGACGGCTCCGCTGAGGAGCACGGCAACCGCCGTTGCAGCCACGAGGACGCAGCCCCAGGCGACCAGAAGTGACATCCACGTCGGCGAAGGCAGGCCGCCGGACCCCGCGACGGGGCCGGCGGGCGCCGCAGGCTCGGTCGGCGCGGCCCGCTTGGCGGGCAGCTCTCCGGGGACCAGGTGCGCCGGCAACGCGGCGAGCAGGCGCGTGTCGTCGCCGGATTCCTCCGCCTCCGCCAGGGGGACGAGTTGGGCGTTGGGCAGCAGGCTCTCGGCCTCCGACCGGAGCTTGGCCTGGATCGCCGGCCAGTCGAGCCAGCCGCCCTGGACGTAGTCCTCGCCCTTGACCGAGATCCGCCGGGCGAGCAGAAGGGCGCCGCGGACCCACACCGGCTTGAGTCCGCTCTCGCGCACGCCGGAAGCCCCCGCCGCCTGCGGCAGGCGGGCGTCTCTCTCGCTGGCCAGGTTATCGACGCTGTTGATCCGGGCCCGGAGTTCGTTTGTGGTACGGGCCTTCTGCTGGGCTTGAGGATCGGACACGGAGCGCCAGACGATCTGGGCCTGCACGGGCTGGGCGGGGGTGTCGCCGAGGAGCGCGGATAGGACGGTCTTCTGGTCGATCATCGCCGCCAGCTTGCGGAACCGTCGCTCGGCGGCGAGGACCTTCTCGTGTGTCGTGTACTTCTTCGCCTCGGCGAGGTCGCGCATGTTGCCGGTGGGCACCTGGGGCGAGGTCAGCCGGCCCTGGGGATCGAACTGGAAATGGAGGAGGATGTAGGGCGAGACCTGGTTGAGCAGCGGCGAAGGGATGAGGACTTCCCCTTTCCGGATCTCGGCGAACATCCGGGTGTAGGCCCGTTCGGCGGGGTAGAAGGGGCTGTAGGCGAAGTAGGGCCGGGCGTTCTCGCGGGCGATCATCGGGGCGAGGGCGGAGTCCATCCGCCACAGCGCCAGGCGGACGTTCTCTTCGAGGACCGCCTGGCGGCGGCGGTCGGCCTCGGCGTGGGCTTTGTGGCGCCGGGTCTCGGCCTCGGCGAGGGCCGCCTGGCGCCGGGCGCGGGCCTCGGCGCGGTGGAGGCGGAGGGTGGTCCGCG
>Ga0272442_10007490_pt1 | contig 14074 bp, 6 predicted proteins | sample SSMForm2O_FD_200262 | JGI IMG/M metagenome (GOLD analysis project Ga0272442, IMG submission 200262) | Marine sediment archaeal communities from Little Sippewissett salt marsh, Falmouth, MA, United States - SSM-Form-2O | ecosystem: Environmental > Aquatic > Marine > Wetlands > Sediment ...
CAGGTGGTACTGGAGCCGATATCCATTCGATTTCCGGTGGAATAACATCCGTGCTGAACTCGAAACAAATAGAATCGGATGCGATACCGAGCATATCTTCCTGACCCCATATACAAATCGTCATGAACGATGAATCTAATGGGTTGGCAGGCATATAGACCAAAGTTGTTTCATCCGCCCAATAGAGAGAATCAGGACTTGGACTCGGAATGGAAATTTCGGATCCATCGACAGCAAAATGCACGCTGCTCTGGTTCACACCATCAATATCGGAGAATGTAATCACAAAAGAATCATCAGCACAAATAAGACCCAGAAGAGATTCCGGCACGGGGTGAATCATTGTAACTTCGGGTCCGCCCTGAGCGATAAATACCCAGCAGCATGAATCGAGCGATGCAACATTAGGACACGCTTCGACAGTGTCATAAACACTGTCAATGCAAATTACAACAGAATCAAAAGTACTAAAGCCAAGCCCGTTTGTATGCAGAACCAATGTATCATCGAACCATTCGATTCTATCATCGATATTGCTGAAAACAAGGTCATCCCCGGGCCATATCAACCTGACATTTATTGCCATCGTATCTGCACCTGTGCAATCGTGGAAACAAAGTGCTATATCCGGCGACATTGACATAACACTATCCCCGCATAACGGTGCAATCATCTCATATACCGGCGGAGTCTCATCGATATAGACTTCGAAATCATTCGGTTGCTGCTCGTTAGACATATTGTCGAGCACTTCGACTGCAATATGAATAAGACTGCATTCAGCACAAAGTGCTGATGCGATATTCCAATACAGCGTATCGCCGGAAAGACTCAATGCAGCATCGCCCCACGGAACCGTGTATGTATCTACTCCGCAAGTGTAGAGCACATTTATCGAGGGTGCCATAAAGCCATCGGCATCCTCGATAGTGAATATGAATGTAGCCGGGAAACCGCATCCATAAAAGAGAATCGCGTCTGCGCCCTGGTTAGGGTCAACAAGTGTAACCAGTGGACCAACAGATGAGATAGGAATCCGGCAAGTATCGCCATAAGTATAATTTGGAGCGCAGAAATCTGTGTAATCGCCAAGCGAATCCACTATCCACACGATAGTATCGCCGCCTCCGGGAATAATGCCCAATCCGATAAGGTCGATATATAGTGTGTCGTTTGCACCCCAAATCGATGCAGTATCGGCTCCACAAATAGAAAGTGTATCGACGCTGTGATTCCAGATTATTGTTACACAAAATTCGTTGGGATCGGCATAACTGAGACTGTCTTCGGTAAATATCCACAGCATTTCCGGTATGGACAGTAACTCAACACCGCATTCGGGACTATATTCAAGAATATCAGACGGCGTGTTGTCTATGATAAATGTGTATTCAAAAGTTTCCTCATCGAGACCGTTGCCAAGCATATCCTCGACCTCGATGACGATTGTTACAGTGCCATCGATAAGCAACGGCGGGTAGTGGACAATCATATTATCCGACGACCTATTCAAATGAGCCGGGTCGGGATAATAATAATCATAAACGGTGCCGCCCGGTTCGGTGATTGTAATGTGAAATGTATTCCAATTTATGCCATTAGTATCGGTAACCTGAACGATGAGTGAATCAAAAACATCACATGTAACAATCCATTCGCTTTCAGGATGAATCGGTGTAACTATTGGACCTCCGCCCTGGACTGTGAAATCCCAGCATGTCGAGAGATGATTAGAATCGCACATCACCGCTTCATCGCCCACATCGATACAAACAGTCGATAGAGTGCCACCTGGGAAAGATATACCGGCAGCATCGGTATCGAAAAACAATGTATCGCTGTGCCAATATACATAGCTTAAACTACAGCAGAAAACACCGGCATCGACAGTGAAACATGCCGAGAGTGTATCTACACCCGCAGTTGCATCGGTAATGACAGCCCAAATGAGAGGGTCATTCGTAAAAATCGTTTCCGCATCGGTGGGCCAAAATGCTCCAATAACCGGTGGGCTGAAATCCATGTAAAATATCCCTGTCTCCGATCCCGCTATGCCAATACTAACAACATCCTCAACCGAATCGAGTGAAACCGTAACCATCGAACCATCGGGGATAGGACCCGGAACGGTGAAAATAACAGAATCGTACACAGCCGGCGCTCCGCCCTCGATAAATTCGATTGAATCGTGAGGAGTGCAAACAACACTTACCGGACCGGTGTCTATCTGGTAAGACAGACAGACTGTGTTCGGATTAACGCCATCGCTGTCTTGAACTGCAAATGTAACAACAAGGGATGAACATGAAATCGCCGCATTTCTGGGTGGGCTAATCAAATTTACTTCCGGTCCGCCGAAACTAATGCGGTATTCAAAGCATTCCGGTGCAACAAGCTCATTGAAACCATAAGTGTTATCCGTAAGACTATCGGATGCGCATGTAACGCAGATAGATACGCTGTCTCCGCTGCGAACACTATCGGGTAAAATAAGTTCGCCAATATGGAAAGATACCGAATCTATCGAGGGCAACGGTCCCGGAACTATTGTTACCTCCGGTTCATAGCTATAAATTGTCTCGTGATATATCGACGCCCCTCCCCTTTTCACCTCGACATCGAAACATGATGCTGTATCGAGCAGAGGCGAGCAATCGAAGAACTGGTCATGCAGCACAATAAGCACCGAATCATGCGCCACATCACTTGTGGGGTAGTAAAAATCGACAATTGGCGGGTCGGTATCAACATAGTAGTTAAATGTATCCCATTCAGCGATTTCATTGCCCAGTGTATCGGAAGCATATTGAACAACGACATCGATAAGACTGCAGTGCCCGTCGATTATGGCATCGACAGGAACGGGACCGGAATACTCATTAAGAAAAGGATTGTATGCCCATCCCGGAGGAGGAGGCGACGAGTTGTTTATCGACAAGAGTAAAGAGGATTCATCGATAGGTGTAACATCTGTGAATTTCAATGTAACCGTAGCGCCATGACCCATCGCGATTGTCATATCATCTTCCGGCACAATCAAATCTATTTCAGGCGGCTGGTTATCGATTATATAGCACCAGCAGAATTCAGGCTCGAGCATATTTTGCCCGCATACTTCAGCATTGTCATAAATCGTATCGAGACAGAAATGAACTGTATCCAGATAACCATACATGGAATCGGGGTCGATAACAATCCATGTGGATGGCGAAACGCCAATCTCTCCCGGGGAAAGATACCAGGATGAACCGCTGTTTATCGAGCATCTTACAGTAAAGTTTGAAAAATCAACATCGGATAATGTATCGAGAACCATAATTGAACACGGGAATGAAGTTTGCGCAATTATTGCGCATGAATCATCGGTTTCAGGGCTTACCTGATTAACAAATGGACCATCGATGTCGATAGTAAAAGCGTAGTTTATCGGCGCTGTAATTGCGTTTCCAACTGTGTCGGAAAGACTTGTAATAGAAATATTTAGCGGATCGCCGGATGAATAAGAACCGAGAACATCGATAATACAAACCGTATCGCCGGTAACAACGATGCCGGTTGCTGTGTCGAACGAATTTGCTCCAATCTGAATAACCAGTGTCGATAAATCGACACCGCTCATGTCTTGAAGGATAAAGCAAACTTCCGGTGGAACACAGCTAACAAATATAACACCGCTATCCGGTGGCATAATTAATTCCGCGGTCGGGGGGCAGTAATCCACAGTAAATGTCCAGCACATTGCGGCGGTATCGGCGGAATCTATCGGCGCGACATTGGTCGAACAAACCTCGACACTATCCATTACCCGCGTTACGCAAACTGTTACTGTGGTTTCGCACGGCACCGAAGTTAGTACATAGGTAACTCTGGCGGATTCGGCAGGTGCATCATGAAACAGATTTACACCGGAATCGGTCATTCTTCTATTTGTCCATGCGCCATCGCCAATCCGATATCGAAACTGGATACTATCCGGGACAAGCCCGGCGCCGGAATCTATAACGGTGAAACCGATTGTCGGGGACATAGCGGTTGTGAAGCCGCCATCCGGTGGTTCAAAATTTGTTACTAACGGCGCAAGAGTATCGTAGCAAATCCACATATTGATTGTATCTCCGGAAACACAACCGTGAATATCCACTAAAGGTGGAACACATATATCAAAGCATTCGTATGTTGCAAAAAGAGAGCCGGGAGGAACGATATGAAAAGTATCGACAGTCGTGGATAGACCTGTAATATCGACATAGCTTCCACTTGTAATTCCGGCAATTTTTGGCAAAATAGAATACAGGTCAACTCCCTCATCTTCCGTGTATGCAACATCGATTGTGTATGTAGTGCAATTCACATATAAAGGTGATACAGTAAGAAGCGTGCTGGTTGGTGGAGTTCTATTAAACTGTGGAACAGTAAAAACAAGACATGAATCCGTTGACAAAATCGCATCCTCGGAATTGGCATGATAGCAAAAATCACCTGTCAAACCTGAGACACTCAAGGTTGGTGGGATAAAAACCACCCATGTAACATTAACAGGTGTGCTCACGGGTAAACTATCAAAAACAACGCATGTATCGTTTATTCGAGTAATTCCCCAAATTGTATCCGCTTCATTCCAAAAAACACTATCAACTTCAACAGGATCACTAAATGAAACACAAATAGTATCATTTAAATAAGTCAATGCCGCCGGGTCTTCCTGACTGATGAGTGTAATAAAATCAACAAGTGTATCGAGTTCACAATCGTGAGTTCCGATTGTTGGAATAATCGGGAAGACCATAATACCCACCGAATCTACTTTATATTCAGCAAAGCCATAATAAGTGATGAGATTATAAGGTGCACCTGCTGCAACACTACGAGCCTCCCATTGGTAAATAACACCTACATCCGCAGTAGGGGTACCAGCCCATGCTGTCCAGAAAGATGAATCCGGTTCACAGCCGAAAGTAGTATTTATCCAGGGATAATTAAGAAAAAACCAATTATCACCGATAAGGAAGTAATCCGGTGGTGTGGCATCAGCGCCACGAAGTGTTCCTCGTGCAACCGTACTGACCCCGGATGGGTCCGATAAAGCCAACCAATAGGACGGAACAGGAGCATCATATATCTGACAACTCGCAGTATAACTACCGGCAACAATAATATCGGGGCTGTCGGAATTACCGACTTTTACATCTAATAAAAGCTTCAAGCCAATGTTGTGGGACATAAAATCATTATTGAAAATCTGGTAATGTATTCTTGCGGTTCCATAAGTTTCCTCGCCATAGGTCATTGGAACCGGTGTGAGAATCTGGTTCACCTCGACATAACCGCCGCCCACAGGAACCTGCCACTTTGTGATTATTCTCGATGAATCACCCGCCTCGATTAATTCTGTGCTAACATGATGTTCTGTAATACCATAAAGAGCGATTGGAGTTCCACACATAAATGCCGGGTAAGATGCAAAAGAATAATAAGTGCCATCGATAAACAAAACAAAATTCATACTTCCGCCCTCTGAGGGCCAATGATAATTAAATGTAAGTTTTGTAAAATCCGGTGTAATATCACCCATACCAAAGGCTCCTTTTGCAGGAGAAATAACATAGGATGTATCGATAACCTCGATTCTGATTGGATGGTCGGCGCGTTGAGTCCAGTAATTATAACCCGATGGCACAGTTGTAAATCCACCATCGGCAAAAAGAACCGCTCCCCCAAAGAGCGCTGTGATTAAAATCATATTTGTTAAGACTTTCATAAATCCTCCTGAATATCAAAATAATTTGTTTACATAAATCGCTATATTTATATACCATATCAATACATTTATATAGATATTAAAATAAAAAGCAAGTCTAAAGGTCGATTTCAATCAAATTAACATTGTCTAATTTTTTACCCAGAAACTTTTGCCCGATTTTTTTAAATTTATCAGGAGCATCGGTAACATAATATCTGTTAGCGCTCTCCTTGGTTCGAGCTAAAAGATTCTCTTGTACGAGGAGTTCGTTAAGCTCTCTCACAAGCGCATAAGCCGAATCGATTACTTGTACGTTTTCACCGACAACTTTCTGTATCAACTCACGAAGCAATGGATAATGCGTGCATCCAAGAATAAGCGTGTCGATATCTTTCTCGCTCATCTCATCGAGATAATGATGAACGATGCTTTCGACAATATCGCCATCGAGCCACCCCTCCTCGGCAAGAGACACAAAAAGTGGACATGATGTGGAAAAAACTTTGATATCTGGATCGATATCTGCGATTGCTCTATGATATGCCCCGGAACCAATCGTTCCCACAGTGCCGATAATGCCGACTCTTTTATTCACGGTTTTGCGGACAGCTTCCCGCGCGCCCGGTTCGATAACACCCAAGATAGGTACAGCGAGCCATCTACGCAACTCATCGAGAGCGACACTCGATGCCGTGTTGCAAGCGACTATCAAAACCTTGATACCAAATCCCATCAGGAACCGCGCATTCTGTAGAGCGAATTTTCGCACAATACCCGCCGAACGCGGTCCATATGGATACCTGCCGGTATCGCCAAGATATATGAATTCCTCACCGGGCAATTGTTGCAAAACTTCTCGCAACACTGTAAGCCCGCCGACACCGGAATCGAATATGCCCAATGGTGAATCGTTTATTTTGCGCATAAAGCACCTGCAATTTCGAGAATGGAAAAAATATCCATTAAAATAAGGTAAAATACACACAAAACAAATAAAAAAAATAAGCTCATGATTAAATCACAAGCTTATCGTCAATAAAATTGTAATAAGAGCTATTTAATCAGGAATAACTTGCGCACAAGTTCGGTGTTTCCGGTCGTTAATCTGGCAAAATATAATCCCGATGGCATATTATTACCCGATTTATCTAATCCATCCCAGCGAACCGAATACATCCCGATACTGCGCTCGCCTTCATCAAATTCCCGGATAATCTTACCGCTTATGTCGATTATCCCGATTTTAATATCCCCCGGTTCGGTAATTGCATAGCTGATTTCCGTAGCGCTATTAAATGGATTTGGATGCGCGCCAAAGAGAGCGATAACATCGGGTTTTGCACCGCCATCTTTAACATCAAGTGATGTTGAATATGCGTCATAAGTAGTTTTTGCTTGCTCTGCATTCGTCTCGAAATCCGCGAGATTACTACCAACCACAATTGCTGCTGCATAAGTCTCATGAGGTCGATCGAGTGTCCTTGCAGTGCGTGTGGCAATAGGTCCCGCCGCGGGCAATGTGTAAGGACCGAATGATAAAATAACCGACCAATCCTTTGGATTCGTCCCATTGTAATCGCTGTAAGTTCCCGAAAGAAAACCCCATTTGACCGCATCGGTCCAGCCCATACCTTCCTCATAAACATAAGCCGGATTATCGACAACACTTCCTCTGGCATAGCCATCTAGAGCGACAATCCCGGTGTGTGTGCCCGCTGCGGAATAATACATATAGCTCCATTTATTGGCATCATCGTGGATAGCGTAATTCGTGTCATAAGGATTTATATCGAAATCGGCATAAAATGAAGTATAGACATTACTCATAGGGGAAAGCGACATATTGAAAACTTTGAAGAAGAAAATGATAAAATCATTATTAGGAGCGGACCGCCACTGGTATGCGTATTGTCTAATATAGAAATCGTTGGTAGTATCGATAAAAGCGGTATAGCTTTCCCTATCGGCAGCAACACCGCCCTCATATTGCCAGATACTGTCGAGGGGCCAGAAATCCTCAAAACCGTCGGCAACATATGCTGAACTCGCTCCAACCATAATATCTGCGGCATAAATCATATTCGAGCTATCTGTGGGCCAGGGCCATGCCATTCCACCATAATAACCCATAAGAGCAAAATTAGTATAGCTAATATACAAGGTTCCTAAAGTGTCATGGACAATCGATTGCAATGGATAAATCCCGACACGAAATGAAAATGAATCGGCATGAAAATACCCGGCGCCATCTGTAACATTATAATAGCACATGCAGTATTCAGTGTATAGCGCAAGAGGTGAGACGGAAAAACTAATCGGGTCGGCTGCATTGCTTTGTTCCACTCCCGGATTCATTGTTCCATAACTCGATGAGCCATCGACAATGCCGATATTAGGATTGGAAACCAATGTAACATTCACCTGTACCCCCGGTGCGGCAATCGAGCCGGCATTGCGCAGATAGACAAGAATATTGCCTGTTTCGCCGGGGTCGAGATTCTTGTCATTGTCGCCCGCGGGGTCGTCGATTCTGATGGAATCTATTGCAATCGCTTTACCGGAAACCATATCGAGTGACGCTTGCAAATCGAGTCTTCCCGCACCGGAATTGTTGTCCCTTCCTGCGGCATCGATATCGACCGCACCAGCCTCCATTATGGAATCTATTTCGCGTGGTGTAAGTTCACCGTTTTTAGAAAGCATAACCGCGGCAGCGCCCGCAGTCAATGGACAGGAGAATGATGTGCCAAACTCGTATGCATAACCACCGCCGTATGTTGTGGTCTGGATAAGATTGCCCGGTGCGGAAATATCCGGTTTCATCAGCCCGCCGGGATAATCGTCATAATCGATTCCGTATTCATGAGCATCCCAAACTGTCGGTCCATATGATGAGAAATCCGCGACAGCATCACCCATCGTTGTAGCTCCAACACCGATAACAGGACCCGGTGGGTCTGATGATGCTGCGCTATACCACGGAGCTGGTATATCAGCCGGTGTCGAGATATCATAAGGAGTCGCATAATGTCCGCCATCGGGGTCGCCATTGCCGGCGGCAACAAACACCGGAATGCCCGCAGCACCGAAAATACCTGTTATATAATATCTATACCAAACCTTACCGCCGTCATCCGGATATAGACCATAACTGATGCTGATAACATCCGCTCCATTTTCGACTGCATAATCGAATGCATCGACCTCATCGGAGGAACCGCAAAATGAATTACCATTGGATGTTCGCAATGTCATAAGTTTAGCACCCGGAGCAGCACCTGTGTTTGTTCCACCGCTGCCATCGCCGACAGCCATACCGGCGCACATCGTCCCGTGATGAACATCCGATGGCGAGTCCTCAGGATTGCCATCACCGTTGTAAAAATCATATCCATGAATATCGTCGGTATAGCCGTTGCCGTCATCATCAGAAAAATTACCCGGAGTTTCGCCTGTATTAGTCCAAAGACGACCGGCTAAGTCGGCATGGTCGAGGTCGGTGCCGGAATCCAGAATCGCGATGATAACATCCTCGCCATTATATCCCGACGACCATGCATCATCGGCATTAATTTTCGTAAGCTGCCATGCATAAACCATCGAGGCGGCGCAAATATCGGGAGGAGTATAATGAACTGTAATGCGGAGAAATCTCTCATAAGGATTCCGCACATCATAAGGCAGCATGAAACGAGCATCGATAGGTTTATCAAGCAGAATCGCGCGCACCCGCGGATGTTCCGCAACCGCCTCGATAACAGCCCCGGTCGCACTCATCGAAAATGAGAATCCTCCCCAAAGGTCTTTATCGAATATGGCTTTGCCAGCGTTCTCATAATCATTAACAATATCGACCACCGGGTCGGAGTGCCGGAAATAAAACTCCTTAAGCCAGACAACCGCCATCCGCTTGCGCTCATCGCCCCGCATATTCTCAAGAAAAGCCCGCTGTTGTCCCCAATCATCAGGCTCCGTGAGCCAGACGATTACATCAGTCTTCTCATTTTCATCTATTGTCTCGATAAGTCCGGAAAGTTCATCGGAAAGTTTCGACCCGAAAACAAATCCAAAGTAAATTGAAAATAATAACATTAATAAAAAAAACTTTTTCATCGGTTCCCCCCGTTTTGGATTTTAACACAATATAGTATAAATACAAAAAATCAAAAACAAAAGGAAGTATTTAGTTGCAGAAAGTGCTAAGGAAAAGGTAATCGGTAATCAGTTATCGGTTTGCGATGCACATATTCCTAATGAAATCTCATCGTCTTTGCGGGTTTTGTTCTCGATGCTTTTAGTGCAGGATATATGCTTACGATTAGCGATGTCAAAAGGACAAGAATTGCGGGTTCGTAAATACTTTGCGCATTCACCTCGCTCTTCATTGTATCCATCACGACGCCCGATAAATCATAGCCTTCGGGCAGTTTAATCCCGTGGATGGACATACCGTAATTCACACCCGTGCCGATTACGATACCGATTACGATACCGATTATGCACATCATAAAAGTCTCGGTGAGAATCAATTTAAAAATCTGGGATGCTCTCGTGCCAACCGCTTTCAGCACGCCGAATTCGCGAATCCGCTCGAGGACGGACATCAAGACAGTGTTCAGCACGCCGATTGCAATGATTAACATGATGACGAGGTGCATAACATTTTGTGCCTCCTCTTTCGCCACGATAAGGTTGTAGAACGACACATTGACCTTTTTCCATGATAGCGTTTCGAGCTCCGGTTCGTTCAGTTCCGCTGTGATAAGCGATGCGAATTCATCGACCTTGCGCACATCTTCCGTTATGATAACGAGTTCGTGCACGCGATTTTCCAGCACCATTAGCTCCTGAGCATCGGCGAGATGCATATATACCGCAATTCTGTCGGAGTATTCGTTGCCGCTCTCGATAATACCGGTGATTTCATACATATCGTTTGCAATCGAACCATCGGCGCCTTGCGATACAATCACGAATTCTTGCCCGATTCGCGCACCGATTGTTTTCATCAGCCCCTTGCCGAGAATCACCTCATGTGATGGCTTTTGTGAAAAGGTTTTGCCAGCTTCGACCTTGTTATCGAACGCAGTTACATCGTTCTCAAGCGTTGGGTCGATGCCGATGATTTGTACAGCGGTGCTTTTATCGCCGGCGGTGCCCAATCCCGCGGCATAAAGTCGCGGAGACCACGATTCAACACCATCGACAGACATTATCCGCTCGCCGACAGTCTCGTAATCGTCGATGTTCTTATACAGCGATGGTCGATCGAGGTAATCGGTCGCATGAATTTGGATGTGCCCGAGATAAGCGCGGGTGAATTTGTCAATAACAAGATTAAATGTCCCCATTCGCCAGCCAATCATTATAGAGGCGAACGAAAATCCGACAGCTATCGACAAAATCGTATAGAAACTTCGCCGCTTTTGCCGAAGAATGTTTCTGATTGCGAGTTTGAGTATCATAGCATCTCCATAATCGATTTTAGTTTGGCAAAATATAATACTCCTTTCTTTTTTTCCAAATCTAATTTTCTTCAAATTTAATTATAAAGCATTTAATTGACATGTGGTAATTATACTTGTTAACAAGCAGTCCCTCATTCTCTTTTCAAGCATGAGGCAAACAAAAATAAACTTCTGCAAACTAAAATAATCGGGGAGCGGTAAGGTGTGGGGAAACCATTGTAATACTATAACTTACGGCAATCAACTAAATTCAACAAGGGATTGCAATCCCTTGTTCGCTATTGACCGTCCTGTTTCCAACTCATTACGAGCCGGAATGGGCGGTTTTTTCTTTACCTCCCTGCTCTTTCACTACGCTTAAAGTCTATCCCCCTTGATTAAGGTGGATATAATTCATGAAGCGCAGCTGAGCGAATTTAGGGATTATCATCCAAATCATTCAATCATTTTCATCAATGGTTTAGAATCTTATTTCATTAATATTGCGCGCTTTGTCACTATCCTTTCATCAGCCGAGAGCCGCACGAAATATGTCCCCGATGCAAAATCATTCCCGCTCCATTTCAATTCGTATCGCCCGTGCTGAAGAATTTCGCTGTTAATCGGTGTATCCACAATTCTCCCCGAAATATCCAAAATTTCGAGATTAACCGCAGTTTCCCCGCCGATTGTGAATTCGATTGCGCATACTGAATTAAATGGATTCGGCGAAATCGAGTTGAGTGCAATCTTATCGGGTTTGTTCGCATTATCGTCCGTTGCGAGCGAGGGCGTATCCGATACACCCCTGCGGACGAGGATATATCCTGATTGCAGTGTGATTGTTCTTTGCTTCTCGCACCGACAGCAGGCTGCCCGATTGCGAATTGCAGTGTTGTCGCTGCCGATTCGGCTTTGCCGGTGTTTTCAATCGTTTCCGTTGTTATCGCGGTCTGAGCGAAAATGGTTAATACAAAGGCAATTATTATTGTTACATATTTCATACAAACCTTCTCTTCATCTCAAATACACAATTTTCTTGCTCACTGTCTTTTCTCCCATCGTAGCTCTCACCAGATATATTCCGCTGCCGATTTCTTCATCGGGTTGCCAAATTGCGGCGCCGTTTTGTAAGGGCGTTAAATTTAACGCCCCTACAAGATTGCCACGCAAATCGAATATCTCAATCTGTAAGGGCGTTTCGCGAAACGCCCCTACATCAACGGTGATTTGACACGAGCTATTAAACGGATTCGGATACACATTCAACGAGATATTTTGCGGTTTCATTCCCGGTTCTCGTATCCAATCCACATTACCGAGTGAATCGGTTTTGATGAGATAAACTTCGCCAGTTGCAGTAAATGACCCTGTACAACCAGCAATGATAAAACCGCCATCGGATGTCTGCCGAACGCAGTGTGCAATCTCGCCACCTGTACCCCCGAATGTTCTTGTCCAGAGAGTATCCCCTGTTTCATTTAGTTTCAGTAGCCATATATCGTTACCAATATATCCAGTAGCTACGAATCCGCCATCCAATGTTGTTGAAATCGAATATGCTATTTCATGCTCTGGAGTACCATAACTGTGGTACCACATTGTATCTCCATCGGAATTTAATTTGAGTATCAGAACATTGTCGGAAGTAGAACCGAACGAATTTGTATATCCAGCAATTACAAATCCACTATCAGTTGATTGAACAACCGAATATCCTTCCTCGTTAATATATCCACCAAATGTCCGAGTCCAGATAGTGTCGCCTTCTGAATCGAGTTTGAGGTTATATACTTCCCCCAAGAATACGCCGGAAGAATTGGTAGAACCTGTCAATATGAATTCTTCATCTTTTGTAGTTTTGACTGAATAACAGATATCATCATCATAGCCACCATGTTCTTTTGTCCATATAATATCACCACTGAAATTGGTCTTTACTACCCAAACATCGTTGCTGTAGTTGACTGCAGAATAGGTGTATCCTGTCAAAATGAGTCCATCCTGGCATAAGTCAGCAGAAGTAAAACAATCATGCTCAATTGTGCCGTATGTTTTTGTCCATAAGGTGTCACCATCCGCAGTTAACTTGAGCAGCCATCCATCGGAACCACCACTGCCAAATGATTCCGTTTCACCCACAACAAAGAATTCCTCGTCTTCAGTCGGTAGTGTGCAATATCCGAAATCGTCATCTGCGCCCCCATAGGTTCGTTCCCACAGTAAATTGCCTATACTATCGGTTCTTACAAGATATAGATCATTTTGCGATTCGCTCAGTGTCAATGTAAATCCAGCAATCAAGTAGTCTTTGTTCCTCATCTGAATTACCTCTCTTCCGTAATCATGAGCCCAAGGAAATCCATATGCTCTTTCCCAGCCTGCAGAGGAAATTTGTGGTAGAAGTGCTAGCCACAAAACAATAGCAAGAAGTGTGGCGATATTAATGTGTTTCATGCTCATTGTTCTATTCATATTGTAATGTTTCCCAAGTGCCTGGAGACCCAGCAGTAACACAAACTTTAACTTTGGGTGTTGCCCCAGAATTATCAACATATATATCACCAACTTCATGGGGAGTCGGAGGTAGTCCTGCTCGCGGTACAAGTTTGAGTACATCATTTATTGTAACTTTTCCATCCACTTCGAGTTGAGAGTTAATTTTCGCATTTCCTTCAACAAGTGCATTTCCTCCGACACAAAGTCTATAATCACCAATGGCATGTGAATTGGTTCCGATATAAACGGTTTTTTGTCCGGTACCTTGCCAATTGAATACTGCAGTTTTAGCTATATTTGTGGTTGCTTCTTTTCCAAATGCAAAAGAATAGTCACCGTTTGCAATGTTTTTGTATCCTCCACTGATTGTGCTGTTTTTCATTTTTCC
>Ga0272442_10007491_pt1 | contig 14073 bp, 13 predicted proteins | sample SSMForm2O_FD_200262 | JGI IMG/M metagenome (GOLD analysis project Ga0272442, IMG submission 200262) | Marine sediment archaeal communities from Little Sippewissett salt marsh, Falmouth, MA, United States - SSM-Form-2O | ecosystem: Environmental > Aquatic > Marine > Wetlands > Sediment ...
TATTTCGGTTTCCTTTTTGGGTTCTTCTTTTGGAGGTTCTGCTGGTTTTTCCTCTTGTTTTTCTTCTTTTTTTACTTCTTCTTTGGATTCAGTTGGAGTTTCCTCTTGTTTTTCTTCTGTTTCGGTTTCCTTTTTGGGTTCTTCTTTTGGAGGTTCTGCTGGTTTTTCCTCTTGTTTTTCTTCTGTTTCGGTTTCCTTTTTGGGTTCTTCTTTTGGAGGTTCTGCTGGTTTTTCCTCTTGTTTTGGTTCTTTTTGTTCAATATCTTTTTTAATAGGTCTTTTTTGATATTCTGCTTTAGGTCTTGCAGGATGCATCATATCATTTAAAGCGGAATCAGAAGTGTAACCAATATTTTTTTCTTCTTCCTTATCAACTAGATAACTAGGAATTGTTACTCGTCTATTGTCAATTGCAATATGTCCATGAGAAATCAACTGTCTTGCTTGGTCTGGAGTATTGGCAAGACCTTTTAGATAAGTAAGAGTTTGTAATCTACGAGATAAAATAGATTCTGTTTCAAGTGCTAAAACATCATCTAATGTAGAATTAGCAGATAAAATACTCATCCTGTTAAGATGCATAAGTAATTGATCACTTTCCTTTTTACTCTGAGGGTCAGTTGTAATTTTTGCTAATTGTTCCCTTGCTTGACCTCGATATTTTCTTAATCTAGTCTCTGCCTTCCAAATCTCTCTTTTGTTCTTGAGACCATATTTTTTAATTAACTCATTTTCTTCTTTAATCCTTTTTTCTTCCCAAGGATGGTTTGGAGTTTCGTATTTTTTTCTAGAAAATTTTGGTTTACCCATATTAATCACTTGCTAGCTGGTTCTCTCTTTTTTGATACACCTAGGGTTAATCCCGTTCTGCTATTTGCTCTGGTTCTCTGGCCTCTAACAGGGAGACCACGTTCGTGTCTTATGCCTCTATATGACCTTATTTTTTTCATAATATTGATTTCATCTCTTAGTCGCATATCAATATCTGATCCAATTAAATGAAGGTCTTTACCAGTATCATAATCCTTTCTGTGGTTAAGCATCCATCTCGGAGCTCTATTTTGTATATCATTTAAAATTTTCTGGATTTTTTCCACTTGAGCATCACTTAAATCACCAATTTTATTAAATCTATCAAAACCAATTTCATCGGTGATTAGAGATGCCATATGAAGACCGATTCCTTTGATACTTGTTAAACCAAATAAAATATTTTTTTCACCATCGACATCTGTATTTGACAGACGAACTATATATTTAAAATCAGATTTTTTATCATCTTTCTTCTTTTTTTCTTCTTTTTTCTCTTGTGCTTTTACTGGTTTTTCTTTTGTTTCTACAGCTTTATCTTTTTCCTCTTTTGTATCTTCAGATTGTTCAGTTGGTATTTTTTGTTCTTCTTTTTCTTTCTGCTTTTCTCCTTTTACTTCCTCAGATTTATTCTCTGATTGGTCCTCTTCAGCTTTTTCCTTTTGTTGATCTTCAGATTTTTCAGTTTCAATTTTAGGTTGTTCTTCAACCTTTGGCTCTTTTATATCTTCAGATGTTTCATCAAGTGTTTTTTTATCTGTTTTTGACTTATCTTCCAAGCTTATAACCTCGTAAATATTTTATTAATTATTATAAATCCTTATTAAAAGGAAGTATTGCCATAAATAAAGCAAGTTATATTTAAGCGTTTAGGGAGTTATTTGATTTTATAATCAATAACATACCGTAATTCATTTATTCTAATATTGTATCACCTGAATGAGTTGTTATAAAATGCCTGAAAACTCATGGATTCAAATAAAAGATATTATTAATTCAAAAAAAGATGATAGAACAGTAAAAATTCGAGGTTGGATTTATCGAACTCGAAGTAGCGGAAACATTGTTTTTATCGTATTAAGAGATTCAACAGGTGTTATTCAGGCAACGGTAAAAAAGGGAAATCTTTCTGATAAAGAATTTGAAGATGCAAATAAAGCGTTAATTGAATCATCTATTGAGCTAAAAGGCATTGTAAAAGAAGATAAGCGAGCACCTGGTGGATATGAAATTCAAGTTTCAGATTTTAATGTAATTAATTTTGCTGAACCTTTCCCTATTGTAAAAGATCAAAGTCCTGAGTTTTTACTTGATCAAAGACATCTTTGGCTTCGTTCTCAACATCTTACCTCTATTTTTAAAATTAGATCAACAATTGTTGGTGCAATTCATGATTTTTTTAGAAAAAATGGTTTTTATGAATTTGATGCACCAGTTTTACAACCAAATCAATGTGAAGGAGGTTCTACTTTATTTGAGGTGAAATATTATGACAATAAAACCTATCTTTCACAATCCTGGCAGCTATATGCAGAAGCAGGTATATTTGCACTTGAAAAAATCTATAACATGGGACCAACTTTTAGAGCTGAGAAATCTAAAACTTCTCGTCATTTGTCTGAGTTTTGGATGGCAGAAATGGAAGCTGCATGGATGGATCTTAAAGGTATAACTGAAATTGCCAAAGAGGAAATAAAATATATCTTAAAAGAGGTCTTAGATAAGAATAAATCTGAACTTGAAATATTAGGACAAGATATTAAAAAATTTGAAAAAATATTAAAATCTAAATTTCCAACAATTACATATACAGAAGCAATTGATATATTAAGAAACAAAGAAAAAATGGACGTGGAGTGGGGAAAGGATCTAAGAACAATTGAAGAAGATAGATTGATGAATCATTTTGAAACCCCAGTTGTTGTTACAAATTATCCACTTGAGATTATGGCTTTTTATAAACCAAAGGATCCAAAAGACCCTAAAACAGCTCTTTGTTTTGATATGATTGCTCCTGAGGGATATGGTGAATTGATTGGAGGGTCTGAAAGAAGTCTTGATATTTCTGAAATGAAAAAAAGACTAAAACAAATGGGTGAAAAAGAAAAGAATTATGATTGGTATTTTGACCTTAGAAGATATGGATCGGTTGTTCATTCAGGTTATGGTGTCGGGGTTGAACGAGTAGTTGCTTGGATATGTGGACTTGATAACATTAAAGACTCTATTCCTTTTCCAAGAACCATTCTAAGATTTAGACCATAGGTTGTTTTTTTATGAATAAAAGTGTACATGTTGTTATTTCTGGAAGAGTTCAAGGGGTTTGGTTTAGAGCAAGTACAAAAGAACAAGCAGAGAGATTAGGGCTTATTGGTTGGGTAAGAAATACAGAAAATGGAGATGTAGAAGCAGTTTTTCAGGGTTCAGATAAATTAGTTGAAGAAATTCTTAATTGGTGTAAAACTGGTCCACCTCTTGCAAAAGTTAATAACATTAAAGTAGAAAATATTGAGCAAATAAATGATATAAATTGCTTTTCTATAAGATATTAGATCAATTTTAATTTGGTTTTTCCCAAACATTTTCCTGGATTATATATACGAAAAAATATAATATAACTTTTAGTGATAAATATGGAAAAAATAAATTGGTCAGCCATTATTGTGGCAATAATTGTTGTATTTGGAGTTTTCGCAAGTCTATCTATTTTTAACCCAGAAGGCTCCGTAGAAGCTAAAATCATTAGTACCCAAGGATATGCAAAAGAATTTTTTGAACCAGATGAAGCATCCGTTGTTATAAAAATTGAGCAAAGAAACGATTCTGCAGATATTGCAAAAAATCAAACTGCAGTTATTATTAAAAAGGTTATTGACGCACTGCTTGACTTAGGAATAAATGAAGACGACATCGAAACATTAAGTTATAATGTTAATCAAAATTATATTTGGGTTAATAATACGAAAGTATACACTGATTACACTTCAATATGCACAATAAAAGTAATAACTAAAGATTTTGATAAGATTGGAAGTATTATAGATAAATCAGTTGAGTCAGGTGCATTGATAAACAATATAGATTTTCAAATATCAAATGAAAAAATCAACGATTACAAGGCTATTGTAATGGGTAAAGCAGCATTAGATGCACGCAATAAAGCAGAATCTGTTATTGGAAGTTTAGGTCATAGTGTTGGTGATGTTGAATCTGTATCATTTAATTATGTTTATAATCCATTTCGTTTTTGGACTTATGGAACAGGTATAACAGATAAAGTATTTATAGATGATAATTATAAATTTACTCCACCAACAGAAATTCAACCTAAAGAGCTAAGTGTTACAGCTGAGTTATTTGTTGATTTTCAAATAATCTAATTTTTTTTTTCATTTTTTAAAAATATTTTTTGAAAGAATCTATCATTTCTTGATTTCTATCAATCAAAAATATCTTTTCAAATTTTGTTTCATATTCTTTTGCAATAAAACTTATTGCCTTTGCAGCATCATCAACTGGTACTCTTCCAACACCAGTGCCCATTCCTGGAATTGCAATTGTTTTAATATTAAGTTTTAAACCAAGTTCTAGTGCTGCTTTTGTTGCAAGTCTGACGTTACCTACATCAATTCTCATTGCAGGTTTTTTCATTGTAGGTGCATGAATAACATATTTACATGGAAGGCTTCCAGCATCTGTATAAATTGCATCGCCAACAGGGATTGGTGATTTTGAAACTGCTTGTTTTTCTATTTCAATACCGCCAATTCTTTTAATTGCACCAGCAACCCCTCCCCCCATATATCCATAAGAATTTGCTGGATTTACAATTGCATCACAAGAAATATTTGTTAAATCTCCTTTTTTAATATAAATTGTCATCGCTTACTTTTTTTTCCTTTTCTTCTTTTTTTCCTTTTTCTCTTGTTTCTTTTTCTTTTCTTCCTCTTTTTCTTCTATATGTTGTTTTTCTTTAACAATTATTCCTTTTAATGTCTGCACGCGTGCTTTCATTGCTTTAATTTTTTCATGTATCTTTTTCTTTTCGATGTTTAGTTTTGCTTTAGTTATTTTTTTATCAGAATATTTTTCTTCTAACTGTGCACATTTATTTTCTTCTTTTTCAATCTTTTTTTCCATCTTTGCAATATTTTTTTCTACTCTATCTAGAAAGCCCATGTTTATCACTCCATAGTTCTTTCTTTTATTTTTTAGGGTATAGTTTTCTTTACCTAAATATTCTGCGAAAGTTTTCAACTAAATTGAGAAATGAACATTTTTCTTAATTTTTTCTTTTAAATATAATTTTGTCTTCATATTTTATTATAAAAATCCTATGATAAGGTATCATAGCACTAACTGTTTTCATAAAAGATTTTTGTAGATCTAATATTTCTTTTCCAGTGATTATTTTTGTATTATTTGGTGCTCCTCTATGAACATACCAAATTTCTGCTTTATTAATATCACAATCGTCTTTCCATTTTAATTGATTTAAAATATCTTTAGGATTTACCATAATATTTCAAGCTATGTAATATTTTTTTAATTAAAAATTTTAGGTGAATTAAAAACAAAAAAGGTCATTTCACCAGAAGAACTAATATTTCCATCTTGATCATATATTTTTGTTTCAATTGTTTTTTTCATAAAAGAGGTTTCATTCCAATTCCAGACATATGGTTCTTCTGTTAATGTATCTTTTAACATACCATTTATATAAAACTCTGCCTTCTTTACTTTTTTATCATTTACATCTATTCTTAGAGGGCCTATTATTAATGGCTTAAAAAATGGAATAATTTTTTTATTTTTAAAATAAATGAAGCTGTCTAATGAAATCTTTTTTAATCTTAAAACTAGTAAAATTGCAACACATGCACCCCCAATTATTCCAATTATCATTAAAATTGAATTAAACGAGATTGATAATTTACTTTGATCTACATAATATGACTGATAATGATAATAAATTGAGTCTGTACCTATAGTCCCATCATCTGTTATTACGTCTAACTCAAGGTAATACATACCATCAACTAGGTTTGGTTCAGGTGTAAATGTGTATGTTTTGAAGTCATCCGTTTTTAAATCATCCATTATTTCTTTTATCCAAATAATTTCTGTTCCAAGCTCGTTTGTTCTATAAAAAACTGCATATGAAACATTAACGGGAACGTTATAACGAATTGATATTGTTTTATTTTCTTCATTTATTAACTCTCCTTGATTTGGATTAAAAGCAGCTGAACCTAGTGTAGGTGGACTATATTTATATGTAAAAATATATTCAACAAAAGGATCATCCAATACATATGATTTACCGTTTTTATTAAATATTTTATCCTCATCAATTGATGTTGTATTTCTTTTAACTGATACTAAAGATCCTAAAGTGTAATCATTTTTTAAATTTGGATTTTCTATTTCAATAAAAATCCATCCGTCTGTTTTGTTTACTGAAACAATTACATCAACATTTTTTTCATTTTCGTCTAGTGTAGTCTCGTTTATCGTTCCAATAAGATGTTTAATAATTGTGATTTTATCAGTATCTGTATCCCACATAAATTCAGGTATTGCTTGGTCATCTATTGAAATTAAAAAAACATTATTTCCATCTATGTCAATATTTCCTTCATGTACTGTTTTTAATATATTATTTGGATCTATAAATTTATCAACAACATTATCTCCCGTGGTATCATATGTATAAAATAACTCATTTAGTTGAATATTGTAAAGATTCTTTATCTGATTTAATGTACTAGTTGATACAGTTTTTTTTACAAGAGGAATTATTGATGCATATGTATAATCAGTTCTTGTGTTTTCTTCATCATCAGTAACTGTTAAAGAAACGTCATAATTACCGTTTGTTCGGTATATATGATTGACAATTGGACCTGACCCAGTTGTTCCATCACCAAAGTCCCAGAGATACTCTGTTATATTTCCATCAAGGTCAAAACTATTTGATCCATTAAATGTTACATCAATTCCTACAACCCCTGTATATGGGCCGCTCGCATTTGCAAATGGTTTTTTTGTATCGTTTTGATTTCCAGATGGATCTTCAGTATAAATTACACAGTATACACGATTTGGTTTTTCAGATATTACTAGTGTTTTTTCATAATAATTATTATCTTTTTCATCCATTTCAACAGTTAATTTATTACTTCCTTCATACCAATATTCAATGTTTACCTCACCAACTATATTATCATCAGTAATTGTCGCTCCAAAAGTATAACTATCCGGTAGTATTTCTTGCGAAGAACCATATTTTTTAATTTCGATATCTGGTTTTTTTGTATCTATTATACTTACAGATTTAGTTTCTGTCGTGTGTGTATTTCCAAGAAGATCACAAACATATATTTTATAATAAACACTTCTTAAAGTGTTATCTGTAGGAGCAATTCTTTTAAAATAATTGTTTCCGATATAATCCATTGTGTAATTTCCTCCATTGGTATTGTTTCCTTGTTCCCACTCAACTTTTACTATTAAATAAGATGATGCATCTACATCATCAACCACTGTCACATTAATATGTACATGTCTTGAAGGCGATGCAGTTAATTCAGTATTATCAGTAACAGATGGTGCAGTTCCTTGATCTATATAGAATTCATCAGGAGTTGAGCTATTCCAATTCCACGTATCTCTTGCAACAATTGTATAGTTGTAAGTTCCAACAATTGTATATTGTTTGTTACAATAATACGTATCACCTGTTTTATTTTGCAATATTGAAAAATTACTTGTTTGATTATTAGGATCAATTAAAATTAAATACACGTCTCTTACTTCCATACTGTCTATTACATCTGCAGATATTTGTAAATTATTTCCTGCTACTTGTGTTTCAGATGACAATTGAGGTTCATCAATTTCAGGTGGCTCTACATCTATTAAAGTCCCATAATCATGACTATAAAAACCAATTGAATGTGAAGTATTTGAAATTCCATCTCCATCTGGGTCTGTTACACCATCAACTCTTTCATCAAAGTCATCCCAATAATTACCACTTATATATGGACCCCCAATTATATTTGGACCCGGTGATATCGTTGAATAGTTCCAAGAATTTTTATTTAAACTTTTATCGTCTGCATTATTATTGTTATCATGAAAATAGTTGTTATAGATTAGATTTTTTGTTGTAAAATAGTCAAGATACAATCCATATCTTTGATTTCCATTTATTTCATTATTATAAATTTCATCACTGGTAGAATTTGATAGATATATTCCGTTGTAGTAGTTGTCACTTATTGTATTACTTATTATGTAATTATCATTATCTGCAAACAAAAATAGTCCATGATTCCTATTTGACTTAATTTCATTAGTTTGCACTCTATTCTCTGAGCCAACTACTAAAATCCCATAATCTGTATTGCTACTACATTTACATAAATAAATTGTATTGGAACTAGAGTTTTCTAATCTAATCCCACTAAAGCCGTTATTGTAAATTTGATTATTTGTAATATCATTGTCTTCACAATGATCATTTAAAAATAAACCGTTTTGCGTATTGCTCGATATATTATTATTTAATATTTCATTATCATCACATGTTTCATTTAAAAATATACCATTATAATCATTGTTTTTTAAGTTATTATTCTCTATATCGTTTTCATTAGAATTGTACAAAAATAGGCCATTATGTCTATTATTTATTATGGTGTTATAGGAAATAAGATTATCATCAGAATGATTAAACCATATGCCACTTGCGTTATTGGTTTGTATTGTATTATCATAGATTGTATTATCATCAACATTATCAATATAAATTCCATTACTACTGCCGCTTTCTATTATATTATCTGTAATTATTGCATTACCATAATTTATTTGAATAACTGCATTAGTTGTTGCATCTCCACAATTTCTAATCTTAAAATGGCTAATATTAACATTCTTGGCATTTATTGTAATTCTATTTCCTGTATCCATGCCAGTTATTGTAGTTAAAGAATTATCTTCTCCAAATAAATCGATTCTATGATTAATTGTAATTGTTTCATTATATTCACCTGCAAATACAATAATTCTATCTGCATAAGGTGTTTTGTCTATAGCATCTTGGATATTATCAAAATGGTCCACTAACCAACCTGGTGTTGTATCATTATAATCGTTATCAACATAATATTTTGTTAAAATATCATCTGCTCTACAATTTTTTATATAATTAAATGTTGAAAGAGTATTTAGAGCAAATATTGCTATCAATAATATTACTACAATTTTGGCTTTCAATCCCATCCGCCTGCTTATGTAAATGCATATACATGATAAATTATTACATTAAAAATATTACTATACTTATTAGTAATTTAAATGGGCCCGCCCGAATTTGAATCGGGGTCTCTAGCTCCCAAAGCTAAAAGGATGGACCAAGCTACCCTACGGGCCCAGTTTCTTTTGGTTAATTATTTGATATTTAAAAACTTTTATCAAACATCAAATACTTACACTTCTTTATGGATTTCAATATTAAAAAACCTTTACATATTCTTGCGTTAATTCTTGTTACTCTTTCATTTTTTTTTATAATAATTGTACCAATACTGTCTTTTGCAGGAACCTTCCCTTCAACCCAATCTATTGAATTTCAAGAAGTATCTGAGTCTATAAAACTAATCTCTGAAATATTTTTTTTAATATTTCAGCTTGTCTTAGTATATGGATTAATGGTAGTTATCCCTTTTTTATGGTATTTTCTTGTAAATAATTTCAATTTAAAAGAAATATTTTCAAGAATAAAACTTAAATCAGAAAATATTGATAAGGCGTTTTTGTGGGGAATTACTTCTGCAATAGTTATTTTCTTTGCAGTTTTTGCAATTGAACTTTTATTCATCGCTATGGGACATAATGCCCAAGAGCTTAGCAATATTCCTGATATTCAAAAATTATTTTCTTGGCCGGTAATGTTTTTTCTTGTAGCAATCCAACCTTTGGCTGAAGAGATATTTTTTAGAGGCTTTATATTTGAAAAAATTGAAAATTTTGCAGGTGGAATAGTAGCAATTCTTGTTTCATCATTTTTATTTGGTATTGCTCATATGTCTTATGGTAAGATATTTCCGGTAATAATGCCAATCTTAATGGGTTTTATTTTAGGTTATATTGTTTTTAAAACCAATAATTTATATTCGGCAATTATTGCTCATATAACTTTTAATATTACAAGTATTACTCTTGCATATATTGGTTATGAACTTATTGAAAATCTTGCGTTAATTCTATAAAGTAGATTTGTATGCCTGTATTCAAAATATATTGGTGACAACATGTCAAAAGAAAAAACATTTGTAATGATTAAACCCGATGGTGTTCAACGTGGTCTTGTTGGTAACATAATCAATCGTTTTGAAAAAAAAGGTTTAAAAATTGTTGCAATGAAATTTGTATCCGTATCAAAAGAACTTGCAGAAAAACATTATGGAATTCACAAGGGTAAACCATTTTTTAAACCAACTGTTGAATATATAATTTCATCACCTGTTGTTGCAATCGTACTTGAAGGAAATAATGCAATTAATACTGTTAGAAATATGATGGGAAAAACAAACCCTCAAGAAGCATCACCTGGTACAATTCGTGGAGATTTTGGACAGTTTATCGGGAGAAATATTGTTCATGGTTCGGATGGTCCTGATACAGCAAAATTTGAAATAAATCTATGGTTTAAACCTGAAGAAATTTCAGATTATGAAAGAATTGATGAAGATTGGCTTGTTGAATAAATTGGTTTTTTCTTATATTCCGATAGTTATAAAAAATTAAAATATTTACTCTGAATCATGGAACCTCCTCAATTATTTTTTATTATTTTAGGTATTTTACTTGTTATTTTGTCACCGATTACTTTTTATTTTTATTTTAAGGCAATAAAAACAAAATCAACACATTTTCCATTAATGCGTGGAAAAACAGTGTTAAGCTATAAAAAATGGACAAAAGATGATAATAATTTATTATTTACATTAGGTACAATAAAATTGTTATCATCTGCTGTTGGCTCATTAATAATTGGAATTGTTTTTATTTGTATTGGATTGATTTTGTTTTAATATTTTTTGGCGTTTGTTTTATATGAGGCTAAGTATTTCGTATTTTCTACAATGACTTTTGATAGGAAAACTCTTGTTATACCCGATAGTTCGAAATTTGAAGAAAAAACTATTGTTACAAATGGCGATGTTGTAATTGGTGACCGTTGTTTAATTAATTTTGGTGTTAAAACCGATGGTAGAATTTTTATCGGTGAGCATGTAATTGTTGAAGGTAATCTTGAGGCAACCAATGATATCAGGGCAGATATTTTTTCTACAATTGGCGGTGATGTAAAAAGTGGTGGAAATGTATATTTTGGTGAAAAAGTAAGAGTTAAGGGTAAACTTTCCTTAAGTGGAGATCTTGATGTTGGAGATAGCGTTGAAATCGATAAAGGTTTTGAAGCAAAGGGTTGGATTAATATTCGAAGTCCAATACCTGTCGTAATATATGTTTTTATATATCTTTTACAACTTTTAAAAATGGGTCATAGTGAAGAAATAGATAGAATTCTTGAGGAAATCGAAGAAAACGATGGTGATACCATTCCAATTTCTGAAACCTTTTTGTTTATCCCAAATAATTCAATAATTGGAATTCAAAAATCAAAGATTGATTGCAATGTTAGATTTGGTAAAAAATCCAAAATTATTGGAAATTTTGATGTTAAAGGCAATGCATTTATTGATAATAATACAGAAATTTATGGGACATTAAAATCAACAGGTGGTATTTTTTGTGGAAAAAAAGTTTCTATTCATGGTAATATTAATTCAGATGGAGATGTAAAGATTGATGACAAATCAAACATTGCAGGTAACATTAATGGTAACAAAATTTATCTATCCAAAACAGCCACTGTTAATGGGGAGTTACATGCAAAAAAGGGGATTTCTTTTGTTTCACCAGCTCAGTTAAAAACTGAAGAAAAAATTAAACGCTTTGAATCAGATACCGACATAATTGACGAAGTTGAAGATATGTTGGAGTAAAATCTTATGAGTATGCAGATAGGAATTGTAGGAAAGCCAAATGTAGGAAAATCTACTTTTTTTAATGCTGCAACTGATGCAAATGCAGAAATTGCAAATTATCCTTTTACAACAATTGATTCCAACCGCGGTGTTATGTTTATAAGAAAGCCTTGTCCATGCAAGGAATTTAATGTAGAGTGTAATCCAAATAACTCAAAATGTGAAAATAAAACAAGATATGTACCTATTGAAGCAATTGATGTTGCGGGTCTTGTACCTGATGCATGTAAAGGACGTGGACTTGGAAATAAATTTCTTGACGATTTAAGACAGGCCCATGCATTGATTCATATTGTTGATGCCTCAGGCAGTGCAGATGAAGAGGGAAATCCCTGTGGACTTGGTAATTATGATTCAATAAAGGATGTTAATTTTTTAGAAAAAGAAATCACATTTTGGCTGAAGGGAATTATAAAAAAAAGCTGGGAAGATATTGCAAGAAGATGTGAAGTTGAAGGTAAAAAGATTGATGTAATGCTTTCAGAAAAATTAACCGGTCTTGGAATTAGAGAAAACCATATACATGATGCAATTAAAAAGATAGGACTTGATACTGCAAAGCCTTCTAATTGGTCAGATGAAGAGTTTCTAAATTTCTCTGATTATCTAAGAAGATTAAGTAAGCCTATGCTCATTTCTTTTAATAAATGTGATATTGCAAATGAACAGGATATGAAAAAAGCAAAAGAAATTGAAAAGATGGGATATATTGTTGTTCCTACTAGTGCCGAGTCAGAACTTGCTTTAAATAATGCATCTGAAAAGGGTCTTATTCAGTATTATCCTGGTAGTTCTTCTTTTAAGATTTCAAATGAACAAGGTTTAAGTGAAAAACAAAAGAAGGGTTTGGATTATATCAAAAGTAATGTGCTTGAAAAATATCAATCGACAGGTGTACAAAGATGTATTGAAGAAGCAGTTAAAATGCTTGATTTAATTGTTGTTTACCCTGTTGAAGATGAAACACATCTAACAGATAAAGAAGGAAGGATTCTGCCTGATGCACATTTAATGAAAAGGGGAAGTACTGCAAAAGACCTTGCATATAAGGTTCATACTGACATTGGCAATAATTTTATTAGAGCAATTGATGCAAGAACTCATAGAATAATTGGTGCAGATCACAAATTAAAAGACGGTGATGTAATAAGAATTGTTGCTAATTCATAGTTTTATTATTTTTAATTTTTATTTTACCCTCTTTTCCACATCTTGGGCATACAATATCTGTTGATGTCCCATCAATTGAAAATATTTCTTTACATTTTGGGCATCTTACTTTCATAGTACTCTTTGGTGGTTCAATTTCGTTTTGATCAATTTTTATTTTTTCAACTTTTTTATCTTTTAGTGCAGAAGACAGGGCCTTATTAAAAGATTTTTCCATTTCTTCTTCAATTGATTTATCTTTTTTCTTTTTTTCTTTTATAATTTTTTTACTTTCTTTTTCTCCCGCATCAATTTCTTTTATTTCCTTTTTTTCTTCAACCGGGGCTATTGGGATTATTTTTTCATCTTTTATATTGCTTGTTTTATTTGTTTGGGTTGACGGTAGATTTGGGTTATTTAAATTCTCGACTTTTTGTGTTAATAATTTTTCTATTTCAAGCTCGCTTCTACCTTGTTTTGGCTCTTTAGAAAATGACTCTAAATCTATATCTTGTTTGTCTTTTTCCTTTTTTTCAATAATTTTTTCTTTAATTTTATTTACTAAATCAATTACAACAAAACAAACATAAACTGCTGTAAATATTAACAACACAATAGAGATTATCAGCAGAATAAAAGAATAGCTAAAATGAGGGAATAGCTCTGCAGGTTGTAAAAAAAAGTAATTATTAATGTCCTGGGCAAGTCTTATTTGAGTATCTAGTACTAAAAACCCAAATATTATCATACTGATGCCTATTAATAAAATTATTTGCCCCACAATAAAAGATTTACCAGACGAATGTATAGTTGCACCAATTAATGCAATTAAACCTATAATCATTAATGCCCATAGGTAATTACTTACTGATTGTATTTGATTTCCAATTTCGTAAATTACGCTATTGTCACTTTTCAGCATCATTTCAAAATTAAAAAACAAATCATCAGTTATACCTTGATTTTCAGCAACTGATACCCAGGGTAATAA
>Ga0272442_10007494_pt1 | contig 14070 bp, 7 predicted proteins | sample SSMForm2O_FD_200262 | JGI IMG/M metagenome (GOLD analysis project Ga0272442, IMG submission 200262) | Marine sediment archaeal communities from Little Sippewissett salt marsh, Falmouth, MA, United States - SSM-Form-2O | ecosystem: Environmental > Aquatic > Marine > Wetlands > Sediment ...
CCCGCCGTATCTACGCCGGACGAAAAGTCTCGATGAGCTGATTCCCTGGCTCTATCTGCGGGGGATCAGTACCGGTGATTTTACGGAAGCTTTGCAGGCGTTGTTAGGGCCCCAGGCCAAAGGCCTCCGTTTGCGAACCGCTCGGACCAAGGGCTGTGGCAGTCGCATGGCCTGCTTGACGATGGTCTTCAAATTGGCTCAGTGCGCCGAAAAACACTGGCGTCGTCTCAACGGCGCCGCGTTGCTGCCCGAAGTCATTGAGGGGGTGAGATTTGTCAATGGACTCAAGAAGGAAGCCGCGTGATCATGGATGATTCCACTAAGGCCATATGGAAGGAAGTGGAATCGCCTTCGGCGATGCTGAAAGGCTTTTCAAACACCCCCCAACCGAAGCCAGATAGGGGCCAGGCCCGGTCGCAGGCCATGGTCAGCAGCGGCAACGCCGCCCTGAATCTGGCTTTGGAGGTTGGGTTGATGAAAAGTCAAAAACAGCTCCGCGAAGCGGACGCCAAATTTCTTCATCCACAACATTTGACAATAGCTCCACCATTGTTTCCTCTTTGCCTTCAGGCACGCGAACCAATGACAGGCCGGATAGAGCGCGACAACAAACCCAATCCATACCAGGTAGATCACCGGAAGGCTGAATCCGAAGCCTTCCGGTTTATGCAGAAACGGATCGACGAGCCAAGCGGACACCGGGAAGCCTTGAATCAAGCCGCCTACTATCGCCAGGATGTGAGCGACGTAAAGATGAACGATATAGTAGAAAAGAGGGACCCGGCCGAATACCACGAACGCATCGTAGAGAGGCAGGCGCCAACGCTCGGCCGAGGCCAGGAGGATCACGCTGACACCGCATGTAACGGAGATGAAGAGCAGTGACGGCGGATACTTGGTTACGTTGAGAAATGCCATTACGGTGCGTCCCAACGTGTCGCCCATCATCCACTCATTGGGATCACCATAGATATTCGATAGCCGTAGCAGCAGGAAGAGGACCAACAGAACTCCGCCCAAAGTAAATAGGAATCCCTGCCGACGCTGAGCCTCCCATGAATACACAGCAGCGAGTCCGTAGCCGCATATCATCAAACCACTCCATGCCAGCAAGGGGTAACCGATGAAAACCCGAACCCCCTCGAATTCCCATAGGACCTGTCGATGCATGCTGAGCCAAAGGGGACTCAGTCTGCTGAAACCACCGACAGGGAGGATGCCATCCAACAGATTGCTGCCCACAACAGCGGCCAATCCCACCACAAGCGTCACTGAACGCGGTAAGAAGATAAGACCGGCCAAGACGATCATGGACGCACCAATCGCCCAGATGACCGAAAGCATGATCAATGCAGGTGAATTGGAGAAATTGAATTTCAGGGCGAAAGTCACGACTGTCGCGTCCAGAAGGATCAGCCAGAGACCTCGTGACAGAAGAAAGCGGCTGATCCGGGATGGAGAGCGTCTTTGTTTCATCAATCCGATCGACACCCCTGCCAGGAGAACAAACGTGGGAGCGCAAAGGTGCGTGATCCAACGGGTCGCGTATACGATTCCTGAAACATTCGGGTCAGCCAGAGGATCGGCTGCAGATGGAGACAGAAAATCGCGGACATGGTCCAGCGCCATTAGGATCATCACGAAACCACGCAGCCAATCAATCGATTCCAATCGGTAGGACTCGGCAATAGGAACAGACATACGACTCCTTTAATGATAAGAAATCGATGCAGGTTAAACTCTTAGCTAATGCATCTTAGCCAAGCCCTCTATTGGCTCTCACTTTGCATGAACAGGTAATCAACAGCGAGATTACTTAATGCACGAACACCAACAATCAACGCGCTTTCGTCAACGTGAAATCGAGGATTGTGAGGAGAAGGCAAAGTCTCTGGAGCGACATTCTCTGGTGCTGTTCCGAGGAAGAAGAATAAGCCCGGTATTCTCCGCTGGTAGTTGGAAAAGTCCTCAGAGGCTATGATCAAAGGTGTATTTCCATCGACTTTGTTCTTCCCGGCGACTCTCTCCAAGGTCGGTGACATTTGGCCAATAAGCTCACGGTCATTATAGGTAACTGGATTCACCGCCTGCAAATGGACCTCGGCTCTTGTGCCGGCGCTTTGAGCTATCTTAGATACGGTTCTTTCAATGCGCCGATGTATGTCTTGACGCATGTCCATGTTAAAAGTCCGCACTGTACCTACCATTTCTACTTTGTCTGGAAGAATGTTCTTTCGGACTCCTCCGTGAACAGTGCAAAGAGCCACGGAGGCGGGAGCTTTGGTGAAGGGAATTTGCCGGCTTGGGATCGTTTGAATCCCCAATACCACCTGAGCCGCAACGACAATCGCATCCACTCCCATCCACGACATAGCGCCATGCGCTTCACGGCCATAGACGACTATCCGTAGATCATCCTGGGCAGCCATCATTGCATGCGGTCTATAATTGATGGTTCGCCAGGGGAACAAACCTACATGGAGTCCAAAGATGGCCGTCGGAACCGGATTCTCCAAAGCACCTTCTTTGATCATTAGAGGAGCCCCTCCTTCCTCACCTTCTGGAGGGCCCTCCTCCGCAGGCTGAAATATGAACTTGACTGTTCCCGGTAGACAATCACGAACCTCAGATAACACTTCAGCGACTCCCATCAAGATGGCAGTATGAGCGTCGTGACCACAGGCATGCATCACGCCCACCTCTTCACCTTCCCACGTATCACGAACTTTGGAGGCAAAAGGCAGACCTGTCGCCTCGGTGATCGGTAAGGCATCCATATCGGCGCGGAGGGCCACAACCGGCCCGTCGGGACTACCGTGCAGGATACCGACGACACCGGTATGAGCGATTCCTGTTTGTACGTCCATCCCAAGCTTGGCCAGGTGCTTGGCAACGATCTTAGCAGTGCGAAACTCGCGATTGCTGAGCTCGGGATGTTGATGTATGTCCCGCCGCCACGCAATAACCTGAGACTCCACCTGTTGGGCGAGTCGGTCAAGCTCGGCATGGAATGCATCCAAGTCCAGGGCAGACACCCTGCCAATGTCGATAGAGAACAGGCATAAGGCACAGAGTAGCGGAAAGGATAATGACATAATCACACACCTCATTGACCATCAACTCTGAAATCTGGGGAATCTGGGAACGTCATAGCTGTTACTCTCCCCTGCTTAGGTGGAAGGCCGGCGTTGAGATTGACTACGGATAGTCGATGCCTGACTATTTGGCGACCAGCCGGAGGCAGACACGGGGACCAGCGCGTCCAATGCTGAATTGCCCATTCCCAATCCGCTATCGATGGCATCCGCTGCATCTTCCCTTTCCGTTTTCCACCTCGAATCGCTGATAGGATAGCCGGATTTAGAATCGCATACAAGACCCAAACGCACCATCCGCTGTGACGCCAATCGCCCATTTCACAATGGACAGTTCCCAGGGCTACTTCTGGTTGGAATTGGGTAGCCTGCGGCGGCGGCAAGAATCGGACGACCGGCGAAATGGCGTGCTTTTGTGCTTGATGTCACAAATCAGCGTCGGTTTTAATAGAGGCGACAGGCGTCTTTGAGAACGGCGGAGAACCATTTGACTGAGGGAAAGACAGAGGTAAAGATCATGCGAGCAAGAGCGAAATCCAGGGTGGTGGGACAATTGTTGGGCGTGGCGGCAATGATGGCCCTGCTGTGCGGTTCCGCAGATGCGGCCCAGCCCGGCATGGCCTCCGGGAAAGACCGTTCTGAGATCGCGGCCGGCACAGCGTCTCCCGCAAAGGCACTGAAACCGAGGGCGCGGGCGAATCCGGCGTCGTTCACGCCGGAGATGCCGTTTGGCGAGGCGATTGACATCCTGCGCCGCTCGACGAGGCCGCCGCTGAATATCGTTGTGCTCTGGCGCGAAATCGGCGACAATGCCGGGGTCTACCGCGACACGCCCATCGGCATTGACGGCGTGAAGGGGCTGCGCCTCGGGCAGTATCTCGATCTGCTGTTGTTGTCGGTCTCGGCAGGGGCCTCGGCCAGACTGGGCTACACGGTTGAGAAAGGCATGGTCGTGATCGGCACGACCGACACGCTGCCGGTCAAGCGGGTGACGCGCGTCTACGACGTGAGCGATCTGGTGGCCGAGCCGGCCCGGTACTTCTTTCCGATGATGGGTTTCGGAGCGATGGGTCTGGGCGGCATGTTCGGTGGCATGCCCATGATGGGCAGCTACGGCGCGGGCATGGGCATGGGCATGGGCTACGGCGGCGGTGCAGGATTCATGTCCGGCGGCGCGTACGGCCCCGGCCGAGGCCAGGGCCTTTCCGGGCTTGTGAACCACCTCTACGGCGGCACCGAGAGGCGGTCGGGCACTTATCGCCGCAGGTAAGCTCTTCGATAGAAAGAACCGCAAAAGACCCGGTACGAATCGCTCGGATTATCACTCCGGGCCGAACAGGTCCTTCTGGACGAAGATGGCTAAGTAGTGATAGGTTCCCGTCATCAGCTCGTACCGGACCGGAATCCAGCCCGCCTGCTCGGCTTCCCGCACCAATTGGCTCAGCGACGTTCCGTGTGATGCGCCGCGCGTGGCGATCGCCGAGTACTTCTCGATGACACACAGGCGGCCGGTGCGCTTCACGACGCTCTTGAGCCCGCGCAGGTACTCGACCCGCGTGGGTTTGTCGAGGTGATGGAAGGTCTGCGAGAGGAAGGCCAGGTCACATGAATTCTCGGGCAGTCCCGTGCGGTCTTTGGGCGACAGGTACGGCTTGACGTGCGGCTTCTCGGCAAAGCGCCGCTTCATCTGCTCGAGTTTTCGCTTGTCCACCTCGGAGGCGTGCACGACGCCGGTGGGGCCGACATGCGCGGCCATTTGCTCGGACCACCAGCCGTCCCCCGCGCCAATGTCAACGACGACGTCACCGGCGTGCAGGTCCAGCTCTTTGAGGACATAGGCACTCCAGGCGCGATAAGGATAGCTCGAGTCGCCCGTGCGCGCGTGCTGATTCGCATCTTCGACCCTCGTGCTGCGCCAGAGCTGCCCTGAAGTAACGGCAAGACCGGTCCCCAAAGCGCCAACGAGAACTACCCCCGCCCACAACGCTACTGTCTTTCGCATCTCCGCATTCCTTACCCCCCTGCCACAATTAGCTCAACCCATCACGGCGTCGGGCGGCGACGCGGCACCGGCCCGATCGTCCCGCCGGCTACCACATGGGGTCCCAGACAGGCAGTTTGACGGCGGGCTTGTCGAGGGCCTCCAGTATCTTGTCCGGTACGAAATCGCGGTGGACAACGACCTTGTAGACGTGGTCCTCGAACCAGTCATCGTACATGGTCCAGAGCCCGCCGCGGCCCCGGCTGCTGCCCCAACTGTTCTCGACCAGCCACTTGACCGGCGCGCCGTCGCGCAGGTCCACGCCGATAAAGGCCATGCCGTGATTGATGGTGCCGTCGCGAAGCAGCAGTCGCTCAGTCTTGTTCAGGTCCATCTCGATGTCGTAAACGGACTCGTAGTCGTACAGGTTGCGGGCCATGATCCCCTTGCTGCTGTCCTGGTCGGGCGAAACATTGGCCGCGAAGTACACGGGCTTGTTGGCCAGCAGAACGTCGATCACGATCTCCCGCAGCCGCTGGATATCCACGTTCGCATAGTGCGTGTTGCGCCCGTCCCACAGGTTCCTGGTCAGGTCGACCTCATAATGCCCGCCTTTGGGACGAATCGGATCGTCCGCGATGTTGACGTATTCGCTCAAATCGAGCCCGACAAACTCGCGGTAGAAGGACTGCGGCGTGAAGATGCGCGGCTCGCTCCAGTCCTGCTCGACGTCATAGTCGTCCGCCGCGTCTTCATCTTCCTGGTCTTCGTCATCCTCCTCTGCCTCATCCTCCTGGTCTTCTTCATCCCCGTTCTCGTCGTCGTCACCATTCTCATCCGGCTCGTCGGCCTCTTCGTCGTCGTCCTCATCGCCGTTGTCCTTGACCTTGTGACGCCAGGTGAATTCGGTGGGAGGCTCGCCGAGATTCAAAACCAAAACGCGGTACACCTGGGCCAACATTTTCCGCTTGGCCTGCCGCATCTTCTTGACCGAGCCGGTGTCCTTATAGATCTGGCGCAGCTCGGCGGCATCCTTGCGTAGAATGCGGGCCAGCGCCTTATTCATCATGCGCGTGCTCTCGGAGCTGGCGGTCTCCGCCATCGCCTCCTTCGGGATCACGCCGTGCTTGGCCACCAGGTCCGCGAAGTTCTCCCAGTAGCCGCCGTCGGAAGCAGGGTTCCTCAACAGAAACACCACGTCGCGGTCCATCAGGTCGCGCCGGCGAAACTCGATCATATACTCGAGGAACGCGTTGGCCTTCTCCATCTTATCCCAGAATTGCAGGTAGATCTGGGAAAACTCGAACTCGCCAAGATCGAGCTTGTTCAAGACGGCCGGTTTGATCGTGTTGAAACCGGCGAACATCCAGCAGCGACCGCTGCTCTTCTGGTTGCTGATACCCTTGGTCTTGATCTTGTGGCTGAACTTGTTGTTGTGGTCGGCCAGGATGTCCCGGTTCTCGGCAATTCCTTTGATGTCCGTACCGGTCAACGCATTGCGCATCGCCCGCGCATGGGGATCCAGGTGCCAATCGGCGCGAATTTTCTCGATCAACGTCGGCGTGAGCGAACGATCCTGCGGCGCCGCGCCGGCCGGCGCCGTTGCCACTACGCAAGAGACGAGCAGCCACATCATGCCGTGCTTCATCGCAAGGCCTCCCTGAAACAGAACCGGATTAGCGCTCGGTCTCCCCCGTCGTTCCGCTCGGCTCCGGCGTGCCCAGCAGAATCTATGGCCCATAGTAGTGACGCCCCGCCGGCTGTCAACCCTTACCCGTCAGCGCAAGTCCGGTCGCCGCCTGAGCTTGACGTGTTGACGACGCGGCCGTTTTTCACCCTGCCGGCACCGATACCCTCAGAAATACGCGGAAACAGCGATAGTAGCTTGACTTTGTGACCGATATCACTACAATGGATTCGTGCCGCGTGTTTAGTGATGACTTTCCCAGGAGCGAGGGATTGCGTATCCGATGGGCCAATTCGTCTGCCAAGACCCTGTGGCCGGGGCCGCTGGGGTCGTCTGTCCGTTCAGTCCCAGAGTCTCGCGAAGCGGCTGAGGTCCCCGACCGCGTTGGCGGCAGCAGGAGGCGGTGTCAGATATGAATGCGGGCAAGGAGGCAACGAATGTGGAAAAAGGAATCGTGCAGTATGGGGGTTGGGAGTACGGAAATGAATCGAGATGAGCGGAGTGGTGGAATCTTGAGGACCAGAGCATTCATGGCAATCATCACGTTGTGCGTGGCGGCGGTCTGCCTGGGGGCGGGAGCCGGAGACAGTGCCGTCCCCGGCGTTGCCGAGCGACGGACAGAAGAATGTACGCCCCGCTATGCGGCGGGCGAAGTTATCGTCAAGCTCAGGGACGAAGCCGGCGGGTCCGGCGTTTTGCTCCAGAGCGAAACGATCCTGCAAGACCACCAGGCAACGTTGGCGCGCTTGCAGGCCAGACATGGCGTCCGAAAGCAGCGGGCCGTATTTGGCCGCGTGCATCGCGCCACGGTCAATCAAAACCAATCCCGGGGGCGCAAAGGCGGCCGTCTCGGCCTTGCCTCGACCCCGGAGCAAACCAGCGGGCGCGACTTGCTGGGCTTCTACGTGCTCGGCACCGAACGCGATGTGCTGTCCGTGTGCGCCGAACTGGAGGCGGACCCGCAAGTAGAGATGGCGCAGCCCAACTACATCTACGACATCTGCCGGACGCCGAACGACCCGGACTTCCCCGACCAGTATGCCCACCAGTTGATTCAAATGGAGAATGCCTGGGACATTTCCACCGGCAGTCACGACGTGGTGGTGGCGGTGCTGGGCACCGGCGTCGACGTCAATCACCCCGACCTGGAGGCCAACATCTGGAACAATGAAGGTGAAATACCCGGCAATGAGATCGACGACGATGAGAACGGATACATCGACGACGTTCACGGCTGGAACTTCGGCAGCTCCAACAACGAGGTCAGCCCCGGCGCCAGTGACGATCCCTATGACTTGCTCTACGACGTAAGCAGTCACGAGACGCAGGTGGCCGGAGTGATTGCCGCCGTCGGCGACAACGACCAGGGGGTCTGCGGCGTCAACTGGCAGTCCAGCCTGATGGTCTTGCGGATGAGCCTGTATTACCATTCCGACGAGGTGGCGGAGGCCCTGGACTATGCGGCGGCCAACGGCGCCGACGTCTTGAACATGAGCTTCGGCGGCGACGTCTTCGGCCCGGACGGAGACGTGGTGGTCAAGACGGCCATCGATAACGCCTACGAACAGGGCGTTCTCCTGATCGCCAGCGCGGGCAATTCCGATACGAGCCGCCCCCACTATCCGGCCGCGTATCCCAACGTCATGTCCGTCGCCTCCACCAACGGCGAGGACCTCAAGACCGGGCACAGCACGTTCGGCGTGTGGGTCGATATCGCCGCCCCGGGCACCGACATCGTGACCACCGACCTCGAAGAGCAGTACATCGCCACCGCCGGAACGTCCTTCTCCGCTCCGTACGTGGCGGCCGTGGCGGCCCTGCTGTTCGCCCATCGACCCGAGCTGACGCATATTGAGGCCCGGGCCATCCTCGAGAACACCACCGACCCCGTGTACTATGGCGATCTCGACCCGGAGCTCGGCTATCTCGGCACCGGTCGAGTCAACGCCTATCAGGCGCTGCTGGGTGCGGATCGCGCGTATCCCCTGGGCGAGATCGTCGCCCCCAAACCCAAGCAGACCTTCGGGCTCGACGTCAATGCGGTGGATATCGGCATCTTCGTACACGGCGATTCCTACCGGCTCGACTACCGCCTCTATGGTTACAGCGAGTGGACCCCGCTCAGCGAGGGCGGCGCGCCGATAGGACCCAACGGTATCGAGTCTGTATCCTTCGCCAATCCCGGCGTCGGCACCTACGAGCTGCGCCTCCGCGTCATACGCGACGGATACACGCACACCGACCGCAAGCTGTTCGGCATCGATCTGGCCCCGCCGCAGGCGCCCTGGCCCAAGCCCGAGGAAATAGACATTGAGGAAGTCCCCGACATCGTCTTCGTCGGCAGCCCCATCTGCATGGACGTAGATGGAGACGGCACCAACGAGATCATCCAGTCGTCACTGGATTGGTCCTCGTACTATGGCGGCGGCAGGGTCGATATCTGGGGTACCGACGGCAACTCGCTGCCCAACTGGCCGGTGGAGTTCGACGTTTTCTGGCCGACCACTAACGCCGTGGGCGATATCGACGGCGACGGCGACTACGAGTTGGTGATTGGCTCCGAGATCGACAACGTGCTGTATGCCTATCACATCGAGAGCGGCCAGATCGTGGACGGCAACTGGCCCGCCCTCTTCGGCAGTTGGTACGGCTACGTCTCGGCAGGTCCCGTTCTGGCCGACCTCGACGGCGACGGGGACAGCGAAATCCTCATGGCCCTCGACGCCGAATCGAGTGCCAGCGACGGACTCTACGCCTTTCAGGGCGACGGCGTGTCCATGTGGCAACGGCGGTACACGTCGGAGGGTCCCATCAGCGTGGCCGACTTTGACGGCGACGGCGACGTGGAGATCGGTCTGTGCGGATACGGGCCGGGCCTGAGCCGCGTCTACACCTTCATTCTCGATCATCAGGGGCAGCAGATGAAACGGTGGCGCGGCGGCAGCCCCAAGGGGACCGTCGTAGCCGACCTCGACGCCGACGGCACGCCCGAGCTCATCGCCTGTACCGAGGACGAAGTCATGGCGGTCCACGCCGACGGCAGCACCCTCTGGAAAGAGCGGGTCTACGACCCGCTGGAGGAAGCCGGCACCTTGAGCGTCGGCGATATCGACGGCGACGGATACGACGAGGTCTACGTCACCACGTACGTCGTGGAAGCGGACGGATTCGCCTTTACGCGTCTCTATGCGTTCGACCACACAGGCCGGCAGCTCGATGAGGCGGGCTACCCGAAGATCATCATGGGTACTCCAATGCGCAGCACGCCACTGATCGCCGACATCGACGGCGACGAGCAAAAAGAGCTGGTTTTCGCCCCCGGGGGCGAGCCCATCATGGCCTGGGAGGCCGACGGCTCGGTCACCCCGGGATTCCCCCTGGTCGGTCTGGCAAGCGATTATGAGATTACTCCTACCGTCTCCGACCTCGACATGGATGGCGACCTGGAATTCATGGCGGTATCGGACGACTACCGGTTCCACATCCTCGATCTGGCCGCACCCTATGTTCCGGAGCGGATCGATTGGGGCATGCAAGGGCACGACCCCCAGAATTCGCGCTGGAGCGCACCGGCCCTGAAGCTGGATCCCCTGTCGGCGCCGACCGAAATTCGACCCGGGCAGCGGCTGCAAGTGCAGGTCACCGCCTGGAATCCCGCCAATTTGCCGCTGCGCTGGTCCGTCGGGAACCTGCCCGAAGGGGCCTACTACGACGCCGAAAGCCACACGGTCGTGTGGAAGCCCGCCGTCGATCAGGTCTTCCACACGTACGCCTTGTCGTTCCTCGTGACCGATGGCATCCGGCAGGACAGCCGCAGCCTGGCGGTCACCGTGGTGCCCGACGCGATTTACCACACCAATATGGACACCGACCCGAACTGGCAGCTCGACGAGGGTTGGGCGTGGGGCGCGCCGAGCGGCGAAGGCTCGTGGAACGGAGACCCGAATACCGCCCATACCGGCGTCAACGTCATCGGATATGCCCTGGAGGGTGACTATGCCGACGACATCGAGACGACGCGCTATGCCACCGTCGGGCCCATCGACTGTCAAGGCTACCGCAACATCAGGCTCAGCTTCTGGCGCTGGCTGGGAATCGAAGCGCCCTATGACTATGCCGACGTGCAGGTATCGGCTGACGGCGTGCACTGGGCGGATTTGTGGACGACGGGATTCTCGCATCTTTCGGATCAAAGCTGGCACCTCATGGAGTACGCAGTGCCGGCCGCCCTGGCGGATGACCAGCCGAGAGTCTACTTCCGCTGGGGGTTGGGTCCGACCGACGAGTCCGTGACGTATTCCGGCTGGAACCTCGACGACGTGCAGGTCACAGGGAACCCTATCGAGTAAGCGCGCGTCAGCGACCAGGCCTTCAGGACACGGTCCGCATGGAATTGCCGACAAGAGCCGTCGTTCCCGGCGCAGGAACGGCGGCTTTCTTATGCGCCTCGAAACGGAGTCATCACGTCGAGGACGCAATGAGGCACTGCGCATTATGATTTGAGCGCGGCATCGGGTGTGGCCTATAATGCCTGCCATGCTTGCGCCAAGACTCGATGGTATCGTGGGCCGGGCACGGCGGGGACTCTGGCTCGTCTGGCACGGCCTCAATCAGCTTCTCTGGCCGCCGGTATGCGTCAATTGCAGCCGGGACGTTGGTGCCGCGGAGAACCTCTGCGCGGACTGCTGGAACCGGCTGCTGACCTGCACGGCTGGGGACTACTGCCCCTGCTGCGGGAGAGACGCCAGCAAGTTCGGCCTGGTCGCGGGCGCATGTCCGGCCTGTCAGGGCAAGGAGTTGCATTTCGACGGCATCGCCCGAGCGGGCGTCTACGGCGAAGCCTTGCAGGAGATGATCCTCGCCTTCAAGAACGGCCGCTGCGAACTGGATGCCGTCCTGGCGCCGCTGGCGGACGCGGCTCTTCAGGGCAGCGATTTCCACGAGCAGGTCGAGCTGTTTGTGCCCGTGCCACTGCATTGGACCCGCCGGCTGATGCGCGGGTACAACCAGTCGCTCCTGATCGCCAAAAGGCTGAGCCAGCCGCCGGCCCGCATCAGCACCGACCTCGTGCGTGTGCGTCGCACCCGGACCCAGCCTACCATGGCCACGCCCGCGGCCCGCGCGCGGAACGTCGCCGGCGCGTTCGCCGTCCGCGCAGACCACGATTTCACCGGCAAAACGGTCTGCCTCGTCGACGACATCAAAACCAGCGGCGCGACCCTCAACGAATGCGCCAAAACCCTCAAGCAGGCAGGAGCCGCCCGCGTGTATGCAGTCGTCCTGGCCGTCGCGGGACAGAAGGCGGGGACGTGAACAAACTCACAACACGGAACGAAAAGCACAAGGACATGGCATGATTGACACAAGAAAGACGCTTCAGGTTGCCGCCGTCACACTCTTGTGGGCGGGGTGTGTCTTGGCCCGGACGCAGAAACAGGATTGGCTGGTGACGTCGGTACGAACGGCGGTACGGGCCGAGCAGAGCGAAAACGGCAAAAACGTTACCCTCAGCAACGGCTTGATCCGCCGGACCTTTCGCTTGCAGCCCAACGCCGCGACCGTCGCCTACGACAACCTCATGACGGGCCAGTCGATGCTGCGCGGCGTCAAGCCCGAAGCCAGACTCCGGATTGACGGCGTTACACTTGACGTCGGCGGACTCAAAGGGCAGCCGGACTACGCCTATCTCCTCGAAGAATGGCTCGACGATTTGCACGCCGATCCCAAGGCTTTTCGCTTCGTCGGCTTCGAGGTGGGCAACACGAAGGCGCGTTTCCCCTGGAAGCGCGTCCGCCACTGCGCGGACCTGCCCTGGCCGCCTCCCGGCGCGTCACTGACCATGAACTACAAGCTGCCGCCGGAAGCGCTGGAGCACGTGGCTGCCGGCAGACCTGTGGTCGATGTCACCACTCGCAAGCTGCTGCTGCGCGACGACATGCAGAGTCGCGGCGAGGCGTGGACACCTCACGAAACCAACCATAACCGTGCCTCATTCAGCAACGAGGGCAAGTTCGGCGAGATCTATGCGCCCGCCAACACGTGCGTGTACGCCGAGAGGAAGCTGCCGCCCGACGTGCGCGTCATCCAATGCCGAATCGATCCGGGCACGGACGGTAGCGCAAGCTGGGGACCGGGGCTGGCCGTGGTGTGGCCGCAGCGCACGATCAAGTTCTATCTTCGGCCGGGGCAGGGTCAATTCGGGCTGTTCGACGGACGCCGCGAGAGATTGCTCGACGAGATCGAGCTAGGCCGGGCCTATCACTTGCGGCTCGAAATCGCCGGCGCGACCGTCTTCTGCGAAGCATCCCGCGACGGCGACAAATGGTCTGCGATTGGCAGAATCGACGCGGACCAAGCCTTCGGCAACCCGCTCGTCGTGCGGCTGGGCAAGACTGACCGCTCGGGAGGCAACGGCGATTTCTCCACGCCGGGCGAGTACGGGCGCTGCCGGGTGTCGGATTTCAAGACCTACGGCCCGCTCGATGAGCAGGCGATGGCCCGGTGGAGACACGTCGTCTCGCGCCTGCGGGACGTGACGGTCGCCGTGCACTACGAGATGTACGAAGGCATTCCGCTGCTGTGCAAATGGCTGACCGTCCGCAACGGCGCCGACGAGGCCGTGCGCCTCAACACGTTCACCAGCGAAATCCTGGCGCAGGTCGAGTACGAATCGCACGTCGAGAACTACCAGGGCTGGAACGTGCCGAACATTCACGTCGAGAGCGACTATGCCTTCGGCGGCATGAACGCCCTCGTGGCAAATCACACGACGTACTGGCAGCGCGACCCAGACTACCTCACGCAGGTCAGCTACAAGCGTGAGAATCCGTGCCTGCTGGAGTCACGGCCGCCTCTCGGGCCCGACGTGGACATCGCCCCGGGCGAGACCTTCGAGTCCTTCCGCACCTTCGAGCTCGTCTTCGACAGCACCGAGCGCGAGCGACAGGGTCTGTCGCTGCGCCGCATGTACCGAACGATCGCGCCCTGGGTGACGGAGAATCCGATCATGATGCACGTGCGGCGGGCCGACCCCAAGTCCGTGCGCCTGGCCATCGATCAGTGCGCCGACGTCGGCTTCGAGATGGTCATCCTCACGTTCGGCAGCGGATTCAACCTCGAGAACGAGGACCCCGCTTACCTGGCGCAGTTGCGGGAGCTGGCCGACTACGCCCATAGCAAGGGGATCGAACTGGGCGGCTATTCGCTGCTATCCAGCCGGCGTATCAGCGACGAGCACGACGTAATCGACGTCGAGACGGACCGGACCGGCGGCGCCAGGTTCGGCAACGCCCCCTGCATCGGCAGCA
>Ga0272442_10007497_pt1 | contig 14070 bp, 13 predicted proteins | sample SSMForm2O_FD_200262 | JGI IMG/M metagenome (GOLD analysis project Ga0272442, IMG submission 200262) | Marine sediment archaeal communities from Little Sippewissett salt marsh, Falmouth, MA, United States - SSM-Form-2O | ecosystem: Environmental > Aquatic > Marine > Wetlands > Sediment ...
CTGAGAGGTCCCCTGCCGAGATGGCTTTGTAAGCAGCTTCTCCTGCAAGTTTCCCGGCATCCATGCCGTTCAGGACACCGCCACCTGTGATGGGGTCGGACTGACGGGCAGCGTCCCCGATCAGCATGAGACCGTTCTCCGTTATCTTTTCAAGCCCTCCCGAGACAGGGACCCCTCCGACGACCATTCCCACGACCTTTCCTTCCGGGAAGTATTTATCCACAAACCTGTTGAGGTAGTCTATGGGTTTTGGCTTGAACTTCCCGGTATTGCTCCCGAGGATGCCTACTCCCACGTTGGCTTTTCCCTCCCCTTTCGGAAAGACCCAGGCATAGCCTCCAGGGGCGACCTCGCTCCCGAGATAAAATTCGCAGTATTCCTGGTCAACGTCCAGGCCAGCCATCAGGTACTGGGCACAGGTCTCGATGTCCGAAGGCTTCAGGGAGGTGTCGATCCCGGCCCACCTGCCAACCTTCGACTCAACGCCGTCGGCCCCGATTACAAGGTCAGCAAGAACTTCGCACTCTTTCCCGAGATGCCTGAGCCGGACACCTTTTACAAAGTCGTCTTCAAAAATAAGTCCGGTTACTGTTGTTTTTACCCGGACCTCCGCACCGGCGCTGGCAGCAAGCTCGGCAAGGGCACGGTCGAATATTTTTCTTTCGATAACAAATCCGACTTCCTTGCCCGAAACCTCCTCTCCCATTTCGACCATCGAGCCGTCAGGGGAGTATATCCTGGACCCTTTCACCTCGGCACAGACCCATCTTTCATCGATTTCCATGTGCTCTTTGAGAAAGGTCTTGCTCACACCTTCCCCGCAGCGCACGGGAACACCTATTTCCTGGCGCTTTTCAACCAGAAGTACATCAAGCCCTTTTTCTGCCGCAGTTTTTGCAGCAGTGGAACCTGCCGGACCGGCTCCGACCACTATGACATCATAGCGCTCCTTCATTTTATACCCTCATTCTTAACCCGATTTCAAAGCTCAAATCATCATTCAACTTCAAGCCTAAATCATCATCCTCTTCAAGCCTTATTTCATGACCTCAATTGCTCCCACGGGACAGACACGCTCACATATCCCGCAGGCTATGCAGGAGCTCTCATCTACTTCAACCCAGGTTTCAATAAGGTCGAGAGCTCCTTTCGGACAGACCCCTACACAGGTCCCACAATATCCGCATTTGTATCTATTTATATTGATACTCACAGGCTCACCTGTAAAAATTTAAGGCATATTTAGGTTCTTCTCTGCTTTGTATGTTTTGTCCTCACCGGAATCAATCTACTGGAACCAATCTAACGGAACCACCATTCAGGACTCTACAACCACTCCTTCCGGAACGGGAATTTGCTGGAAAAGCCGGTGCTCTCTTAAAAGGAAGATCAGGGTAAGGACTACAGCCATCAGGTCTGCGGCCGGAAACGCTGCCCAGACCCCTTTAAGGTCATATAAGCGCGGCAGGAGGATAACCATGGGCAACAGGAAGAGGATTGGACGGGAGACCGAAAGAATAAAAGAAGGCCTCGCTCGCCCAAGAGCCTGGAAAAGGGTTGACCCGATTATATTAATGCCAAGCAGGGGCATCCCGAGGACAAAAATTCTCATTGCGGGTTTTCCAAGGTCCAGCAGTACCGGGTCGGAACTGAATATGGAAAGGAGCTGCTGCGGGAAAAGAAACATGACCAGAAAGCTTGCCGTCCCGAAAGAAACCGCTCCAAGGGCAGCAATTTTTACGGCTTTGACAACCCTCTCCGGTTTGCCTGCCCCATAGTTATAGCCCGCAATCGGCTGAAGGCCAAAGGACAGGCCAATGAGGGGCATAAAGACAAACGAAAAGAGCCGGAAAATAAGCCCGTAAACGGCAATAGCGACATCTCCCCCGTAAACCGCAAGGGCGGCATTTACGAAGATAATTGTAACACTTTGCGATATATCCATAGCAAAAGGCCCTGCCCCTATAGTTGCGATCTCCTTTAAGATTCCAAAATCAGGTTTCAAATTCTCAAAGCCGAAGTGAACGGCGCTTTTTCCAGCCAGGAAATAATGCAGGAGCCAGAGGGCACCGACGCCCTGGGAAAAAACGGTTGCAATCGCAGCACCCCGGACTCCCATCCCGAAGCCGAAGATCATAACCGGGTCAAGCACGATGTTCAGGCCTGCCCCGAGCAGCATTACGTTCATGGAAAAACGGGCGTTTCCTTCCGCACGGACTATATTCTGGATGGATATCACGAGGATGCAGGTAATTGCCCCGCCCAGTATGACCTGTACGTAATCCACAGCAAAAGGCATGATCCCTTCCGTTGCTCCGAACGCTTTCAGGATCGAGGAAAGGTCAAGGAAGCTTAATGCAAAAAACAGCACCCCCATGATAAGCCCTGCGGAATAGACATTTCCAAGGGCTCTTCTCGCCTTTTCAATTTCCTTTGCCCCGAGGGCTCTTGAAATAATTGAGGCACTTCCTGCCCCGAGCAGAATGGCAATTCCCATGAGTATCATCTGGATCGGGAATGCAACCGTAAGCCCTCCTATCGCAAGAATACTCTCCTCTGCCCCATACGCTTTTGCCACAAAAAAAGTGTCCACAACGTTATAGAATGCCTGGACCAGCATTGCAATGATTCCGGGGAGCGAAAGCTTAAAAAGCAGTTTTTTGACATCTCCTCTGCCCAGAAAATCACTTTTTTCTTCCATTTTTTACTCCTTCCTGTCCTCATCTCTTTTCTGATCCCTGTCCCGAGGCTCAGCAGATTCCTTTGCCTGAACCCTTCCCTGGGCTCTACCCGGATCCTTGCCCTGCTCCCCGGCATCCTTCTCCACCATTTCAGGAGGTTCAAATCCGGGTTCAAAGAACTTTATTGAAGCTTTTTGCAGCAGATGCCTGAAGTCCTCTTTTTCTTCAGGCGTGAAATCCGAAAGGAGACTATCGACAAAAAACAGCAGCTTTTCCAGGACCACTCCCCTCATTTCCTTTCCCTTATCGGTCAGGTAAACTTTGTACGCCCTGCGGTCGGCTTCATCCACCTGCCTGTACACATACCCTTCTTTTTCCAGGCTCCGGATTGCTCTTGTACTGGTGGCTTTGCTTACCTTCAGGATCTTTGCAAGGGATTCCTGAGAGATGCCGTCCCTCCGGTATAAAACCATTAAAAAATCAAACTGTCCGCTCCCGATCCCGTAGGGTTCAAGCTCCTTTACCATGTATGCCAGGTGGCTCCGGTAGATGTGGGCGATCGGGCCGCAGATTGCTCTTGGGTCTTCCATTTTTGAATCCTCGATTTTGGGGAGTGGTGAAGAGATTATTTTTGGATTGAGTGTTCTGAGATTGAGTGTTCTGAAATTGAATACTTAAGATTCTGCAGCAAATGGTTACATATGAAACTAAATTACAAATCCTTTCTAAGATATTATCGCATAAATAGTTTCCCATGAAACTAATATTCTCCTGAAACCTATCCGCAAATATGTAACTGTTTCCCTATTTCTGCTTTCTTCTAAACTCCAAAACTTACCGGAAAAACCCAACTCAGTGTGATCTAATTTGATCTATTTGACAAAAGTGCAGGGGTATGAAGTGAAAAATAATTGAACTTAACCGTAGACGGTTTTTAATTGCCTGACAGAACTTTACCGAAGCAACCTTAATAGTATCTCCCGTCGTTCTTGTTCCGAGCGAAGCGAGGCCTGTCCAAAAAAACTGCCAAAAAGAAGAGATGTATGCAAAATAATGACTTCCTTGAATTAAGGAAGCAGTAAGAGGAACGTGAAGTCTTTTCCCAAGTATCAGCAAAACCTTCCCGGAAAAACTGCCAAACAGAAGCGATATATGCAAAATAATGACTTCAAGGACAGAAGGAGTCATAAGAAAAACGTCAAAAATTTTCCCAAGTATAAACAAAACCTGCCCGGAAAAACTGCCGAAAAGAAGAGATGTATGCAAAATAGTGATTTCCTCGACTGAAGAAATCAACGTGCAGCATGAGAATACCGGGCTCTTGACTTGATATGCGCCCAAAGACAAGAATACGGTTTCTGGACTGATTACTATTTCTTATTCATTAAATTCAGGGAAAAGCCGGTTGCTTCGCAACCGGGGGTGGGCACGGGATTGGACTACGTGACGGGAACCCCGGAAAAGATCAAAATTGGATTTACAAAACCTCCCACGGCTTACGATCTAAAATTCCAGAAAATCCGGGGTTCTGATTATCTAAAAATTGCTCCAAATCCCACCAAATCAATCAAAATCAATCAAAATCATTCGAATGAATCCCTTATTTCCTTTAACATCTCCCTGATACTGATTCCCTGAGGGCAAACCTCCTCACATTCCCCGCACTCAATGCAGTTCCCGGCTTTTTCTTCCGGTGCAAGGAGGACACCGTACTGGAACCTGGCATTCTCCACATCATCGAGTACGTAAATGTCATTCAGGTAACCGAGGTTTCGGGGGATGTTTACGCCCTGGGGGCAGGGGATGCAGTACTTGCAGCCGGTGCAGTTGACTTTGATCCGGGACTTGTAGATCTCTTTGACTTCTGCGATAAGGTCTTTTTCTTCGGGGGAAAGGGAATTGGGTAGCCCTTCGTCCGCAATTCTCAGGTTTTCTTTCAGGTGCGCTATTTCCGACATCCCGCTCAGGACGACGCTGATTTCGGGATAGTTCCAGAGGTAGCGAAAAGCCCATTCAGCAGGAGTTCTTTTGATTCTGGCACGGTCCCAGACCTTTTGGGCATCTTCAGGGACTTTTGAGGCGAGGTTTCCGCCGCGCAGGGGTTCCATAATGACAACGGCAACGCCTTTTTCGCCCGCGTATTTCAGGCCCTCGATTCCTGCCTGGAATTCTTCGTCAAGATAGTTGAACTGGATCTGGCAGAGGTCCCAGGGGTAGGCGTCCAGGACTTCCTTGAAAACGTCCAGGTCGTCGTGGAAGGAAAAACCTGTGTATTTGATTTTTCCGGCTGCTCGGGCTCTTTCCAGGAACTCGAAAACCCCTAACTTCTTCATTTTTTCCCAGTAGCTTTTCTTTACGGCGTGCAGGAGGTAGAAGTCGATGCAGTCTGTTTGGAGCTTTTCAAGCTGCTCGTTTAAAAAGCGGTCCATGTCCTCTTTGTAGTTTACGCGCTTGCAGGAAAGTTTGGTTGCAAGGTGGACTTTTTCCCGGTAGCCGTCGGCAAGGGCTTTTCCAAGGAATATCTCGCCCTTCCCGCCGTGGTAGGAATAAGCGGCGTCAACGTAATTTACCCCGTGGTCAATGGCATAGCGCAGGAGTTCGATTGCTTTTTCCTCATCGATATTATCGACCGCTCCGTCGATGACCGGAAGCCTCATGGAGCCGTAGCCAAGAATGGAAGCCTTCTCACCTGTTTTTCCTAATTTGCGGTATAACATTTTTTGCCCCGGTGTTAGTTCCTCATGAGTTATTCCTTAATTTTCAGATTTAATTGCTTTTTTTCTTTTTTGCTTTTTGCTTTTTCGTTTTTTTGCTTTTTTACTTTTTTCCCTTTCAAGCACAATCAATTATTTCGCAGACTCTTTTGCCATTTCAGGAAAAATCAATTTTCCCGCTAAATCCATTTAATGCATCCGGAACTAATTCACAGGCCATGACATTTTCATCGGGAATTTCAGGTGTATGTTTGATACCAAAAGTCACAGCCGGCCTGAACCCGAACCTGTGGTAATAAGCAGGGTCGCCGACAAGAACTACTACCGTATAACCCAGCTCTTTTGCCAGCCTGAAACTTTCGTTAATCAGTTCGGAGCCGACTCCTCTGTTCCGATGTTCCAGAAGGACGGAAATAGGTGCCATCAGAAGGGCTTCAAATTTACCATCATCGGTCGTGATATAAGTTTTTGTCAACATAATGTGCCCAATTAGCTTGCCGTCTTCCTCTGCGACTAACGCAAGTTCCGGGATATAGTTTCCGCTGTTGCGAAGCTCATTGGCAAAATCCTGTTCTTTGCCATTGGAAACTTTTGCGGTTTGAAATGCAACTTTCACCAGATCGTATATCCGGTCAAAGTCGTCCTCTGTTTCTCTTCTGATGATCATTTGGATTCTCCGGAGCACTATTAGCAGTTGGTTTTCAGGATGAGTAGTAATGTGAAATGTGGATAAAAGGATTTGTATATTTTTGAAAATTAGTGGATAAAAAGTAAGAGCAGGTTGATTTTATCATCCGTAAGTAAACTGACAGGTATTCCGGGCATGGACGCAAACTATATATAACAAATGAGATGATTAGGGTAATGCTAACTAACAGAATACCAACTAATAGGATGCTAACTAACTGAATACCAGCTAATAGAATGCTAACTAACTGAATACCAGCTAATAGAATGCTAACTAACATAACACTAACTAACTAACTAACTGAATGGTCGGAACATGATGGAAAAAAAAGAGCATTTATTCGTGGTTTTTGACAACCTGTTTAGAATCAAAAGCGAATGCTCTTGTGAGATATTCTCCGAATGCGGCTTATCGGATATCACCGTGAAGCAGATCGGATATTTAAGGGTCATTGACGAACATGGGGACGTAACATTTAGCAAACTTGCTAAAATCACCAACCATTCAAAACCTACCATTACAGAGATGATTAACAAATTTGCCAGAATGGAATGTGTCTACAGGGAAAAATGCCCCGATGACGGCAGGATCTATTATATCCGCCTGACCGAAAAGGGGCGGAAGATAGCCCGTTCCGAAGAAAGGGCTTTGCTCAGGGTTATTGAAAAAATGGCCGATTCCCTGAACGAAAAGGAAATGGAATCCCTTATTAAGCTTCTTGAAAAGGTCAGATAATTTTTTTTAACTGACAAATTAGTTAGGGAAATTAAAACTAAATAAATGCAGTAAGACCTGTGCTAATTCGAGCCGTTAACAGTGTTAAGCTGGCTCGAAAACCGTGATTGTTCAAGCTGATAACAATTAAATTTGATCCAATAACCGTGCAAATTCAAGCCAATAATCAAAAAACCGAGAAAACAAATGGGACAAGTGAAAATGGATACAAAACAAACAAAATACAGCAGAGAAAGCCTCGTAATACCACTCCTTGAGGTAGTGGTCTACCCGGAAAGCCGGACAAAGCTCCGGGTTGACAAAGCCACCGGGGAAGCCCTGCTTGCCGGGATGAAAAATGGCGAATATGCGTATACTGTCGGGCTGACAGCAAAGAGCGGCACGAAAGCTTCGGAACTGTCAGAAGATAATCTTTACAAAACAGGAAACCTTCTCAAGGCAACATTTGTGCAGCCTGCTGATGACGGGTATCTAATTGCTGCTAAGGTGATCCAGAGGGTGGAGGTCGTTTCCTTTTACCGGAAGGAAGGACTTTTCTATGCCGCATACGAGCCTGTCCCGGACCTTCCGGACCTCAGCGAGGATGTCCAGGCAGGCATGATGGCGAATGTAAAAAATAAAATTAATGAGATCAGCAGCATTCAGGGTTCAGAGCAATTCACCCGGCCTATTGCTAAGATGGAATCCATCGACCAGATAATGGGATTTATCATGCCGTACATCCCGATAAAGCTTGAAGAAAAGCAGGCCCTTCTGGAGATTGTTTCGGTCCGGGAACGTTATAATGCATTCCTCGGGATCCTGACAAAGCAGAAAGAGAACATAAACCTCCAGCTCGAGATGGCAAAAAAAGTTACCGATAAGGTAAACAAGTCAAACCGGGAAGCGATGCTTCGGGAACAGCTCAGGATGATCCAGGAAGAGCTGAACGGAGGACAGGACCCGGTTTCAGGCGAAGGCGGATACGGGGAAAGAATCGGGAGCTCTAAGATGCCTCCCGAGGTTAAAAAGAAGGCAATGGAAGAGTATAAAAAACTCGAAGCCGGAGGCCCCCACAACCATGAAGCCCCTGTTATCAAAAATTACCTGGACCTCATGCTCGACCTTCCCTGGGAAACCGAAAATAAAAAGAGCATCGATATTGCAGAAGCCCGCCGTGTGCTTGAGGACAACCATAACGGCCTTGAAAAGGTCAAGGAAAGAATAGTCCAGCACCTCGCGGTAATGAAACTGAAACAGGATAAACAGGGCTCGATCCTCCTCTTCGTAGGCCCCCCAGGCACCGGCAAGACAAGCCTTGGAAAGAGTATCGCAGATTCCCTTGGACGGGAATACGTCCGGGCAAGCCTCGGAGGCGTCAAGGACGAAGCCGAGATCAGGGGACACCGCAGGACCTATGTTGGAGCCCTTCCCGGAAGGATTATCCAGGGCATGAGAAAAGCAGGCACGAAAAACCCGGTCTTCATTCTCGACGAAATCGACAAACTTTCAGCTTCCTACTCGGGAGACCCGGCAAGTGCCCTTCTCGAAGTCCTTGACCCCGAACAGAACAGCAGCTTCTCGGACCACTACCTGGAAGTCCCCTACGACCTTTCCGAGGTCCTGTTCATCGCCACTGCAAACTCCCTTGCAACTATCCCGCCCCCGCTCCTGGACAGGATGGAGCTGATCGAGATTTCGGGCTACACGAAAAACGAGAAGTTTGCAATCGCAAGAGACCACCTCTTCCCCGAGACCCTGGAAGAACACGGCCTCGATGCGGACAAACTCAAAATCGAAGACGAAGCCCTGAAAACGATCGTGGACAAATACACCCGGGAAGCCGGGGTCAGGCAGCTTAAAAAGCAGCTTGCAAAGACCGCAAGGTTCGTCTCCGAAAAGATCGTCTCGGGAACAGCCGAACTTCCCTTCGTGGTAAAGCCGGACATGCTTAAGGAAATCCTCGGAAAAGAACTGGTTCGGAAGGAAGAAGCCAGGAAAGAAAACATCCCCGGCGTTGTAACCGGCCTTGCCTGGACCCCTGTCGGAGGAGACATCCTCTTCATAGAGGGTACATTCATGCCCGGAACCGGAAAGCTCACCCTTACCGGCCAGCTCGGGGACGTGATGAAAGAGTCTGCCCAGATCTCTTTGAGCCTTGTAAGGTCCAGGCTTGCAAACCCCGCAAACACGGCAAACCCTGCAGCCAGCTTCAACTTTACCACAAGCGACATCCACATCCACGTCCCTTCGGGTGCAACCCCCAAAGACGGCCCCTCAGCAGGTGTGACCCTCTTTACCGCCCTCACCTCCCTGATCACCGGCAAAGCCGTTGACCCCAAACTTGCCATGACCGGGGAAATCACACTGAGCGGAGCCGTAATGCCGGTCGGCGGCATAAAAGAGAAAGTCCTTGCAGCCCACAGGGCAGGCATAAAGAAGGTCATCCTCCCCAAAGAGAACGAAAGAGACCTCGAAGACGTGCCCGAAGATGTCAGGAACGAACTTAAATTCGTGCCGGTGGAGACCATCGAAGAGGTCCTGAAAGAGGCGCTGGATATTGAGCTGCCAAAGCAGGTGCTTTCGTTTGATGGAGATGGGTTTTCGGCTACGCAGAATGTATGAAGAGTGAAGAGTGAAGGGTGGGGATGTTATGGTTTGAAAGAGCCGTTATACGCCCATCCTGATAATTTTCCCGGAATATCCGGGGAACATTTCAACTATTTTTGAGTACCCGTTTTTGTTTTTTGGTGTAAGCTTCGTGAACTTAACCGGTGCAACCGTATTGGCATCTTCCGTCGTTATTTTTCCGAGCGTAAGCGAGGCCTGCCCAAAGTAACTGCCAAAATGAAAAAAGCACTCCAAAAAAATGAACATCCGGAAGAAGAAAACCAACGGCAGTATGAGAACACCGGGCTGTTAAGACAATGGGTAAAAAAAACAAAAAATGTGGATTCAGTTTTTAGTACTTCATCTTTTCTATTTTAGTAAGGGCAAGCCGGTTGCTTCGCAACCGTGTGTGGGCACGGGGTTGGACTACGAAACCGGAACCCTAGGAATGATCAAAAATTCAAGGGTTTTTCTTTTTCTGGTCCTTCCAATTCAGAACTTATAGAAAATTATATGTGTGTGAGATATGACATTATGTACTTACGAAAATGATGGTTTTTTGAAAAGATAATTTAGTAAAGGAGTTAGGTTAGTTTGGATAATGCTTCAGGGTCCAGAATGCGTATAAGGTATGAGAATGGCAGGGAGTATATTGCGATAGTAAAGTACTTTTCTGATTCCGATACTCATATCATTACTTACAAAGGAGACTTCCGAAAGGAGAAGTTTCTCAAAAAGATAGCTCCTCTCGTGGTCAGGATCTTGGGTAAAAATTGCGTTTTGAAAGCAGATGATTTAAGCTCTAAAATGAAGTTTTTTTTTGCTGCTTTTATTTTATTTCTGCTGACTTACCTTTTAGTAAAATATGGGGTTGCAGATTTTTATGTATTGTTTACTATATCAGCATTTTTGTTTTTTCAACTCGGATTAAGATTTTCATCGGTGGCAAATTATTATCGGAACACTTTTTGTGAAGTTTGCGGAAAAGAATTTGCTTATGAAGAATCTGAAAAACCGGACGTAAAAGAGGTTAGTACTCCTGAAGATTATAGTTTTGAAATCACAAGATACTGGAAATGTAAATATTGCGGGCAGAAAAAGGTCCGCACCCTTACCGAGGATTTTGTTGCAAAAAAAGGACTTAAAATGAGTTTATCCCAAGTTGCAAAGCTTCCCTGCAAAAAATGCGGTAAAAATGTCATGTATGAAGAATACAAAAAACCGGATTTAAGAGAACGGAAGTGCATTACAAGTAATTCTGAAATTGCCACAACTCGAAGATATTTTATCTGTAAACACTGCGGTTATAAAGACATTGTATCAAAAGAGGTAACTACCACGTTTGTAGATTATTATACAATATCAGTGGAAAAAATTACTTATGAGGACTATTTATATTCAAAAAATTGAGGGAAAATCTTCACTTTTCCGCAGAGCTTGTAAAGTTCTCATCCTGAAGTACTCATCCAAATTTGAAATTTACAATCATTCCTGCTGAAACCCGGTTCATTCCCCAATAAAATCCAAAAAAATCTAGAAGATTACTAACGGTTACAAAATAAATTGCTTAAGCTTCAGGCATTTTCACCAAATCCGTGAAGAGCTGTGGAAAAATTCAAAGTTGCCCACCGCTTCCTGATCAAGCCCCAGTTCTCCAAAAATTTCCCTGAAAACCGCCCGGTATTCCTCTTCAGGTATCGTATCCCCACTGCTTCCCGGAGGCATTACTATTTCGAGCCTTACCTTTCCGGAGGAATCGAGTTCAACTATGTACCTGTTCTCATTATCATAAGCCGTTACCGTTGCCTCCGGGACGAAGTACTTTATGGAACTTTTTCGAGCGTCAGCGAGGCCTGCCCAGAAAAACTGCCAGGATGAAAAAGACATATCAAAAATAACAGCCCTTACAAATGAGATCAACATTCCGCGCGAGACAACCGGACTGTTGAGACGATGGGAAAAAGAAAAGATGGAATAATTACCTCTTTTTAGAAGATCCAAAAAAATAACCAATCCATATACGCAACATATCAAAAAATAACTTAATCAGTAAGACTGTTATATAACTCAGCAGGATGAATACACCAACTAAAAAAACAAAGTATATAAGATCCAATACGTTCAAAATTGTTCTCACATCCTCACACTAAATTACTATATGTTTCCCCTAATCCACCTTAACATAGTGTCGAATAGTGCCTGATTGCGTCAACGTCCAAATTTCCAGCTCAACGGATATTTCCAACACAACGGATCGAAATAATTTGCCGCCTGACCGCAGATTTCTCCCCAATTCCGTTTTTCAATTCCTGTTAAACTTGAAAAGTAGGTAAGAACCGGCTTCTTTCAGATTAACATAATCCTTTATCAATTTCACGCCATGTATCTTATAATCTTGCTCGGTACAAATGTTGTAGATGATTGATTCGAAATCCTTTTTAACTCGCTCATTGTAGGATATTATGGTATCGATACATGGCACCAATCCGATGTGATAGGTTCTGACCACAGCCATGGCTAGAACTACGCAATTCCAACGCTTATCACGTCCCAGCCATAGGTGGCGGACACCACCTGTGGCTGTGGTGCCAAAAGATCTCATATTAAAAAGAAGTCATGATTCGCCGGTTTTAAGGATCTAAACGCCGGGGCTATTTTTCTGTTGCTTGATAGAACTTTCCCGAAGCAACCGGAATGGAATCTCCTGTGGTTATTTTCCGAGCGTCAGCGAGGCCTGCCCAAAGTAACTGCAAGAATGGAATAATCGCAAAAAAATGAATATCCGGAAAGAAAAAATCAAGGCATTTCGGAATCACAGGGTTTTTGAGACAATGTATATTCGAAAATAAAAAATATGGCTTTAGTTATTGTTTCTTCATCTTTTCCATTTAATTTAAGGGCAGACCGGTTGCTTCGCAACCGTGGGTGGGCATGGGGATGGACTACGAAACCGGTAACCCGGTAAAGATCAAAAAGCCGAAAGTTCTCTTATTTTCCTGGAATCTTCTTCCAGACCCTCCAGAACTTCCTCGTCTTTCAATGAACCGAAATAAACTGACAGTTCCCCCTTTTCTTTATTCAGCAGGCGGTCGATGACGTCGCTAAAACTTTCCCCCATTCGTTTTGCACTTTTTAACCGGTCATAGGTGTCTTCCCGGATTGAGATCGTCTTTCTGCCCATGTATATGTATATGCATGAAAAGGGATATTGGTTCTTCGGTTCGACTGGCGTTCAGGCAGTTCAAGGGCGGTTCAAATCCCCCTCTTCTGCAAAACAACCCATGCACCCAGGACCAGAGCCCCACAGCCAAGAGCAATCCCCCCGAGCACCGGAATCTTATCCGCCCAGTCCAGGGAAATCAGCCACATCCCGACAGCTCCCAGCGTGAAATACGTGAAGATCAAAAGGGAGGAAGCCGACCCTGCATCCCTGTCGACCTGCTCAAGCACAAGGTTATTGCTCGGAGGGCGGCTAAGGCCCAGGGAAAACGTAATCAGGAACATGGGTAGAGCAAAGCTCCAGGGCCCGTGCTGTCCGGCGCTGAGGAGAATAAGCCCGCCCAGGAAGATGCCTGCAAAGCCAACGGTCATCAAATGCCTGGAGTTGATGCTCCTTGTTAACCGGAGGCAGGAGAAGGAGCCGATCATCAGGGCAAGGGCGTTGAAGGCAAAGTAATAGCTGTATTTCTGCTCACTCAGGCCAAAACCATTTACGTAAATGGCAGAAGAACCTGCTATGAAGCTGTAGAGGGGAAAAAGGCTGATTGACATGACCAGGACCATAACGATGTAAGAAGGGTTGAGCAGCAGCCGTCCGTAGGCGTGCATTACCCTGGACATAGGAGTATCGGAGACCTGAGGGAGCGTTTCCGGAAAGCGGAGGACTCCCAGGAAACCGATAACCCCGAGGAGTGCCTGCACAAAGAAAATCCAGGGCCAAGAGAAATCTACAAGGATCCAGCCGCCAAGCACAGGGGCAAGCATGGGGGCAAGCGCCATTATAACCGCTATATAGGCTAGAATCCGTTCCCTCTCCGGGCCTGAAAAAATGTCTTTGGTCATGGCCATGGAAAGGGAGGAACTGGCAGCAGCCCCTGCAGCCTGAAGTATGCGGAAGAAGATGAGCATGGAAGCGCCGGATGCAAAGGCACATAGCAGGCTTGCCAGCACGTAAACCGTAAGCCCGGCAAGAAGGGGGCGGCGGCGGCCGAAGCGGTCGGAAATCGGGCCGTAGAAGAGCAGGAAAAAGCCGTAGGTGACAAAGAAGCAGACCAAGATCAGGTTGATAACCGAGAGGGGCTGGTTCCAGGTTTCGGCAAGTGAGGGAATTGCCGGAAGGATCATGTCCGTGGAAAGGGCAGGAAAAGCGGTCAGGAGAGCCAGGAGAGGTATGACTACCTTTGAGTTTTCGCTTAAACTCTCATTTAAGCTCCCGTTTAAATTTCCACTCAAGTTCCCACTAAAATTCCTGTTTAAACTTTCTCCTTTTTGCTGGAAAGACATTATGAATTCCTTTTGCGTTTTTGGTGGATAAATGCGTTTGATAAATGGTTGCATGTGAAACTAAAATGATGAGTACAAGATGCCGGAATAGTATATATTCAGTAGTTCCGATTAGGTATAGTTCCGAATAGCTGAAATCGTGAATTAGTCTTTCCCTTCT
>Ga0272442_10007498_pt1 | contig 14069 bp, 13 predicted proteins | sample SSMForm2O_FD_200262 | JGI IMG/M metagenome (GOLD analysis project Ga0272442, IMG submission 200262) | Marine sediment archaeal communities from Little Sippewissett salt marsh, Falmouth, MA, United States - SSM-Form-2O | ecosystem: Environmental > Aquatic > Marine > Wetlands > Sediment ...
TCGTGCGTTTCATCCACGGAAATGGGTATGACTACTGCTTGGCAGACGCCGTCCAAGCTTACGGCGGGAAATTGACTCGTTTCGACAGGCACGTTTTCCACCTTAGACCAGGTCTCTTCCTCCTTATGGACCGACTATCCGCTCCGGCGGCCTCCACCTTTGAATGGTGGCTCCATGCCTACAACGAGATGCAGCTTCAAGAGGAGGAACGGTCCGTTCTCGTCCAAAGGGATCATGCCAGGCTTCTGGTTCGTTTCCTCGAGGGGCCTTCTTTGGAATTTTATCAGGACAACCAATTCACGCCCGAACCGGAGAGAGGAAGCTGGAAACCCCACTGGCATTTCAAAGCGACGACGGAACCTGTGTCCCACTGCAACCTGCTCGCTCTGCTGTCGCCCTACAAAGAAGGAGAAACGGCAGCCTCCGGGGCCTTCATTCGAGGAGAGGGATGCTTCGGAGCATCGATACCCCGGGAGGATGGGGGATGGGACCGTATTCTCTTCAAGGAAACCGATCAGAAACGTTTTTCTCACGAAAGAATCGAATCGGACGGGGAGGCTGTCGCTATCGGAGTGGATGCCTCGGAAAACGTAGATCGTTGGTTGATCGTTGAGGGCTCTCGACTCGACTTTGGAGAAAGAAAACTCCACGCATCTAAGAAACGGACGACTACCTGCCTGTCCCTTCCATGAAAGGACCTTCCTGCCGGGGCAAGAAACCCAGAAGCGTTCCATCCTCCAACGAATCACGTCGCTGGAAGGATAGGGCAGCCCTCGAAGGCTCTTGAATACCCAGGATCTGCCGAACCGTTGTCTCTTCGAAACCGAAGGCGGGCAGTTCCAATTCTCGATCTCTCAAATGCTCACCTCCCACGCTGTAGAGTCCCAGCCTAGCGGATTGAGAGGCCAGTCCGTCTCGATTGACCCAAAGAAATAGATTCCGCCACCTGTCGGCGGCGTCCCAGTGGGGTACGAGCATGTTTCCCCTCTCAACCTTTCCTCCAGTAGAAAAGGCCGTGTTCATACCCCACGGTTCCATAGCAGCGAGTCCCTGCATCCCTCGTTTCGCGTCCCTTGCGCCCAAAAATTGAAGCCCATAGAGAGGTCTGTCCGACCGAATTCGAACCCAGGCCGCGTCCTTGGCGCCCGGTCCTAGGAGTTCGCTCAACTGGCCCACCAGCCTCCCTCCAGGAGGTAAGATCCAATTCCTTTCCTCGATCTGTTCTCCCCCCTTCGACATGCAGAAGGCTGATACTGAAGCTTCCTTCTTTTCGTCTCCGTTGGCTACAGCGATTCCACTCCACCAAGAGGAATCCTCCTTCATCCCAGGGAAAGCGATCTCTTGCCTGGGGGGAAAGGAAACGCAGGAAGCCAATTCTCCAGGGACCTTTTCCTCTCTGGCGAAGAAAGATAGCGCGGCCAGATCAGCGCCCAGGCCCTCCATCTCCAACCACCCTTCCTGCCTCTCACATGTCAGCAAATCATCCAGATAGCCGCACAGTCTCCCTCTGGGATACAAACCGTAGGTTTCACGCGCGAGAGGTGTGCCATCATCCCTCCTCAAGGTTAACTTCACACCCGCCTCATTTTCACTACCGTTGACCACGATGAGAAGCTGTTTCCATCCCCCGAAAACGTGAGGCACCGCGAGTTTAGTCGATAGGGGAGCAGCCCCACAGATGGAACGTCCCCCATAAGCCCTGTCCGCATGAAGCATCAGGGCTCCAATGGGGCGATGGCATCTGACTAGAAGCCATCCATACCGTACTTCCTCTCCCAGGACACTCTCTAGGGAAACACTGGCCGCCATCTTCCTGAAGGAGTCCAGACGCAAAGATGCGCTTCTAAGGGTTCTCCCTTTATCTCCCAAGGCCTCCAATTCCACCTCGACCTCAATGGGATTAGGATTGACCAGTACGATTGCTGCAACCCATCGCTGACTACAGTAGAAGTGCGGAAACACGTGTTCCTTCGCGGGAGCAGCGGAACAAGGAAATCCAGCCATGTCCCCCCCGAATCGATCGCCAAATACTGCCATCCCACGAATTCCACTCTCTAAAACCAAGGAACCCCATCCCGCCAATCCCTCCCCAATAAGGGCTGATCTCGGAATCACTGTAGCCTCAGGTTTTGGTGGACTCTTTTTTTCGTCCAAGGAGATACTCGTAGGAATCGCGGTGGGCTGAGGTCTTCTTGTTGGTTTGCTGGTGGGCGTATGTGTGGGTATGGGCTTGAGCGTAGAGGTCGGTGTAGGGGACGGTATGCGACTGGCAAGAGGATTTTTCGGGACAGCCTCCCCTTGCTCCAAAGCCGGGCTCTCGCTGACTCCGTTGGAGCTAACAACGCAAAGAGATTCGCCAGCATCCTCGGCGGAAAGGAATGTGACCAAGAGTCCATCCGGCGACCAAGACGGTGAAAAGGCATCAGGAACGTTCCCCGATAGAACGCCCTTTTCCTCCTCACACACGAAGCCTTTTCAGGCACCGAGATTTTCCTCACGAAAACGATCCATTTCCCATCGGGAGACCAACTGGGGGCGGAGGCATCCATACAGTCACGGGAAAGAAGAATCGAATCCCCTCCTTGAACCGGAGTCTTTAGGAGAGCCGTCCCTTCCTCTTTGGAGCGTCTACACCAAACCACCCACCTGCCGTCAGGAGACCAGTCCCATCCCCCCGCAGCACCTTCCGTCCCAGAGACGTCCATTTCCTCCCCTCCCTCGGAGGAAATTCTTTTTAGACTGATAAAGCCGTTATCCCCCTTCGCTCCATATAGAATCCATCGGCCATCGGGAGACCAACAAGCGCCTTCTTTGCGCCCTGTTCCCTTGGTAAGGCGAACCATCCGCTTCCCCTCCGCGTCTATCTTGCAAAGCTGCGTACGGCCCTCCCTATCCGTTCGTATCAATAGGATCCAATCATCTCTCGGGGACCATTTCGGAGAGCAGTGGTCCCACTGTCCCGAAGTGACAGGTATTTCTTGTCCCCCCCCGCTCAACGTCTTGCACACCTGCTGGAAGCCGCCTTCGTCGCTCCTCTCGTAGCAGACCCATTGTCCATCAAAAGACCAAGCTGGCTTGGCATGTGAAAAGGGATCCGCAGTAATTTGCACCTCCTTCAGGCTGGTCAAGCCCAGCTTCCAAATTTGAGGATGTCCCTCGGCGTCCCGTTTAACATACAGAATCCATTGACCGTCCGAAGACCAGACATCAGCCGCAGAAAGGTCGGAAACCACATTTCGAACCAGCGGCGCGCCGGTGCACCGCGAGGAAATGTAGATGAAAACGAGACAGGCAGATTTCCAGTGGATATTCATTCTTTCAAGGATGCCCTAAAAAGGTAATGAAACAAGGTGCGAGCTGCCTTGGCGTTGCGCTTCCATTCGTCCCGATCCCGCAGGGACTGGATCCCCTTATAGAGCAGATACCGGGGCCGCAGATAAAAACGCCGACGGGCATAGTCGCAGAAGTCTACGATCTCTTTTGCAGAAAGCCCCTCGGTCCTCACCACGCAGTTGTGCAGCCCTTCCTGCGTCACCCAGTCCCTAAACCGTTTCGCTACGAGGAGTCCTTCTTCCTCGTACCAGGTATAGGCTTCCGTCCCGGGATATACCATAACTGGAAAGAACTGAGCTGTATCTGGATTGAGACGCATGGCCAGGGCAAGGGTTCTCTCTAGAGTTTCCCTCGTCTCCCCCGGCAAACCGGCCATAAAACAGCCATGAACTAGGAGTCCTGCACGTCGAGCGTCCCTCATAAACCGCTCCATGTCCTCAGGTCGGATGCCTTTCTTGATGGCCTTCAAGATCTTCGCATCACCGCTCTCGAATCCCACACAGAGCAGCCGACATCCACCTTCTTTCATGGCCCTCAGTGCCTCGTAGTCCAATCCCACCCTAGCATTCACCGTCCACCGCAGTCTAAGACCGGCCTCTTTGAACGCCTTAGAAAGACGGATGCAGCGGTCTCGCTCCATAGTAAAGGTATCGTCTTCGAAGAAGAGTCCCCTGGCTTGAGGAAACCGTTCTTGGATCCGCATTACTTCCGCCACTACGTTATCCACGCTCCGCAACCTGAGGCGCCTTCCGGTGTACAGCTGAGGATAAACGCAATAGGTGCATCGATTGGGACATCCCCTACTGCTAATGATTGTAACCATAGGATAGAGAGCGTTGGGATTGAAATAGTCCTCTATGCGAAGGTATCGCTCGTAGACTTCTGACACGAACGGCAGAGCATCCAAGTCCTCGATCAAAGGCCTAGCTTTCACCCGATAGGGTCGTTCATCTTCAGTTCTCAGAACGAGTCCGGACGTGTCCAGAAGTGAAAGGCCTTTCTCAAGCTTCTCAGCGACCTCTTTCACGGTCATTTCCATCTCACCGACCACCACGGCGTCCGCTCCCTTTGCTTTTTCCAGCGATTCGGCAGGCAAGGCCGTAACATGAGTACCGAAAAGAAGAAGGGTGCTTTGAGGCAAAGCATCCTTCAGCCGTGATGCCACCAACGCGTCTTCGTCTATACTGGGCGTGCTGGTCTCCATGACGATCAAGTCGGCTTCTACTCTTTTTACCTCCTCCTCAACGCGCTCCAGGTCCCAATCCCGGGCTGGGGCGTCGAAAACTTGGACATCGTGGCCTTCCCTTTCAAGAAGTCCCGCTCCATAGCAGAGCCACATCGGATAGTAAAGGGTGCCGGACTTGGTGACAGCGGGACTTCTCTGCGGTCTGGAGAAACGAGGTAGAAACGGCGGATTTAAAAAGAGCACTTTCACTTCAAAGTATCCTTTTCTCGGCTGCCCATCTTTCCATGGCATACCAACCGCATCCCAGGAAAATCCAAAAGGGCAAATGTGTATAATCGAAACTTGCTATTCCTTGTAATGCTACCGCGACAAGACCGGCCATGAGGCATGTGGCTGCGTGCTCTCCCCTGGTTCCGCGGCATTTCCTCCAGCGGATCCACGTTCCTCGCACGGCAAGGAAAAGAAAAAAAGGCCAAAGCAATACGCCTAAAGGCCCCCACTCAAAAACCGGGGTAAAGAAGACGCTATGGCCGTGCGGCAAATCAGGCGCCCTCACCGCCCATCCGCCCAGTCCCATTCCCAACCAGTTGAGCCGACTCAGCTCGTCCAGCGCCCGGGACCACACCTTTATCCTGAAAGAAAACCCTGCTTGTCTCGTATAGGAGACCACAGGGGACATCAAGCGATTTAGCGCGCTGTGTTCCACGCCGATATGGGAAACGAAAAAACTACCGAGACAAAGCGACACCATTAGAGCGACCCCCAACAGCACTGAACGTCGACTGCGAAGCATCCAGAGTGCGGCCAAACACAGACCGACTAGCAACCCGTAGAAAGCGCCCCTGGATCGAGTGATCAGTTGTCCGAAAAACATGGCAAAAATAAATGGCAATGCCAGGACCCAATACCGGGGTTTTCCAGCGTAGAAAATACCCGCCAAGGTCATGAAAATGCTCATATTCAGAATCAAAGCCGTACCGTTGTGTATCCCCACGCCTCCTGCTCTGACCGCCTCGGTGCCAAACATTACATCGAGTGTCATTTGGGATCCCAAGGGATATTCCGACACGTAGGGATCTAGAGCGAGGCTGACGGCATTGGTAACGGCCACATAAACGCCGCAAAGAAACCATGTTCCGAAAAGTAAAGACAATCCCTTCTTCCCCATGACCAGGGACTGAGTACCCAAAAGGGCTACGAACACCGCCACAAACTCTCCAACTCGCAATAGAGCCCAGCCCTCTTGGGGAAGTAAAAACCAAGTGGCCGATCCAAGGCAAAACAACACGATCAAGGGCGCCATTTCAGTTGGAAGCCTGTCTTTGAGCCCTTTGTCTTTCAACGCCTTCAGAAGCCATAGGACCAAGAAAAGCAACAAGAAGGCATGGCTCAAATATATTCTATCAACCCAGCCTGAAGCCCTTTCGTGCGATAGGCATATTCTGGTCACAGGAGCGGCCAAGATGACCAAAGGGACCAAGAGGCGAGGAGTAGCCGCAAAAACGGCCAGGGACATAGCCCCCGCAAGTACGGCAAGACCCAAAGGACATCCTATGCATAGGCAGGTGACAAAAATCGCCAATGCGCCCATGCCAAGGACGACGGAGAGTTCCTTGTTTGACATGAACCGAGTATACGCTCCCTCTGCAACAAGGTGAGAGTGTCCCGTCCTTCTCGACAAATGCAGGCATCTACATATCACATCGGGACAGGCAAAGAAGGTAAACCCAAACACCGTAGCAGTCCATCCGCTCCAGGGTCAATTGCGCGCTATTCATATCCGTGGCAACCTATAGAGGAAAGGCCTATCATGCAGAACGAAGAGCTGAATAATGTCACCTGTCCCCGTTGTGGAAAGCCAAGTCCAGAAGAATTCCTGAGCTGCATCTACTGCGGGGCGCCGCTCAATGTGAAAGCTGGCTTCATCTCGTCCATGGGGCCGCGGCAAACCATGGGAATGTTCATCCTTGCATTGCTCACTGGCGTACTCATTCTGATGTGGATTGTGTTTTGACACAGCATCTCTGTCCAGGACGTCAGGGGCATCCGACCCTCCTGCCGCGGCTTGCCCCAAACCTGGGCCTAGAACGATTGGCCCTTGTAGCGACTACCGTCAAACTGATAGGATGATGGACTGGTGGAGGTTGACGGTTTCTTATGGCGAAGGACAAGTCCATTCAAAAGATCTTGGAGAGAAGAAGAACGGCGGCAGTCGTTCCTTCGGAAATCCTTGAGAAACTGAAGAATTCACACAAAGAGATTTTGGACGAGCTTGTAGCTCAAAAAGAATATCTCATGTTCCTGAGAGGAACAGATAAAGTCACCAACGCAGAATACAAGGTGTCCGTGGCAGTCAAAAGAGTATCCGAGCTGAGAAATTCGTCGGTTCAGCTTCATTTTGCCCTTCGCGAGGCAGGTCTAATCAACAGTTATCTAGAGAACCAAAAGGGCAAGCCAGAAGACATTGCTGAGGCCCAGCAAAGGATCTCCTCGTTAGGTGAACTGGCTGAGACTCTGGCTGTGGACACAGAAGAAAAGGATCAACCGCCGGAAAAGGAAAACCCCACTGACACTTCCAGAACGAAAGCCAACCTAGACCTTTCCCTAGTCACTCGACTGGCCGGATCTGGGATTCGAGTGGGTCCCATGCATTTCAGGCTTATTGCGGGGCAACTCGAGAGAACCTATATGAACATGGTCCGAATTACCTCGGATAAGGAAGACACGAAGAAATTTGTGAGAGGCGTCAAAAAGTTCTTCCTGCCTCCGGGGAAAACGCTTGAGAACCTCGGAATCGATGCGCGCTGGTTGGGGGCGCGAGGATTTAGCCAAAAAGAGATCGAAAGCCTGCTCTCCTGAAGGGAAACTCTACCCTTCTACGACGAATTCCGAATCTCCCACGGAAACCACGTCCCCTGGGGCAAGCGTTTCTCGAATGACGCGACGCCCATTCAGAAAAGTCCCGTTTGTGCTCCCAAGATCCCTCACGATGAGTTTACCCCCTCGAGACATAATCTGACAATGACGCCGCGAGGCCCTGTCATTGCCTACATACACATCAGCGCTAAGGCTTCTACCGAACACGATCGTACGATTTCCGACAGGAATAACCTGCGTCACCTGTCCCCCCTCCCTTCGGAGAAGACGACTTCTCGTGCCCGCAGCCCTTTGCTGCGGCCCCGTCTTTTCTCTCTCTTTTGTTTCCTCCCTGATGTTGACCTTGCGAACGAGTCCCGCCGCCAAAAAACTGTACATGGAGCGGCAAGCAATAAACTCCGAACAGGGGGCCTCGTGGCAGATTTCGCCGACCGTTCTCTTGCCGTCAATCAAAGCTAGAACCTCCCTCTCATCTCCAGGGAGGTGGGTTCGCTCCAATTTCTTGGTGGCCTCCCCCCGCACCTGAAGAACCACTGAATCGTCAGAAATCGTTCTTCGTATCAAGTCCCACTCTTTGATAAGCCGAGATCCCTCCAAGATAAGTTCGGTCGTATCAGCTACCAACTCCGTGGGCGCATCTTTCGGGGAAGCAGCTTCTGTAAAGGCAAATTCTCCAGAACTCCAAGGAAAGGTATTAATCACGGTTTCGGTGGCAAAATTGGAAAAAGCGATTTGGAGCTCCGCATCGTTCCAGGACAAGACGTCCAATACAGCCTTTTCCTGGGAAACACTCTCCGACTGACTGGTCTTCACGATCTTCGAGAGCTCAGTCAGATCGATTCGTCCGTTCTTGAAGAGATAGTAGCCGATTCCTTCCCTTTCCGTTGCGGGTACGGCATAGCTGATGTTTCCCTCTTTAAAATAGATGAAGGTCTTTCCCCTAGGACTTGAGAGCTGCAGTCTGCCTGTCTTCAATCCAAGATGGCACATCTGAATCACGTCAGGCACCCCTATGACCTCTAGACTTCCCACAAAGTCCTTTTTCACTCTCAGGGCGCCGATCGAAGTGTCCTGATCCCGCGCTTGCGCAGGAATGACTATATTTTCATCACAATCCCGACATCGGAAGATGTAATCGGACCCAGATTCCTTCACGTCTTTGGAGTTCACCCAATAGACGCGTTTACATTTGGGACATTCCACTCTCATGCGTTCCACTCCCTTCGGATACTTCTCCAAAGATGGTAGCGGTTGCCAAATCCTGTTCGATTATAGTCCACTTGGCGGAAAAGAGCTCACCTTGAGCACTCATGCACCCGCTGCAAACCGGTAAAGAAGGAGAATCCCTAAAAGATAAGCGAGGAAAATACTCAAGGTGTCCAACCCAATCCTGCCTATCGATCTCCTTGTCTTGTAAACGATGCCCATGATGACCATCGCGGTCAACCCGCAGTCCAACTGAATGGTCAACAGATGATGAGAACAACAGTCGGCAGCGATGGGCCCGGACCAAACCAGGTCACAGGCACAAACAATGAAGATATTGAACAAATTGCTGCCAATAATATTCCCTAGCGCCATGTCCACCTTACCGAGCCGAACGGATGTCACAGTCGCTGTAGCTTCAGGCAAAGAGGTGCAGGCGGCAACAAGAAGAAATCCGACGAACGTACTGCCGAGTCCCGTCCTGCGGGATACCCACTCCCCCGACCAAGCCAGTAGGATGCTGGCGAAGAAGATGCAACAGGCCAAAGCCAAGTACGTGAGCCAAATTCGTCTCCAAGACATACGGCTAATGGGGTTGGACTCAACCTCTCCTTTATCGACTGTTGCGGCTTCCTTCCCTGTCTCATGTCGATGGACCATACGCATTCCCCAAATGTACGCACCCCCCACTAGGAACGTTCCCCATCCCAACGGCAAACCTTCCTTTCCGCCCAGATAAAGAAGTCCCCCCAACCCAGCCATGAGACAAACACATAGAGAAGCAGAAAATGCAATGCTCGAGTCTCCGAGGCTGAGCAGATTGCCTCTCTTCTCGGCCCAGTCAAGCACCACGAGAAGCGCAATATTGAAAGCGATACTCCCAAAACAGTTACCCAAGGCCAAATCAGGGGATCTCTCACGAAGGATGGCGCTCATGCTGGTGAAAAACTCAGGAAGGGCGGTCGCCCCTGCGATGAACACCATACCCACCCAGGTAAATCCGATATTCCCCTTCAGGGCAATCCCTTCCCCTGTTTTGGATAGCCTGCGGCCTGCCCAAAGCACAGCGACCGCACCTACAAAGAGTCCTATCCAACCCATTCAGGCTTCCCCTCAGCGTTTAGAAAAACTTCCTGTCTCATCCGTATCCAATCGCATCGCAGGCCTTCCGAAGTTTGGTGTAACGTTTCCCGTATTCATGGCTGAGTTCCGGGTCAGGGGGTATTTCCTCCACGACTCGAGCCAACGACCTACAAGCGCTCGAGAGATCGCCTCCTTGGAAGGACGAATTCGCCAGAATAGCTCCCCCCAGACAGGCTTCGGGATACTGTGTCCTGACCAAGGTCTTCTTCAAAACACTGGCTCTTATCTTCAACCAAGGCAGGCTCCTGGCCCCACCTCCAGAGACGAAAATACGTTCTCCTATTGGACACTCCAACTCGTTCAACAGGTCGTATGTCCACCGTTCCACCAGGGCCACGCCCTCCAAATATCCAGCGAAAAGATGAGCGTCGCAGGTGGCTTTCCCCGCCATGAATCCCACCGCTTCCGGATTCTTGAAGGGCAATCGTTCACCCTCCCTAATTAGAGGATAAATGACCATGTCGGTGGGAACCCATCTTTCAACTTCATTGTCCAGCTCTGCCCAGTTTTTTCCCTCAAACTTGACTTCCAGACATTCGCCTCCAACGTTGCTGGCACCCCCAGGAAGCCACCACCCTTGGGGATGGAGATGGCAGTAGAAGCGTCCCTCAGGATCTCTAAGACGCTCTTCCTGTATTCCCTTCACGACAAGGGTCGTTCCCAAGGTGCTGCACCATTCTCCTGGAACGGAAGCGCCCGATGCGAGAAGTCCCGCGACACCGTCTGTGGTCCCAGCAACCACCCTGACTTCCTTGGGGAAATCCAGTTTTCGAACCCATTCCTGTTTCATGTTTCCTAGGCATTCGCCGGGCGCCACCACCTTGGGCAGCATCTGTCTCGGAATTTTAAGTCGAGCCGTAAGATACGCAGGCCATCTCCGTTCCACCACATTGTAGCCAGTCTTGAGCGCATTGTTAAAATCGCTTACCCCCCAAACATCCGTCAAACGTCCCACAATGTAATCGGCCGCATGGGCAACCAAGCAACCTCTCTCGAAATGATGCGGTTCATTCTCCTTGATCCAAAGCAACTTGGGCAAAGCGTAGCTGGGACCGAATCGAATTCCGACTTTTTTGATGGTCCTCCAGGCTGCGTCGTTGGCCTTCTTTACCTGATCCTTTGCCCGGCCATCGCTGTACATGATGGCCGGGCGCACAGGACGCCGATCTTCATCCAAGAGGAGAAGAGTCCCTGATGTGGAACACAATCCCAGTCCCACGACTTGCTTCCTCGCTTCAGGATCCATCTGTGCCGAAAGGGTTTCTAGGGCTTCTAAAACAGCGTTCCACCACGTTTCTGGATCCTGCTCCCAGTCATTCTCTACCAGTCCCTCCACGCCTCTTTTCGCGAAAGGAATCGACGCAGTAGCCAGGATCTCAGCCTGGCCGGTAATGGCCACGGCGCGCGCACCGCCACTCCCCAAATCCACACCAAGAAACACGGTCATCTATTTCCTGTCTCCCATCCCCCGATGCTCAAGATGTCAACGACCTTCTTCCACTGGAGAGAACTCGCCCCAGCATCTACCGCCCAAATGCACGGTTGAAGGCTCTATCTACTCGTCCCCCGTTCCTCTCTTGGATCTGAAATCGGCCAGGAATCCTAAATCGCCCAGACCGGAGGGACCGCCCTTTTGTCCCTGCTTGGGATCGATATCGTCGAACTCTTCTTCTTCCTCCTCCATCTCGTAAGCGTCCTCCCCCAACTCGGCTTCCTCCGCGGACTGTCTCGCTTGATGATGACTCCTGCACCGCCCTTCGAAGGTTACCCCTTCCTCGATCACAATCGTCGTGTAAACGACGTCCCCGTAGACCTCCGCTCCCGTCTTCATCTCGAGCCGATCCTGAGCGGTCACATTGCCCGTCACCTTTCCGCCCACAGTAACGTTGACTCCGTTGATATCCGCTTCGATCACGCCCGTGGGCCCCACAACGACATCGCCTTCCGAGTCCACTTTTCCCTCGATTCGACCATCGATTCGAATGGTCCTTTCGGAACTCAGCACCCCATCCAGAAAACTGCCCTCTCCGATCACCGTTTCCATCTTGTCCCGATCACCCCGTCCGCGTCCGTGCCTAAACATTTCCATATTCCCCTCTTCGCTTGGCAGCCTTTGGCTGTCAGTCGAGCATGTACTCCCTGGGATTGACCGTCTTTCCGTTTCGTCTCACCTCGTAATGCAGGTGAACGCCTGTGCTTCTACCCGTGTTACCTACGGTGGCAATAGGATCACCCCTACGGACTCGCTCTCCTCTTTCGACAAGAATCTTCTCACAGTGGCCGTAGCGGGTTTCAAATCTCTCACTATGTTTTATCCTGACCGTTCTTCCAATGGCTGTCTTGGTTCCAGCAAATTCCACGACCCCGTCAGCGGAGGCGCGAATAGGCACCCCTTTCTGCGCTACGATATCTACCCCTCCGTGAAACTCAAATGCCCCCGAGAAAGGAGATCTTCTTCTTCCATAGCCCGAAGAAATCCAGCGATCACCGCAATCCTCGGAAGACACGGGCCAAATGGCAGGGGTCCTCGCCAGTGCTTCCCTCTGCTCCACAACAAAACCGAGTATTTCCTCGAAGCTAATTCTTTGCAGCAGAAGCCTCTGTTGCAGATCCTGGGGTCCCCTCGACATCATTGGAATGCCATATTCATCGGCGTTCGGCGTTGCGTTCCATTCCTGTTCCTCCGCCAGAGGACCGCCCTGCGGCGGCTCGTCTGCCCCTTCCGTGGGGGAACCCAGGCCGGCAAATGTTCTGATTCTTCCTCCGAACCGCTCCAAAGACTCCAACTCCTTCTCCATCTCGTCTACCCTGTCAACGCGTTGCTGCAAGGAACGGTTCTCAGCCAGGAGTTCTCTCACCTTCTCGGCCGTTTTTCTGGTCTCCAGATGATCCGCCACTAGGCAGGCGATTCCTGCCGCACAAGCCAGCACAAAAAAGGGAATCATGCGCAGCAAAGCCGCTGGAAAGCGCACGGAATAAACCGCCGCGCCATCATGGGGCGCTAGCATGAGCGTCGCCTTCTTCCAACTGGATTTGCCCATTTAGTCAGCGCCTCTCTTGGGGTACAATACCCTTGGAAGTTGGAAATATGGAATTCGGACAAACGCCTATCGGCGCACTCGGAGTCTCTCATCCACCAAAAATGAACCTAGCACAGGGCTCCGGTGCGTGTCAATATGACAGAAGAAGAGAAACAGTGGGAAGGAGGCGCTTCGTGTCGCCAAAAAATCGCGCAACTCTTGGATCACCCTCAATGCTCGCAATGACCGTTCTCTTGTTTTGGGCCCACCCAACCCCAGCGCAATCAACCAGGTTCTACGGCGAGTTTCTGGGGGGAGTCTGCGGACCCTCAGGAAATAGCGGTGCTTGGAGTACGCTAGACGATCTATACGACCGTTACGATTGGGGTTGGAGAGGCAATTTCGACGAGGCGGAGGATTTGACGGGGCCCTACTTCGGTGTTCGAGGGGGAGTGCTTCTCTGGGATCAACTCGACTTGTCGGTTTCCGCCGGGTACTACTGGGGTGAAACGGAGGTCATCAAAAACCGCTCCAGATACTACTATGATCCCTGGTACGGACCCGGAGGTCCGCGGTTGAAGGACGAATGGACCCTCAGCATGGCGCCCTTGAGCGCCTCTTTGGGGTGGAGCTTCATCCCCTGGTCAATCGTCCGGCCCTATGTGGGCGGAGGAGTGGATCTATACTTCTGGGATTTTGATGGGCACGTGGAATCCTTGGGAGACTTCTGGAGGCCTTACCCCTACCATGAGCATTTCTCTTCGGACGGTATCGACTTGGGCGGCCACACGCACCTGGGGCTCGACATCAGCCATCCCAACTGGTGGGTATCGGTCACAACGGAGTTCCGTTACACCTGGGTCACAGGGGAATTGGAAGGGGATATGGCGGACTTCCTCGACGACGACACTTTGGACTTGTCTGGATGGTCCCTTTTGCTGGGCGCCCGGTTCAGGGGTCCCTCGCTGGAAGGACGGGACTACCCAATACAACGTCCTTCCCCGGCGCCTCCAGTCGAACTTTTCTCCGTGGTTCCAGGTTCCAGTTAGTTTCCTTATTGGCGGGTAGTCAACCGTCCCTGAAATGCCAGGCAGACCAATGCACCCACCAGAACAGCAAACCACAGCGTGCATGCCCTCGCGATCAGCGTGGCTGCTGCCGCGATGCTGTCGGGGCAGGACAACAGGTCCAGAGACTTCACCATGATCGCCTCTGTGGAACCGAGTCCTCCCGGGAGCATACTGAGAGCGCCGACCAGCGTAGAGAAGGCATAACACACGGTGCTATCCACAAGCCTGACAGGA
>Ga0272442_10007500_pt1 | contig 14064 bp, 14 predicted proteins | sample SSMForm2O_FD_200262 | JGI IMG/M metagenome (GOLD analysis project Ga0272442, IMG submission 200262) | Marine sediment archaeal communities from Little Sippewissett salt marsh, Falmouth, MA, United States - SSM-Form-2O | ecosystem: Environmental > Aquatic > Marine > Wetlands > Sediment ...
GATTCGTTATCTTTTGGCTCGACGATTGAGCCGCCAGGGACAGTTCGAACAAGCGAGACCGTATTATCCTATCACCCAAAAAGAGATTTTAAATAATTTTGATCCATTTACAAATGCGTTGGAACGGGCTAATGATAGCAGCCGTTCGCAAAGCGAACGCGCCGATGCGTTCTGGACCGCAGCGTGGCTGATGCGGCATAAAGGGATGGAGTTTATGGGTACGGAATTAAGCCCGGACTGGACAATGTTTGCTGGGAATTATAAACTGGCGAATCGGTTCGAATATCGTAAAAAATATTTAACGACCCAAGGCAACAGCGATGTTAATTTTGAAAACATCGATACGGGTATCTTTGAAGCAGCATCTAAATCCAATACTGACAACCATCAATTAAATCGGCCTAGTCCTGATGAAATTGAAAGAGCCGGTAGGGAAGTTGCGATACCGAATAAGCGATTTCATTACCGCTATTTTGCTTCCGATCTAGCGTGGGAAGCAGCGGCGTTGATGGAAAACGAAGACCCGGAACTGGCTCGACGACTCTGCCTGGCGGGAACGTGGCACCGGGATCGCGACAACGAACATGCCGATGTATTCTACAAATCAATGGTATTGCGATGCGGCAGTACGCCTCTGGGGCAGGAGGCGGACCGAATCCGATGGTTCCCGAAGATTCCGGATACATTGAAAGAAGAGAGTCCTTTTAAGATCCCTGAAATAACCGGAGAAGGGAATGAAAATACTGGCACTTGAGCCCTATTACGGCGGGTCGCATAAGGCATTTCTGGATGGGTGGCAAAAGCATAGCGAGCATGAGTTTACGCTGTTCACATTGCCGCCGAGCAAGTGGAAGTGGCGGATGCGGCATGCGGCGATTACGTTTGTACAGCAGGTTAATGAACGTGTCAAGTCCGGCGAGCAATGGGATGTGCTGTTTTGTTCGGACATGCTGAACCTGGCGGAGTTTTTGGGGCTGGTTGATGAATCCATTCGACGACTGCCAAAAATCGTTTACTTCCATGAAAACCAACTGACCTACCCGGTACAGGTCGAATCCGAGCGGGACTATCAGTACTGCATGACGAATATAACAACAGCCGCGGCAGCGGATGCAGTATGGTTCAATTCGGCATTTCATCGGGACGAATTTCTTGAAGCCATTGAAACATTTCTCAAACGCATGCCGGACTATCAGCCGGTCGAGGTGATTGAGCAGATACGAAAAAAAACATCGATACATCCACCTGGGATTGCCTCGGCGAGGCAAAACGGGGACCGGTACGTTCTGCCGTCAAGGCAGGTTGTACCTGTACCCGCTTTGCCGGTGCGAATTCTATGGGCGGCACGCTGGGAGCACGATAAGAATCCGGAAGATTTCTTTGCCGCGATGAAAATCCTGAAAGAAAAAGAACTGGACTTTCGGTTGAATGTCATTGGCGAACAGTTTCGTGACCAGCCGGAGGTATTCGATTGGGCTAAGGAATACTTCGCCGACCACATTGACCGCTGGGGCTATCAATCCAACCGGGCTGAATATGAAGCCGCATTAGCTGAATCAGACATTGTCGTCTCAACTGCCAACCACGAATTTTTCGGCATTGGGATGCTGGAAGCCATCAGTGCAGGATGTTTTCCATTGCTGCCGAATCGGTTGTCATATCCGACGATTATTGAAAGTCTTTACGGGAAGGAAAACCGACATCATTTTCTTTATGACGGAACCGTCAATGGGCTTGTTACAAAATTGGAGCAACTGTTCCCTCGCAAGCTTTGCAGAGAAAAACCGATTGACCCTAATGACCATTATGCATGGTTATATGCCCTATTAAAAAGTCCTATGGGGCAAGCTTTAAAGGGACAAAATATTAAACAATGCTATTGGTCGGAAAGAGCTAAAGAAATGGATGCGGAACTTTTATCATTTATCCCGTAGGGATAGCCATAAGAATAGCCGCGGGTGGAGCGAAGCGGAACCCGTGGTACGCATCGCCCACACAACCCCGACCCCGTGAGGGGTCGAATATCAAGCCAGATACCGTTCATCAAATTCAATCCCGGCCTGTTGCAGCATCTCGATATATTCCTCGCGAAATGTCTTGTGATGATGGTGTTCGATCTGGTTGGTGATATAGTTGATAATCCGTTCTTTATCTTTCCATGAACAGGTGAATGCTCCGTATCCATCCTGCCAGTTATCAAAGGTTGGAAACACTTTTTTTATCTTAATCCATTTGGATTGTGCGAGTTTGACTTCCTTAACCAGTTCAGCAAGAGCAATCGTTGGGTGCAGACCGGTTAAAATATGCAAATGATCCGTGTGTCCGCCGACTTTATAGACGAAACAGTTATTGTTCATTAAGATTCCGGCGGTGTACCGGCATAGTTCATCATGACGTTCGAGGTCAAGTGCGCCATTGTGATTTTTTGTTCCGTAAACGATATGATACAGAATCAGGGTGTAGGTTGCCATGGGTGCCTCCTTATTCGACCCCGCTGGGGTCGGCCTCGTTTTTGGTTCCCTTTACCACGGGTTCCGCTTTGCTTCACCCGCGGCTATTCTTATTTTAAGCCCTGTGGGCTTTGAAATATTTTTTATTCGTGAATATTCGTGTTACTTCGCTGCTAATTTTTCCAATCCATCGAGGCAGAGTTGGGACCAGGTTTCCATTTCGTTACGCACGGCATGCAGTTCTTCGAGTGTTTTAAACTCCAATTGCGTAATCATCTGCTCGTTGCGGGTAACATTTTCGTTTTCGACGGTCAGGATATGGACCACGCCAAGGTGGACGGCACCGACCTCGTTGGTGTCGTCATTGAGCAGTGCGACGATGCGGTCGCTGCGGGCCCCTTCGATGTTGATTTCTTCATCGACCTCGCGCTGAACGCCCGTTTCGTAAATCTCGCGATAGTCAATACCGAACAGAGGGACCTCGCTGTCGACGGGATTGATGTGGCCGCCGATGCCGATGGAGCGATTTCCCACTAAACGGGTCTCGCCGGCTCGCTTGCCGCGGACATAGGTGAGGTATTTCTCGCCGCACTTGATGAGAACATAGGGGATCAGTTGTTTATGGCTGGGATCCTGTTCGGCTTCCGGGCGGGGCATAAAGCTGGGGACATCCGCGGCGAACAGCTTTTCCAGGTAGCTGTCCACATCGAACACCAATCCATGAAACATCCCAACCGCTTCCACCGCCGACCGCGGCACCACCAAAACCTGCTCTATTTGTGTCATTTCATTCCCAATATTAAAAATCAAAGATTAAATATCAAAATTATGGATTCGCCTTTCAGGCGAAACTATTTAACATTCGGTTACTGTAAGGAAATGCGGCCGAAAGGTCAATTCTAAAATGAAAATGGCAGTTGTAACAGGGTTACTGCTGGCAAACGGTCTCATAGATATATCGAGGGCGTGTAAGCTTCCAATATGAAAGTTCAAGCTTGACGAGTGGAAAGTAGAAAAGTCGGCCTGTCTGTGTGGCTGCAGTCGGGGTTTTAATTGCGTTCTTGTCGTCTACGAAACTACCGCGTCCGATTTCGTGATGGATAATATAGCACACCCCCTGGGGAGTATTGGTGACAAGTAAGACTTGCTGATGCACCAGTAGCTTTGACAGCCGTACACAGCAATAAGAACCGGCGTAGACAAGTGAAATGACAACAGCAATCATAAGAGCTTTTTTTCGCTTCATTTTCTTATTCTCCTTCAAATAATAAAAAATCCGATTAACATACTCATATCGGAAGATGGGTACTTATTTATTGAAAAATACTGACCTCAATTTAATCCGTGTTAATCTGTGGCTAATATCTCCAAGACGATGTCTGCTACAGCGTCGCTGGCGCGGCGCTGGGTTAGGGGTTCGATGAGGCCCAGTAGGGACTGGCTGGTTTGGCTCAGGCGGCTGGTGGTGCTTAGCAAACCGTGAGTACGGTGAATGATCGGATCCAGCGAGGTAAAATAGGGCATAAACTCCGGCACAAGTTCTTTACCCGCGAGAATATTCACCAGCGATAAATGCGTCAGCCGCACCAGCCGCTTGCCCAGCAGGTGCCACATCAGCCGGCTGCTCTGGTACATCACCGTCATCGGACACCCCGCCGCGGCGACCTGCAGCGTGGCGCTGCCGCTGGCGACAATCGCGTAATCGGCCTGCATGCAAACATTGATCAGCTTGTTAGTTTCGTAGGTAATCGAAAACGGCGCCTCTCCGGCGATGTCCTGCAGCAGCGCCTTTTTATCATCATCGGGGGCACAGGCGATAAACACCGCTTCGGGGTGCAATTCCTTGAGTTTGGCCGCAATCTCCAGCATCGCCGGCCACAAGCTGTCGATCTCCGCATCGCGCGAACCCGGCAGCAGCGCGATCTTCGGCGCCTGCTGACTGTAATTGGAGTACGATTTAAAATTTTCCTTCAGATCGATATCCATCTCGTCAAACAGCGGATTGGACACAAACTCCGCATCGACGCCCCGCTTGCTGAACCATTCCTTTTCAAACGGTAGAATGCACGCCAATTTATCGCAGCACTTTCGCAGTTTTCGTATTCGCCAGGGCGCCCACGCCCACAACTGCGGGGCAACATAAAACAGCACCGGAATCCCATGCCTTTTGGCGGCCTTGGCAATATGAAAATTAAACGCCGGCGAATCACAGACGATGACCAGATCGACTTTATTCTGCTCGAAAAACCGGTTGGCCTGTTTGATGAGTTTTTTGTAATACCCCAATTGCCCCAGCACATTGTAGATCATCGCCGCCCGGCTGACAGTATCGTCCAAAAGCTCGCATCCTGCCTCGGCCAGGCGCTGCCCGCCGAAACCGGAAAACCGAATTTTTGGCGTCAATTCTTCTGAAGGGATGTGATCCTGTCCCGGCCAGACAACCCCGACTCCTATCTTGTCGTTTAACGCCGCAATCAAATTCGCGCAGTGCATCTCGGCGCTGTGTTCCAGCGAACTCAAGAAAATATGTTTGGGCTGATTCTGTGTCATTGGGAACCTATGATATGCAAGCGGATTAAAAATGTCGAATCTTTTTCAGATGAATCTGAATCACGGTAATGTCCGCGGGGGTGATGCCGCCGAGGCGCGAGGCCTGGCCCAGCGTAAACGGGCGAAAGGCCGACAACTTTTCCTTGGCCTCAAAACGCAGGTGTGGAATGGTCCCATAATCCAGCGACGCGGGCAGCTTGATATTTTCCAGATGCCTAAACGCGGCGATCTGTTTTTCCTGCCGGGCTGTGTAGCCCTCGTACTTCGCGTCGATCATTACCGCGTCCATCACTTCCCTGGAAAGCCCCAGTCCCATAACATCCGCTTCGCCAGCAATGTCCTGCGATAACGGATGCTGCGGTTGCTTGATACACTGCCATAATGACTGGCCGTCCCTGCGTGTTGATTTCAGGAAATCGGCTAACTGTTTCATGTCTGCCAGCTTCTGCTGGAGCCGGTTCCATCGCACATCATCAACAATCCCGACCAATCTGCCGATTTGCGTCAATCTTCGATCCGCGTTATCGGACCGAAGCGACAGTCGATACTCCGCACGCGACGTAAACATGCGGTACGGCTCATCAATCTCGCGGCTCAGGAGGTCATCGACCAGCACGCCAAGATACGCCTGATCCCTGCCAAGGACAAGGGGGTCTTTTTTGTTCAATTTCAAAACCGCGTTCACACCCGCCAGCAATCCCTGACCCGCGGCCTCTTCGTAGCCGCTGGTGCCGTTGATCTGCCCGGCCAAAAACAGTCCCGGAACGATACGCGTTTCTAAATTAGCTCCGAGCTGCTGGGCGGGGCAGTAGTCGTATTCAATGGCATAGGCGTAGTGGACAATCTTTGCGTTTTCGGTGCCCGCCATCAGCCGGATCATCTCGTCCTGTATCTTTTGGGGGTACGAGGTACTGATACCGTTGCAGTAGATCGTCGAGATTTGTTCATCTTCCGGCTCCAGAAAAACCTGATGCTGTTTTTTATCCGAAAACCGGACGATCTTCGTCTCGATGCTCGGGCAATACCGCGGCCCGGCCGATTGAATCTGCCCCGTGTACATCGGGGCCGCGTCCAGATTGTCCAGCAGCAGTTTGTGGATGCGCTCGTTCGTCCACGTAATCCAGCAGGGCACACTCGGCCGGTCGATGCGGTCATTCAAAAACGAAAAGGGAACCGGCGTTTCGTCGCCGGGTTGGAGTTCGACCTTGTCGTAATCAATTGTGGCCCCGTCCAATCGGGCAGGCGTTCCGGTCTTGAGCCGCTTGACAGTCAGTCCCAGGGCGCGCAGGCAGTCGGAAAGTTCGTTGCTGGCCGGTTCGTCCAGTCGCCCGCCTTCCCATTGCGTCGTACCCAGATGCATCACGCCCTTAAGAAACGTCCCCGTCGTCAAAATCACGCACGGAGCATAAAACGTCCGCCCGTCAGTACAGATCACACCCCGTGTGGCACGGTTTGCTTGTAAGAGTTCAAGCTTTAGCTTGTTCCGGGGCGTTGACACACTAAAGTGTGAACTCTTACAAAGCTGCATGTCGCGGGTGGCACGGTCAAGTTGTTTATCCTTCGTAGCTTTAGCGAAGAAGGATGCTTGTCCGTGTTCTGGCTGCGCCGTCAATATCTCCGCGACAATACCTTCCTCAATGGTCAGGTTATCGCACGCCTCGAGCCGATGCCGGATGGTGTCCTTGTACTTGTATTTATCCGCCTGCGCCCGCGGGCTTTGCACGGCGGGGCCTTTGGAGCGGTTCAGCATTCGGAACTGAATGCCGGCAGCGTCGATGGCCTCGCCCATCAGCCCGCCCAGCGCGTCGATCTCCCGCACAATCTGCCCCTTGGCCAGCCCGCCGATAGCGGGGTTGCAGCTCATCTTGGCGATTGTATCCCGCCGCATGGTCAGCAGCAGCACCCGCGCTCCCATCCGCGCAGCCGCCCACGCCGCCTCCGCCCCGGCGTGCCCCGCCCCAACCACAATCACATCATATTTTGAAGAATCCGTCATATCGGCCTTGTTCGCATTTATTCCAGCCGGGGCTTTCGTCGATAGCGAAGCCGGGCCTGGGTCATTCGTTCACTGAGCCCGCCGTGCTGAACAAAATCCTTTTCCAACTGCTGAATCTGCCGGTCAATCAGGTAATTGGTTTGATGAATCAGGCAGATGACCACGTTGGCGCTCGTTTCGGGGGAACGTGTTTCGATATAGGACTTATAGGTCTCATAGGACGTATGCTTTTGAGTGCCCAGCCGCCGGACGGCTTTGGCGGCTTTGCTGTCTTTATTCCAGAGCGGCAAATTGCGGGTTCGCAGAAAATCCTGATAATCCTCCAGCAGTTCTTCCAAGCTGGACCGTGCCACCAAGGTCAGTTTGACCTCGGTTTTTTTCGAAGTTCCTGATGCCTTCGAGTCTTCGATGATATTTTGCTTGCCGGAGCGTGCGGCCTGAAACATCTGATCAATCGTGCGGTCGTACTGATTGAAAAACCGCTCACAAAACCGAACCGTCGCATCAAACACAATCACCGCCTTCTGATACGACAACAATTCCCGATACACCCCATGCGGCAAAATAAAACCATCTTTATTATGCATGTTTTCCTTACCACTCATAAACCCACTCCATCATAAGTCCCATGAGTCCTATTCGTCCCATCCGCACACACCGGCGGCGCCTTGGTCGCCGACCCGATCTTAATGGCGTCCTCGTGAATGACATCCTTGTATTGCTCCGCATAGCCCTGCGTATTATCGACATCCCATCCCAATGCCGCGAACAGCGGGTCCACAAACTCCCGCCGCACCTGGGTTTCATTATAATTGCCGCGCTTGTACGACTCGATATTCCGATCAAATCGCTCAACCAGATCGATAACAATCTCAGGAGTACTCATCAAATCCCCTTCAAGATAGGTCCTTAATGATAATTCATGTTAATTCGCCTGCCTTGACGCAGCTTTATGCGAAGTCAAGTGGCTAATTATACGCAAAAACCTGCAATATCCAACTCAAATCCATCCATAATCCCAATAACCTCAATTATATGTCCCATAAGTCCCATTCGTCCTATTGACAACAAACAGTAAATCCGGCCCAAAATACAAAGTGTAATTTTATCAGAAAATAAATAATAAATGTTTGACATAAATCTAATTTCCGATATAATACACAAAATTGAAAATTTAATAGAAGGAAGCATAAAAAATGAATAAAAAGTCATACCGGAGGCGTTTCAAGGCCCCTAATTTCCCCAAAATTGGCCTAAAAACAAAGAAATGAAAAAACGAACCCAATTTTCCCCGCCCCAGCCGCGAAGCCCCCGTTTTTCGGCAAAAGCACCCGAATCAAGATTGTAACCAAAAATACATTGACTTTTTAGGAAGCATCCCTTAAAGTTACGCGGCTTTTTTGCGCGTCAAAAAAACGAACGGAAACCGAAACCAACGAATATCAGAAAGGGATGGTAAAAAATTGGCTGATGTGATGAACATTTTGAAAGAGAGAATCGACTCACAAAATTTCGCAAATCTCGCCGCTCTTGGCAACGACCGGCTCAACGCCTTTGTTGCAGAAGCGATTGAACTGACAAATCCGGACAAGGTGACGGTTTTTACCGACTCTAAGCAGGACATCAAGACAATTCGCGAAAAAGCGAAAAACGGCGGCGGCGAACACCCGCTCGCCATGGAAGGCCATACATACCACTTTGACGGCCCGAAGGACCAGGCCCGCGATAAAGACAGAACAAAATACCTGCTTCCCGAAGGCTGGGATCTGGGCGAAAGCCTGAACTGCACGGACAAGGACACAGGTCTTGCAGAAGTCAAGGATATCCTGAAAGATTCCTACAAAGGCAAAGAAATGCTGATTTGCTTCTTCTGCCTGGGCCCGACCAACTCGGACTTTTCGATCTCGTGTGCACAGATCACCGATTCGTACTACGTGGCACACAGCGAATGCCTGCTCTATCGCCCCGGCTACGAGCAGTTCAAGCAGGTCGGTGACCGCGAATTTTTTCGCTTCCTGCACACGCAGGGCAAAACCGATGCCAACGGCTGCAGTGTCAACGTGGACAAACGCCGCGTGTATGTCGACCTGGAAGATAACGCGGTTTACTCGACCAACACGCAGTATGCCGGTAACACCGTCGGCCTGAAAAAGCTCTCGCTGCGTCTGGCAATCCAGAAGGCCTCGAAAGAGGGCTGGCTGGCCGAACACATGTTCATCATGGGCGTCAACGGCCCGGCCGGCCGCAAAACCTACTTCACCGGTGCATTCCCGTCCGCCTGCGGCAAGACATCCACCGCGATGCTGCCCGGGCAGACCATTATTGGTGACGACATCGCCTACTTGCGCAAGAAAGACGGCAAGATGATGACCGCCAACGTCGAGCAGGGCATTTTTGGTATTATCGAGAATGTCAATGCCGACGATGATCCGGTGATCTTTGAGGCACTGAACAGACCTGGTGAAGTGATTTTTGGTAACGTGCTGATCTCAGACAGCAAGCCGTACTGGATGGGCATGGGCGCCGACATTACCGTCAGCGGCACCAACTACCAGGGCAAGTGGGATCCGAGCATGACCGACGTGAATCCCTCGCACAAAAACGCTCGCTACACCATCCAGCTAAACGCGCTGGACAACGTGGACCCGGAACTGGAAAACCCGAACGGTGTCGAAACCGGCGGTATCATCTACGGCGGCCGCGACAGCGATACGCAGGTGCCGGTTGAGCAAGCATTCGACTGGAACGAAGGGATTATCGCCAAGGGTGCTTCGATTGAATCGGAAACCACCGCCGCGACACTCGGTCAGGCCGGTGTGCGTAAGTTCAATATCATGGCCAACCAGGACTTTGTCGCGATCCCGCTGGGCAAGTACATCCAGAACAACCTGGACTTCGCCAACGGTGTGGATAACCCGCCGCCGATCTTCTCGACCAACTACTTCCTCAAGGGCGACGACGGCAAGTTCCTTAACGGCAAGCTGGACAAGATGATCTGGGTGCTGTGGGCAGAGCTGCGGGTCAACGGCGACGTCGATGCCATCAAGACCCCGACCGGCTGGATTCCCAAGCACGAAGACCTCGCTCCGCTGTTCAAGGACAAACTGGTCAAGGACTATACGCAGGACGATTACGTCAAGCAGTTTACGATCCGCATCCCGGAACTGCTGGCCAAGTACGACCGCGTCGAAGCGATCTATCGCGAGAAAGTAGCCGATACGCCGCAGTTGGTGTACGACACGTTCGATGCGATTCGCAAACGCCTCAAAGCCCTGCAAACAGAAAAAGGCAACCACGTCAGCCCGCTGGATCTGTAAACAAAAGCGCGGGAGCGCAAGCTCCCCGATTGCGGCACCGTGTGTATAACGTATCCACATACGGTGCCGCGATACACACAGGATTACGCGATCGGGCGGCTCGCGCCGCCGCGCTGTTATGCCTCCGTCAATAACAAAAAGGACGGCCTTCAGGTCGTCCTTTTTTATTTTATGCTTCATAAAAATGTAATCTTTTTTGGACTAAATCTTCTATCTCATTTATAATGGGCGGTAATTCATTTCGAACTTTCTTAACGGCTTCATGTTCACATGTACCTGGTTTTCGATATTCTATTTCTGTGTGTCTAATAGCTCCGATTTCTCTAACGATTTCTTCTGCTCGTAAAAATTTTTTCTTGATATCGGAACTTAGAAAAATAGCGTTTTTGTCAATATAATCTTGGAAATCTAAACATGGTTTCATTGCTTTGTCGAATAGAATAGATAAATACCAATTCTCTTTGTGTTCAGTTTGTTTTACGATTTCTATTTCTTCTTCTGTGAAATTTTGTTTCAGAAGATATTTTTCCAAATCTGAAATTGAGATATTATCAAAGTTGGGGATGTTATTGGTATAACGAAGATATTCATAGATGAAATTCAAGAGATCATGTAATTTTTCCCAAGCTATGGGTAAGACTTCTATTTCTTTTTCGTGAATTTTTGAAACTCTGTTGAACAAGCTATTCAGGTCGTATTCAAACTTCTTTAACCTTTTATCAAACCAAGTATCTATAGTCTTTCTTCCAAGGAAGTTGAAGATCAAATATGCAACACCGGCTGCTCCTCCACCATAAGCTAATATCTTGCCAAGAAATTTTAGCATTTCTCCTTCCATATGATGCCTTAATAAATCCTCACTTCAGTAAACCGCTAACTTGCTCATGGAGCAATTGCAATTTCGTTTCCACTACATTCCAGACGGTGGTGGGATTTAAGCTGTCGTACCCATGAACGAGGACATGTCGAAATCCGATAATGCTGCGATGTTCGGATATCTTGTCTGCGATATCCGGAAAGCCATTATCAAGCTGCATCATGGCTTCGCCGATGATTTGCAGTTCTCTTTCGAGTGCAGATCTAAAAACACGGTCGTTGTTGTAATCGTCAATCGATTTGTCTTTGGTCAATTCAAGCAGAAATTGGCAGCCATTTTGAATATCATAGAGATATTTTTCCGGGTCATGATGCGGCATAAACTTGCCTCCGGGTTTGTTCGACGCGGCGGATGAAATAGGGATTGCGGAGTCCGCCGGGTTCGACCAGGTCAATCGGCTTGTTAAATAACTCCTTCAGGGCCTCCTTAAAAGCGAAAAAGTTATCGAACCGATTGGGATTGACCAACTCGTCAAATTCCACGAGAAAGTCCAGATCGCTGGTTTCGGTCGTTTGCCCGGTGGCTGCTGAACCAAAAACATCCAGCCGGCGCACGTGAAATTTGCGGCACAGTGATTGGAGTTGGCTCTGATTGTCTTCGATAATGGAAACCATGCATGTTATTATAAGAATAACGCCACTGAGAGGTCAATAACAAAATTTTGCTTTGTGGATACAAGGGTAACGATTTTTTCAGAGCTAAACTCCGTATCAGAAACACTTTGACAGGTCAAGCTCTGCCGACTATGATGTGGACATACCAAACAAACATCACTGGAAAATGAGTGTGTATGCGGATATTGATGAACATAGTGTATAGTGCGGCGCTGGTGCTTTACAGCCCCAAGATTTTATACCGGCGGCTGTTTCAAAACCGTTACCGCGGCGGGTGGGACCAGCGGCGTGGTTTTATTGGCCGCAACCACCCCGACAAACGGTGCATCTGGATACACGCCGTCAGCGTTGGCGAGGTTAATGCCACGCAGACACTGGTTGCGCAGCTTACGCAGCAGATGCCCGGTTACGAAATCGTCATTTCCTCGACCACCGATACCGGCCTGGCCCGGGCGAAAGCACTGTACGATGCGGACTATTCGGTCTTTTACTTCCCGTTCGATTTTTCGTGGATGATGAAGCGTGCCTTCACACGACTCAATCCCGCGATGATCCTGCTGATGGAACTGGAAGTGTGGCCGAACATGGCCTCGCTGGCCAGGCAAAAGAACATCCCGGTCGTCGTGGTCAACGGACGACTCAGCGACCGCAGCTTTCCCAAATACCGGAAGATTCGCGGCATTACGAGAGCCATGTTCCGCAAGGTCTCGCTCGTACTGGCCCAAACCGACGAATATGCCCAGCGCTTTATCGACCTGGGCTGTGAGCCGGAAAAGGTCATCGTAACCAGTTCGCTCAAGTACGACACCGCCCAGACCGGCGGCACTGTTGAAGGCGCCGACCGGCTGGCAGAGCAGATCAACCTTGGCAAAGAAGCCCTGTGGGTCGCCGGCGGAACCGGCCCGGGCGAGGAAACACTGATCCTCGATGCCTTTGCCTTGCTCAAAAAACTAAACGGGCTCGAGGACCTGCGCCTTGCGATTGTTCCCCGAAAGCCGGAGCGGTTCGAGGAAGTCGCCGCCCTGATCGATGCGGCGGGATTCGGCTTTGTGCGGTACAGTGCGCTGAAGAAGGACAATTCGGTGACCACCGGAAGACCCACGGTCATCCTCGGCGACACGATGGGCGATCTGAAAAAGTTCTATGCACTGGCAGCGGTCGTCTTTGTCGGCAGGACACTCGTGCCGATGGGCGGCTCGGACATGATGGAGCCGACGGCGCTGGGAAAATGCACCCTGTTCGGCTCGCATACGTTCAACTTCAAGCAAACGGTCGATGTGCTGCTGAAAGGCCGCGGCGCCATTCAGGTAACCGATGAAGCGGACCTGTACGAAAAGACGCTGCAAACGCTGATTAACCCCGACTTCGCCAAACGCACCGCCGCAAACGGCCAAACCGTCATCCGCCAAAACCAGGGAGCAACACAGAAAACACTCGATGCGATACAAGCTTTATTGGTACAATAGTAAAATCCCTATGTTTCAATCCCACGAAAACTATTAGCTTTACGTATGAAATCAATATTCGGCCAAGCACTTTGATTTACTGGTAATATAACTTTCCCAAGAGTGTCCATGAAATATGAGAGCCCTCCATCCAAACCAATTTTCTTCAACCTAGATAATTTGACTTGATTTGGTTGAACAAAATAATTCTCGTCTATATAAATAATACCTTTGTCAAATGCTTTATGATATGTTGGAGAAAGCAATATGCCATTATTCACCGAGTCATTGCTCTCCGGTGCAATAACTGGGAGAATATGAGCAGCCTCTGGAAGGGTAAGCTGGATTCCCGTAATTGCACATTTTCGATTATAAGCTCTTAAAACTTTTTCTCGAAAATTGCTATTACGGGATAAACGAGAAACTTCAGAAACAACTTTTTTTCTTTCTATGGGCTCTTGTGTTTCTTCATAATCTATCAGTTTCCGTAGATAATCCTCTTGAGATTCAATTTGTCCCAAACTCGATATAAGCCTTACCGTATCAGCATCAACCGTGTGACGGTGGAGTAAACCCGCATTTAGTACATAATTAAGGAAGTTGTCTCCTCTAAAGCCAACCGCAATTTCATCATTAGACTTATGATCAATTGAAAGCCCTATCGTTAAAGCCTCCCGAATTGTATTAATATTAATTTGAACGGAAGGGGAACCTTGTGTAAAGATTCTATGTTGACGAATATCAAATCCTGCAAAGGCATCTAAACGAGGCTCATACCCAATAAGAACGGTATGCCCCGGAAAATCCATATTCAA
>Ga0272442_10007502_pt1 | contig 14063 bp, 10 predicted proteins | sample SSMForm2O_FD_200262 | JGI IMG/M metagenome (GOLD analysis project Ga0272442, IMG submission 200262) | Marine sediment archaeal communities from Little Sippewissett salt marsh, Falmouth, MA, United States - SSM-Form-2O | ecosystem: Environmental > Aquatic > Marine > Wetlands > Sediment ...
CAGCCTTTAACCTCATTGCTGATACCTGGATCTTTCAGGGCGTAAATAATATTGGTTTTCAGGAATCCAAGCTTATTGCCAATATCATAGCGTTTACCGCTAAATTTTAATCCATACATCGGATGTGCCTTTACCATCTCTTTCATAGCATCTGTCAACTGGATCTCATCGTTTTTCCCGGTTCCTATTTTATCGAGGTATCCGAATATTTCAGGTGTAAAGATATAGCGGCTTGCCACAGCGAGGTTCGAAGGGGCTTCTTCAATTGACGGTTTTTCGATCCAGTTGTTTGCCCTGAAAATATTATCGGCAACAGCAACACTGTCGATTATCCCGTACCGGCTCACCAGGTCAGGCTTAACCTCTTCGAGCGCTACAACCGGGCTTTTGTAGTTTTCATACACATCAATCAATTGTTTTGTCACAGGCACATTGCCGCCGTCGACTAATGTATCACCCAAAAGGATCGCAAATGGCTCGTTGTTTACATGATAACGGGCATATTTGATGGCATCGCCAAGCCCGTGCATTTCTTTCTGCCAGATAAAATGGATGTTGGCCATCCTGGAAATTTTCCTGATTTTTTCCAGCATTTCCAGATTACCTTTTTCAATCAACGATTCTTCGAGGATGGCATTCCTGTCGAAATGTTCTTCAATAGCTCTTTTCCCTTTCCCGATGATCATCAGGATATCTGTGATCCCCGATTCGACAGCTTCTTCCACAACATACTGTATAACCGGTGTGTCTACAATAGGGATCATTTCTTTTGGTTGCGATTTTGTGGCGGGGAGGAAACGTGTCCCGTAACCTGCAGCAGGAATGACAGCTTTTTTTATCATTTGTGATTTACAATCTTTGGTTTGATAACTTCAATTTCATTTTTTTGCATAAGCGATTTCAGTTTGCGGAACATTTTTTCGTCCTCATAGGTGCCGATAATCGCACCGCCGGAGCCTGTAAATTTGGCGCTTGCCCCCACCGACCGTGCCAGTTCAACCATCTCGATATTCCCTTTGGAGATGCGGATAGTTTTATGACGCAGGTCGAAATTTTCATCCATCAGCTTATGCATGGCCTGATAATCGCTACCTTTCATTGCATTTCTGAAATCGACCGTAATCTGCCCCCAGCGCAATACAGCCTGCAAAACTTTCGGGTCGCCTATTTCGAAACGGGCGCGGAGGTTATTATGCACAACTTCTGTCCCTTCGGAAAGATTTTTCCTGAAAGCAATATAAAGCGGCGGGAATTTCGCAGGGTCGATTTTTTCATAATTCCCGTACCCCTGGCTGGCCATGATATCTTTATCGAAATCCATGAATACAGGCGTTTCATAAGCCTGGGCCACCCGGTCCTGCAATCCTGCTGAAATGCCGAGTTCTTCAGTTTCGACTGCCAGGACAAGGTTTGCGAAGATAGGTTTCGGGATTTCCACTTTGTAAAACCTGATTAACGCTTTCATCCCGGCGGTAATTATGGCACTCGACCCGGCAAGCCCCAGCCGGAGCGGTATGTTTGATTCGTAGCGGATCGTAAAATTCCGCTTGCTGAGTTTAATATTATTTGCCTGGCAATATTCATAGAATATTTTTATAGTAGCCTTCAACAGTCGCATACCCCCGTAATACCCGGCAAAGTTAATGTCGTCGACCAGTTCAGCAATACTTTTAAAATTGGTTATATCGAGGCGTTGAGGTTTAATCTCAAGTTCGGGAGTTTCGTACAACTTAATCCGCGCCATAAAATTTGAAAAAACGAATGCTATGGTTTTCCCGTAAAAACCATCCGACGGATTTCCTATAACTGCCGCACGAGGGTAAGAATGTGTTTCTATGATCATACCTTTTTCAGAAAAAATCACAAATTTAGGAATTCCATTTTTTTATGGCTTCCAGATTTTTTTTATTTACAATATTTTTTGCTTCAGGTGTGTACAAAAATTCTAACTCCCCGGCAAAATACGCTGTTATCTTATCCCTGACCATTTTCATGGTCGAATTTAAAAGCCCGTTTTGTTCGGTAAATGCCTCGGGTAAAACTGCGATAGTTGCCGGCAGCCACCGTTCGGGGAACATATTGTAATATTTTCCGCCAACGCGGTAGGCATCTATCTCGCGTTGAATAATCCTGAGCGACTCAACATCCCCTTCATTCGTGTTCGGGTGGATTGCTTTATTAACCAGTTCCTGTTTGATGGCTGCCATATTAGGCACAATAAACCCGACTGTGTAAGGATTTTGATTGTTGTATAACATGGCCTGGTCGATAAATTTCGACTGGTCGCTGAGCGCTTCTTCAATCCCTTCGGGGCTGAACTTTTCACCGTCGTTGGCAATCAGCAGGCTTTTGAATCTTCCCAGCACATACAGGAATCCGTCTTTATCCATGTAACCCATATCGCCGGTGTGGAGCCATCCGTCTTTTATGGTTTCCTCCGTTGCTTTCGGGTTGTTCCAGTAGCCCAGCATCACATTATCGCCTTTAACGACAATTTCGCCTTTCTCTCCAATTGGCATTTCGTTGCCGTCTTCGTCAAGGATTTTAAGGTCGAGGTATTTGACCAGTTTCCCCGATGACCCGAATTTTATGGCATGAAGCGCATTAGACGAAATTACCGGCGCAGCCTCCGAAAGCCCGTACCCCTGGCACATAGGCATGCCTACGGCATAGAAAAAACGCTGGAGCTCGATGTCGAGCAATGCGCCCCCGCCGATAAAAAACTGAAGGTTGCCGCCAAAGCCTTCCCTGACTTTTGAGAAAATAATTTTATCGTACAGCGCAAGCAAAGGTTTATAAATAAACCGTAGCCCTTTGCCCCGGTCGAATCCGTAACTGTTGTATTTATAAGCAATTTTCAGGGCATGGTTAAACAGCTTTTCAACGCCCTTCCCTTTTGCTTTGATATTCGATTCAATCCCTTTCCTGAAACTTTTTGCCAGCGCCGGGACACTCATCAATACATAAGGTTTTATTTCCTTAATATTTTTCGGGATATTTTTTAACGTCTCCATAGGTGTCCGGCCAAGCTCGAGCGATGCTACACTCGCCCCGTTGTACATGAGGCAATAGAGGCAAGCCGTGTGGGCAAAGGCATGGTCCCACGGAAGGATGGCCAGAGTTTTCCATTCCGGAGTAATCTCCATAAGGGTGTTCGACTGGATCACATTGGCGGCATAATTCAGGTGCGACAGCATAATGCCTTTCGGGTCGGCGGTAGTCCCCGATGTGTAGGAAATGTTAGCCAGGTCGTTGGGGGCAATATTTTGCCAGGTATTGTCAAATTCTGAAGAATCGGTTTTTAAAACTTCTTCCCCGATTTTTATGACCTCGGTATAATCGATATCGTTTTCCCCCGGCTCCGGCTTTCCATCCATGTAAATTACTTTTCTGAGATTGGGCAGCGACTGCCTGATCTCCTCGATTTTATGTGCCTGCCCACGGGAAACGATTACCATTTTTGCCCCTGAATGGGTTAACCTGAAGCTTAATTCTGAAGCAGCATCCAGTTTTACAGATAGCGGGACATTGATCCCCCCGGCGTACAGCACAGCCAGTTCGCCGATAATCCAGGCATTCCTCCCTTCGGATATCAGCCCCACACGGTCGCCTTTTTTTAATCCGATTTTTTTAAGGCCTGCACCTAGTTTCAGCACTTCATCCCTTGTCTCAGAATAGGTTGTCCCCCGGAACTCGCCATCTTCCTTTTCCCACAGGTAGATATTGTCAGGGTATTTTTTTACGGAGGTTTCAAATAGTTCTATAATAGTTTTCATAATTCAGGTTTCTTTAGTCTGAATCAAAAATAAAAAATTTTATTATTGTAAGCGAATATTTCTATTTCCAGAATCTTATAATCAATGCCTCGGCTGCCACAAAAATCAGCGCCAGGATGAGGAATAATTTCCAGAGCTGTTTCCCGTTCTGGATTTCGTCGAATATTTCCGAGAACTGCAGCCCCGTGTCGCGGATTACGGTTATGTTTCCAATCCCTGATTGTGCCGCCATGTTTTCCAGTTCTGTAATTGTAAAATACCGGAGGTCCGACTCGGTACGGTTATAGTTGAAAGCCAGCACAGAAACAAGGTGGTTGCCCGAGGTAACCCTGTAAAATCCGGCTTCGGAAATCATGTTTGCCAGCCCGATGCGGATTTTGTTTTTATCGCTGGCTGAAACATCCGGTATAAACTCTGTATTATTGCTTACGCCTTCGATAATAAGCGGTGAGTTCCCTTCGGGGAGGTTGTTCTGCCTGAGTAAAATATACTGGTCCCTGCCGATGGTAAAGGAAATATCCTGCCTCGGAATGCTGTTCAGGACGAGGCTGTAAATGGTCGGGACGAACAGGATATCCCTTGCAAAAGCCTGATTCCGTTTATTCAGAGGAAAACTGAATACATGGACAATCCCGTCGCCGTGGGCAACCGAGCCCAGCGCCTTTTCATTGTTCCTGAACCAAAGGAGTTTTTGTTCCGGTATCCTGGTTTGTGAACTGAATTTCAGATGGCCGTTTATTTCCGGGAACCGCGGATTTTCTTCCATGCCTTTAAAAATCCCTTCATACAAAGGATTGTCGAGTGCAATTCCGGCAAGCGCCTGGGGGAGGGTGTCGATTCCGGTAACGGTGTTTGTCCCCGAAGCAGAAAGGAATTGGTTGTAATTTTGGATATCGCCTTCAAGGCCGGGGAAAAAGATAATACTTGTGCCGTTTTGAACTGCCTGCTCCAGTTCCCCGGCAAATCCACTTGCCAGGCCGGGGAGGTTTAAAACAATAATGGTGTTAAAATCGCCAAAACGGCTTACCTGGAGGCTTTGGCTACCCATGATTTCCAGGTTGGTGTATTCATCTTCGGCAAATAATGCCCTGATGTATTTCAGGCCATTGTCAGGTGCATTTTCATCGTAGATTGCCAGGACTTTCACCTCAGGCTGGACGTTATATGCAAGGTAGTAGTTGTTGTCGTGTGTCACAGGGTAGTCGGTCAGTTCAACCCGCCCCAGCCGGAATCCGCTTTTTTGGTTGGTAAATTTTAAAACTGCTTCAACTTCGCCCTGTGCGGCAATACTGAAACTGGCCAAAGATTTCAGCGAATCGTTCAGGTAAAGCTTTAGCGGGAGGTCCTGGTAGTCTTCGTCCGACCGGTTGATTATTTTCACATATAGCTCCTCTTCTTCATTCAGTTTACGCGACGGTGTTTCAAACCAGCATGAATCGATATACAGGTTCCCTGAAGCCTGCGGCAGTAAAGGCAGGAGATAGGCCCAGGCGGAACTGTCGTTCTCAAAATTCCCGATGTCGGTTATTTCCCTTTGAAAATCGGATAAAAAATAAATTGTGTTATCATTCTTCTCGCCAAGGTTTTTGAATGAATCCTTTAACCGGTTATAAATCAGCGACAGGGGGACTACATTAGGCGAAGGTTCAATTTCGGTCACCTGCTGGATAAACTGTTCGCTGTTCATAAAGTTTTTATGTTTAGGCAGAAGGTTGTTGGTAATAAGCCTGAAGCGTGTCCCGGGCTTGTATTCACGCGCAATTTCGATCGCCTTATTGCGTGCTGATTCAAGGAGTTGCCCCTGCTGCCCCCGGGCATTCATACTGAACGAATTATCGATATAAACAGCAACAGCCTGGGCAGCATTTGCCTGTTCCCGCTCGTTTACCGGGATGTAGGGCTGCGAAAAAACAAACACAAGGCAGGCAATTGCCAGGATTCTTGCAAGGAGGATGAGCAATTGTTTCAGCTTCGATTTACGCTTCGATTCTTTTTTAATATTTTTGAGGAATTCGACATTGCTGAAATAAACCGTTTTATACCTCCTGAAATTAAACAGGTGGATAATAATCGGTATGGCTATGGCAGCCAGTGCAAATAAAAAATAGGGAAACAGGAATTTCATAATCTACCCTTCTGTTAAAACCTCCATTGATTAATCGGCAAAAATAGCAATTTCTTTTTCACCGGTCGATTTAATGTACCCCCTGAACATGCCGCTTGTATTAAATTCCATGGCGATATTTGCTTTTGCGTCGATGGCGATCACACCGCCGGTGCCTCCCATATTGGCCAGTTTGGTGATTTCTTCACGGCAGGCTTCTTCAACCAAAAGCCCTTTGTATTCCATGAGTGCTGAAATATCGCGGGCAAACCCCAGGCGGATGTAATACTCGCCATGCCCGGTGCACGACACGGCGCAGGTTTTGTTGTTGGCATACGTGCCGGCGCCGATAACCGGCGAGTCGCCGATCCGCCCGAACTTTTTATTGGTCATCCCTCCGGTGGAAGTCCCGGCGCAAACGTTCCCGTACATGTCGAGGACTGCACAACCAACGGTCCCCATGTTGTCTTTGTTTTCTCTTTCGCGTTCGCGTTTTTTCAGGCGTTTTAACGATTCGTGCCGTCTTTTTGTGTGGAAGTATTTGTTTGGCACCATTTGAAGCCCCTGCATTCTGGCAAACTCCGATGCCCCTTTCCCGCTCAGGAAAACATGTTCCGAGTTTTCCATCACTTCGCGTGCGGCACATATCGGGTTTTTGATATCGGTAACACCGGCAATGGCACCCGCGTTCAGAGTCGCCCCCTCCATGATGGAGGCATCGAGTTCGTTTTTCCCTTTATTTGTAAAAACGGCTCCTTTGCCTGCGTTGAAAAGCGGCGAATCTTCCATCACGTTAATTACCCTCGCTACAACTTCGGTGCATTTACCCCCGGCTTTCAGCAGCGAATCGCCCAACATAAGAGCTTCATCCAGTTTTATTTTATACTCTTCCTGGATATTCTCCGGCATCAAATCTTCCATTATTACGCCGGCACCTCCGTGGATTACCAATGCGTATTCCTGCGCCTTCAGGTTTGAAAAAATAATTGTGGCAATACAAGCTAAAAGTATTTTTATCGTAATAGTTTTCATCCTGACCCTCCTTAAGTTTTTAAAATCCGGGTGTTGAAGATAATCATTCTGTTAAAATTATCACGCGCAACTCCTTTTTACATAAATATGAAATGTTTTAATATTGAGGTTTATTCCTAAGAATGAACAATGTATTGACTTTCGGGTTTTATTTGAAATATTCCGAAATTGAGCTACACCATGAAAGAGTCGTTTTATTCGATAAAGGACCTGGAGGTATTGTCGGGCATCAAAGCCCATACCATCAGGATATGGGAAAAACGCTATAACCTCCTTGAGCCAAAACGTACCGGTACGAACATCAGGTATTACTGTGATGAAGATTTACGGAAAATTCTGAATGTATCGATGCTGGTAAAACATGGTAAAAAAATTTCTAAGGTTGCTGAATGGGGCAGCGAACGTATCAGGGATGAAATATTAAGCATGGAGGCGGTTTCAAAGAACCGGCAGGATTTTATCGGCAGCCTGATTGTGAGCATGGTTAATTTTGATGAAGAGTCGGTAAACGGCCTTTTAAACTTAGCCATTGATACATTTGGATTTGAGGATGCGTTTGTAAAAGTTATTTTCCCGTTTTTTGAAAAAGTGGGATTTTACTGGCAGGTTGGCAGCATTTTCCCTGCGCAGGAGCATTATGTTTCAAACTTGGTCAGGCAGAAGATTATTGCCGAAATGGAACGTTTGTCAAACCAGGCTACCCGGAATGAAACCATCCTCTTCTTCCTGCATGAGGCCGAACGGCATGAACTTAGCCTCTTGTTTTACAGTGTAGTTGCCCTGGCTGGTGGATACAGGGTACTTTACCTTGGGCAGAATGTCCCGATCGAAGACCTCAGAAGCCTGCAAAGAAAGCGCAATACCGATTTCGCATTCACTGTTTTTCTTAACTCAATTGATAAAGAGCAACTTCAGGATTACCTGATTAGCCTTGCTGAAATATTCCCCGGTAAACGGGTATTTATTACAGGTCGCCAGGTTGCCATACACAAACCTTCTCTCCCAAGGAAGTATAAAGTAGTAGCCTCCTTAAATGATTTCAGGAAATTTTTAGGGATAAATACTGCTTGAAAAGTTTTATAATTTCTGAAACTGATAACCGGCGCCCGGTTTCTTTTTATTCAGAGAATCCCATTTTTTATTGAATTTTTCCATTTCTTTCTGATACCCCTTTAATATTTCTTCCCATTCTTTTTGCTGCTCCTTGTTGTCGAAAAAACGGGAGCCGGGATTACTGAACCTTTCAAAATTCTCAAAAAAGCCAGGTAAATCCAGTTCATCGAACGGGAAGGCAAAACGGGGGAATAGCCTGTCTAACGAATCGGGGCCAAAAGGGGAGCCTCCAAAAAAGTCGTGATTAAAGTCATGGCCTCCGAAGAACCGGCCGTTAAATTCCTTCATTAAATCTTCATGCCTTTCAAAGAAACTTTGCCCCCATTCTTTGTCAAACGGGAAGAACCGATTCAGGGAATCTGAAAAAAAACCGCCCCAGAACTCATCGGGGGGGAAGAAACTGCCCTGGCCCGGGAAAACCATCATGGTATCGCCATGCCATTCGAATATATAGGTTGAGTCAAACCGGATCAGGTTGCCATTTTCATCGTACTCTTTGTTTACAATTATTTGTTCTTCCGGCTCGTTTTTATCATTTTTTTCTGCCTCCTGTGCGGCCAGAAAAACCGGAATGAGAAAGGTGGCAGCTATTGTAAATATTATTGTTTTCATAACCATAAGATTTTCTGTTTCAATACAAAATTAAAAAAATGCTCTATAAAAAAAGTTTAAATATTTTTAAAAAATTTTAAGAGGATAAATATGATTATGACGTTTATTATTACCTAATTTATAACAAAAGAATCCTGATATTTTAACCGGGACCCTTATCTGTGTTTGATTCATTTTCTTTCGCAGGAGGGTTAAGCCCCCAGCCTATTTCGAGCCCTTTTTTGTATTGCCCCATTGCCCGCAGGCTCATGCCCATGCTCGAGAAGCCGCCATCGTTATACAGATTTTGCATGGTTATTTTTTTTGTCAGGTCGGAGAATAGGGTGATGCAGTAGTTGGCGCAGTCTTCAGCATCGGCATTGCCTAGCGGCGACATCCGTTCCGAAAAATCGAGCAGGTGGCCCAGCCCCCTGACGCCACTCCCGGCCGTTGTAATGGTAGGCGATTGCGAAACCGTGTTGATCCTGACTTTGCGCTCGCGCCCGTATATGTAGCCAAAACTCCTGGCAATCGACTCAAGAAGCGCCTTGGCGTCGGCCATGTCGTTATAGCCGAAAAAAGTCCGTTGGGCAGCCACGTAACTTAAGGCCACAACCGAACCCCACTCGTTGATGGCATCGAGCTTCCAGGCTGTCTGGATAATTTTATGGAACGAAATAGCCGAAATATCCAGTGTTTTACTGAGGTAGTTATAGTCGAGGTCGTTATAAATCTTGTGTTTCCTGACGTTTGGAGACATCCCGATGGAGTGGAGGATAAAATCGACCTTCCCGCCAAGGATTTCCATTGATTTTTTGAAAAGGTTTTCAATATCTTCCACATTGGTAGCATCGGCGGGGATTACCTCCGTGTTGCATTTTTCCGCCAGTTGCCTGGTGTCGCCCATACGCAGGGCAACAGCAGTATTGGTCAGCGTAAACACAGCGCCTTCTTCGAAAGCCCTTTCGGCAACCTTCCAGGCAATCGATTCTGAATTCAGCGCTCCGAAAATGATCCCTTTTTTACCTTTTAGTAAATTGTAACTCATAATGATTTTTTTGTTGATAAAAGTCGCGCAAAGATATATTTGTCATGGACAACATAAAATCCTGCTTTTTTACTTATTTTATTCAGAATATAATTAACCGGTAAAGGAGGAAAATGTTTACATAAAATAAGGATGGCATCCTTCAACCACTTTTTTTCAGATTCTTACGATACACGAATCCTGCAGCCACCCCTGGTTGCCGTCGCGGAGTTTTACTTCTTTCCAGTTATTGAGGCTGTCGGTGACCTCGACCTTTAATCCCTCGTAGATCAGGAACAGGTCGGTGCCTGTTTCCGAAGGCGAGCTTTTTACCGTCACACGAGGGCAAAAAACAATGGCGTGGTTCCGGCTTTTTATCTTTGATTTTTGTTTCGACGCAAATGAAAATGTGAAACCCGACAAAACAATCAGTAAAATTCCTATGATAAAGGCGGCCCTTTTGAAGCCGGCAGATTTACTAAACAGGAACAATCCCAGCATCGAAAGGAACAGGATAAATGAAATCAGGCTGAAAGCAGCCCATGAATCGGCAGGGTATCGGTTTCTGATTGAATTGCCCCAGCGCACAAAAAATGGTTGTGGCAACGGTTCAATGCTTGTTACGACATACTGGTTGGCGATCCGCAGGTTAAAGGCGATGTCTTCGTCGTCCGGGGCTAAAAGCAGGGCCCGTTCGTAATTCAGGATGGCATTATTGATGTCACCGGTTTTATAGCAGGCATTCCCCAGGTTGTAATAAAGCGCGGCTGATTCGTAACCTTGTGCCAATATTTCCTTGTAGGCAGTAACCGCTTCTTCATACTTTTCTGAAGAGTAAAGCTGGTTTGCTTCTTTCAGTTTATCCTCCTGCCCGGAAACCTGAATCGAAAATAGTATCAGTATGATGGTTAAATATCTCATTTTTTAACGTTTAATCCGGCGTTCCATTTTACTCATTACCTCTTCGGCTTGTTTGTACAAATCCTGCCTTGCCTTGCTCCCTCCGGCAGGCGCATAGCGGGCAAACTCGCATTGTTCGATAATTTTTACGAAACTGTTGACAAGGTCCTCTCCGATTTCCCTTTTATTTAGTTCCGAGACGGCTGTTTCGCGGTTTAGTTCTGCCACGGCAATCCCCAGCTTGTCGCTGAGGTAGCCCCAGAATGCTTTAAGGATAGATTCATAGAACTGCTCGTCCTGATTGTTTTTCATAAATCCGGCAGCTTCGCGTAACCGTTTTTTAGCTACGCTGTTAGCCTTTTTATTGCGCATCAGGGCGATGTTTGCATTTTCACGGGCTTTTTTCCTGTATACAAGAAATAGAAGCAGGAATGCCAGTGCGCTTCCGCCATAAACCGAGTAAAAACCATTTGTCCCGAAAAACGTGTAATCTTTTTGTTTCAGTTTTAAAATGCCTTGTTTGATAAACCGGATGTCCTGCCCGATTAGTTGCACATCTTCTTTCCGGATTGCACTGACTACAGTTGTCGATTGTTCGTCATCGCCTTTTTCCACGTGCAGTTGGAATTCCGGTGTCGACCGGGTGGCATACTGGCCTGTTGAAGGATTAAAATATGCAAAGTTGATTGGCGGTATGGTGTAGTCCCCTTCGAACCGGGGCTGGAAAAGGTACTCGATGGTTTTTGTCCCCGACATGCCATTGTTGTTTACCCTGACATTATCGGTCGAGCGGGGGTCGTAAACTTCAAAATCAGTCGGAAGTTCTAACTCCGGATTTTGAATAAGCCTGATGTTGCCATTCCCGCTTATGGTCAGTTTCAGCGTGACGGCATCGTTGGTTTTTACATCGGTTTCGTTCAGCGAGGCATCAATGTTAAAATTCCCTACGCCCCCATAAAAATTGCCCGGTTCCGGTGGCAGGTCTTTTACATTAATACGGACCGGCTGGCTGGTAATCTTCGCCCTGACTGTCCGGTAACTGCTGAAAAAGTCATCGAAGAAACTGCGCTGCCTGACCTGTTGCTGGATGAGGCATGTCAGGCTGAATGGCTCGATCGTGATCGTGCCGTTCTGCTGGGGGAACAGCAATGTTTTTTTCAGGATGCCAACCTTATAAATTTTGTCGTTGTATACTTCGCGCTCGAAACTGATTTGCTGAGGCATATCGATGTCCTGTGTGTAGAAGCCTTCATAGGCCGGAAGGTTTACTTCCTCAAATCCCTGGATAGGCAGGTTCGGCTCTGCATAGAGTTTTACTGTTGCTATCAGTTGCTCCCCACGATACACGTTTCTTTTTGTTAATGCTACGCGGATAAAAAGGTCATCTTTCCCGACAGTTGCAGTGGTCCCCTGGCTTCCGGGCTGTTGCTGTGCCTGAGGTTGTGGCTGGCCTTTTACAACCTGGATGTTTAGTGAGTTTGATTCGTAAACCTTGCCATCGACCTCGATGGATGCCGGGCGGATTTCAAATGTGCCTTCACTCTTTGCCCTCAAGATATAGATGTAAGAATAGGTGACTGAACTAGTAGTGCGGCCGTTAATGGTCTGGATGCTGGTCGACTGCGATGTGCTTGGCCCCATTAATACGTCGAAATTCGCCAGGCTCGGCAACCTCAGATTGCTGCCCCTTTCGTTCAGTGTAAATGTTAACCTGAACTGTTTCCCGGCTTCAACTGCATTGGGCGCCGACATTTCAAACTTTACCTGGTCGGCAAATGCGATTACCGAATACAGTACGAATAGTAATGCCAGCAGTCGTTTTATCATCGTTCCTGAAAAGTTTATAAAATTAACTAAATATTTAATGCCATTAGCCATTAGTCATTAGTCAGTTGTAAGTTGAAATTTAAAAATCATCATTTAAAATTTAACATTCAATTACCAGTCTTTTTCAACCTTGATTTTTTTCGCTTTCACAGCCTGTGCTTTTTTTACTTTATCCTGAATATCCTTTTCGTCGTTTTGCAATGCCTGCAAAAGTTGTTCGGCATTTTCTTTCGAGATTTTATTCTGAGGCTGCTGTTGCTGCTTCTCCTGATTCTGCTGATCCTGGTTTTGTTTATTTTGATTTTGTTGTTGCTTATCCTGATCTTTATTTTGCTGATTCTTATTTTGATCCTGATTCTGTTGATCCTGGTTTTGATCCTGATCTTGCTGATCCTGATTTTGCTGCTGCTGTTGTTGTTGCTGTTGTTGCTGATTTTTCAGCCGTTGTGCAAATGCCAGGTTATACTTTGTTTCAATATCGTCGGGATTATTCCGGAGAGCTTCTTTGTAGGCCTCGATACTCTCGTCGATTTTCTGGTTAAAAAGAAGGCTGTTCCCCTTGTTGTGCAGGGCCCTGGCTTTTTCAATCGGGTTTTCCGATTGTGCCGCAATCTGGCCGAAACTTTCAATCGACTCGTCAAATTTCATTTGTTTGTACAAGGCATCGCCAAGGTTAAAATTCCATTTCAGGTCGTGCGGTTTTTTTTCAAGAGCCTTGCGGTATTCAGTTTCTGCTTTGCTGAACCGCGCCGTATCGAGCCTCGCGGTATCCCTCACTGCATCCATAAAAATATCATTCCCCTTCCTGACAAATTTTCTTTCATTCTGCCCGTTTGCCAGAGTATTTATAAAAATCAGGAATATAATAAAAACCAACTGTTTCATGTCACACTCATTTTTTTGTCCCGAAAAGGTTTATATTTTTCAAATACCTGTTTTTTCTCTCCATGATCATAAACTCGATTAAAAGTAATGCCAGCCCTATGGCAAAAAAGTACTGAAACTGGTCATCGTATTCAGAATAAATACGCGCTTCCATTTCAGTTTTTTCCATTTTATTAATTTCATCAAAAAGTGTATTCAAGCCTACCTGGGCATTGTTTGCCCTGACATATATCCCGTTTCCGGCTGAGCTGATTTGCTCCAGCATTGTTTCGTTTAATTTTGTTACCACCGGGTTGCCTTCGTTGTCTTTCCTGTAATCTTTCATCCCACCGCGGTAAACCGGTATTGGCGCCCCCTGTGGCAATCCCATTCCGATTGTATGCACAATAATACCTTTTTCGCTGGCTGCCTGAGCCATAGCAACTGCATCGTCTTCATGATTCTCTCCGTCGGTGATAATTATAATTGCTTTGTTTGCTTCCTGAGATGGGGTAAACGACCGTGTGGCAAGTTCAATAGCTGCTCCAATGGCGGTCCCCTGAACCGGCACGATTTCGGTGTTTACCGATGCCAGGAACATTTTTGCCGAGTTGTAATCCGTCGTGATAGGAAGCTGTGTGTAAGCCTGGCCGGCAAATACAATTAATCCTATTTTATCGTCATTCAGGCGGTCGACCAGCCACGAGATGGCACGTTTTGCCCTTTCGAGGCGGTTCGGCTCGATGTCTTCTGCAAGCATACTGTTTGAAACATCGAGGGCGATGATGAGTTCGACACCTTCGCGTTTTATTTTTTTTAGTTTTGACCC
>Ga0272442_10007505_pt1 | contig 14061 bp, 8 predicted proteins | sample SSMForm2O_FD_200262 | JGI IMG/M metagenome (GOLD analysis project Ga0272442, IMG submission 200262) | Marine sediment archaeal communities from Little Sippewissett salt marsh, Falmouth, MA, United States - SSM-Form-2O | ecosystem: Environmental > Aquatic > Marine > Wetlands > Sediment ...
CAGCAAGGAGGATCATGAGAAGCTTGAGGCAGATGGTGTCGAAGTCATCATTGCGTGATGTGGTTATCAAATAATGAGCGGGGGCAGATATGGCAACATTTTATGGAAGGCCGGGACGCTGTCAAAAAAGGTATTTATGGGCGGTTTTGGCAGGATGCGTGTTTTTAAAATGCGCACCGGAACAGGCGTCCTGGCGTCCTGATACGGAATGGGGGCACTGGCGGTTGGGACATCGCTCTGATCCGGCATTTTTGAGGGAGAACCGCTTTACCCTGACATTTGGCAGCGGTGCGCCCGCGTTCGAGAATGTCGACAGAAAAACATTTGAACAGGGAATGGCAGATGCCATACAATTCAATAAATCCTGTCATGACAGCGGTTATATCGTGCTGCGCTATCTTTCCACATCTCTGAACGGGACTTCCGGCTCGAACAAGGACATTCCCGTAAAAGATCAGATTCACCTGCTCGATTTTTACAACAGCCGGTGGGATGATTATAAGGATTATATCGGTCCCAGGCCGGCGGAAGATCCGACTCACTGGATTACAGTAAGGCCTGACGGGTCATTTCCTTTCTACCGTTATGCCCCTTACGGGAGGGAGACAGATGCAGGTTTTGAAACCTGGGGGTGTCCCCATCATCCGGATTATGTCCGGATGATGGAAGGCCGTGTTCGGGCACAGGCTGAGACAGGAATTGACGGATCCTATGTGGACTGGACCCAGATTGCGGGCGGAACATGTTATTGCCCTTATTGCCGGGCTGCGTTTATTGCATATTTAAAAGAGAATTTGCCTCCTGCCATGGCGGAATTCAAATATGGTACCTCGGACTATGATCATGTGACCCTGCCGGTAAAACGGGATGATGATTTCTGGATGGAGTGGCTGCTGTTCCGGGGGCGAAGTGTGGCGCAATTTCACCATCGGCTCAGAACTGTGGCACGAAAAATCAATCCTCATTTTATGATTTCCGGGAATGTGTTTGGCGGTTTTGGATATGGACCTATCGCCTATGATGCGGCCGGCAACATGGAAATGCTGGGGGAAACGGATGATTTCATCTATTCCGAAATTCAGGAATTCCTGGACAGTGCCCCCCGGAAAAGAGAAGACGGAACCAAAATAACAAACAGTCCTGCATTGAAGTTTCTGGCAGCAGCGTGTCATGAAAAGCCGGTGATTGTGTATGCCACCGAGATCACACCACCGATTTTCCCAGACCCTACCGAAAAGTGTCTGAGTGCAATGGCTCAGATCAATATTGCAGAAGCGGTGGCCAACCATGCTGTATTCCGGGAGAAACGTGAAACTCCGCCGGGAGCCACCCTTTTGTATCGTTTTCTGGCGGACCAGGAGAAAAATCTTCACGGTGCCCGTTTATATGCCAATATTGCCATATTGGCCTCACTTCGTCAATATCTGGCTGATGAATCCAGTTTTGCTTTCAGCCTGTCCCGTGTGATGGCTGATACAGGCATGCCGCATGTTTTTCTGACGGAAAGGGATATCCTGGACAGCGAACGTTTGCGTCCCCTGGATCTCATTGTCGTCCCGTATCTGACATTAATGAGCCGGGACATTCAGAACCACCTTGTCAGATATGTGAAAGACGGTGGTCAGCTGCTTCTGCTGGGAACTTGCGGCATTAAAAATGAATATAATGTGATCCAGAATGATATTCCGTTCCTGTCCGCATTTCAAATCGATGAATATCCGGATCAACTGCTGGATGTAAAAGACGGGAAAGGCAGGATTCTTTATATCCCGCTTGATATTCCGGAATCCCGGTTTCTGATTCCAATGCAGGGCAAAGGCACATACACGACATTCGGGCCAACCATGGCCGATCTTTTTCCGGATATTCCGGAGGCATATACGCGCAACCGGATACATCCGCAGCTCCGCGCTGTTCTGGAAATGGTGACACGAAAATCGGCGGCAATGGCAAAACCCGCATTGTCACAGGCACAGAATGCACCGTATGTGGAAATGAGCTGCATGTGGAACCGTGATAAAAAGGTCATGCTGATTCACCTTGTGAATTATAATGTAACGCTGGATGGAACCGTGACGCCTGCTGAAAAAATGCACATCGATTGTGCGTTGCCGGCCGGATACAGTGCTGCAGGTATCCGTTACAGCGGAGAGCTGTCGGAACCGGCCCCGGTACTGTTCGAAAAAGCCTCCACGGGCGGACGGAACGTTGTCAGGTTTCAGGCGGATCTGGACGGAATATACGGTCTGGCGGTTATCGACCTGAAGTAGATACTTTTCATACGAAAGGTTCAGTATGCGATATTTTTCTATGCTGCTTTTTCTGACCGGTGCGGTCATCATTGCCGCCTTTGCATGCGGGTCATCACCTACAGGGGCCGGATTTCCCGCTGTTGAATTGACGGAAATCGATGATGTCCTGGAAAATCCCTTCAAGGGGTTTGCTCCCTGGATCGGTGACGATAATCCCGTATATGAAGCCAGGCTCCAGGAGGCCACATTCGCATGGAGGGATCTCGAGCCCCAAAAGGGTGTCTATAACTGGGCCCGACTGGAAAAGGACTGGGGCAATGTCGCTGTGACCGGGAAAAGGGTCGGATTTCGCGTCGCCGCTGAGATCCCCGGTTCAGGACAAAACGATATTCCGCAGTATCTGATCGATGCGGGTGTGGCCATGCGACCCTATTCCATCGACGGGCATGACGGCCTTGCGCCGGACTGGGATGATTCGACATTTCTGGCTGCCCATCATGATTTTATCATGGCTTTGGGAAACCGGTATGACCGGGATAACCGTGTGGCATGGATCGATATCGGATCCTATGGTTTCTGGGGAGAATGGCATGTATGGCGCAACGAGGCACTGGCCGCTTCACAGGCAACCAAACAGACCATACTGGAACATTATTTTGAAGCATTTCCCACCAAGATGAAGGTGATTGCCTTTGATGATGATTTTGCCACCCGATATGTAACCGACCGGGGTGGCGGTATCAGAAATGACTGCCTTGGCACACAGGACGCCAATGAGTGGTATCTCGCCAGCCTCAATGGAATTGATCCCGGCATGAATGAACGTGTATGGAAAACCGCCATTATTACAGGCGAATTTTGCGGATCCGATTGGGGGGCCATACAGGGCACAACGGATCGATTCCAGCTCAATCTGGATTTTATAAAAGAAACGCACTGGTCTTTTATCGGTTCGGCCGGGGGTGCCATTGTTCCCCGTGATCAGCAGCACAGAAATAATCTGGATTTGCTGCACAAGACTCTGGGGTATCGGTTTGTTCTCCGGCAGGTGGATATTCCGGAGACGATATCAGCCGGAGAATACATGACAATCCGTTTTGTCATCGAGAACAAGGGTGTGGCCCCGTTTTATTTCAACTGGCCGGTTGTGCTGGATTTTGTGGACGACCGCGGTGCGATTGTATTTCAGGAACGGCCCGGTGTGAATATCCGGCAATGGCTGCCGGGGATTCATGCTTTTGATATCCGTGTCAGAATACCGGATGATATGGCTGACGGCATTTATGATCTGAAACTGGCGATACATGATCCGGAAACTGACCGGCCGGGTATCCTTTTTGCCAACAGTGGAAAAGATGAAACAGGACGGTACCTTGCAGGCCGTTTTCAGGTGGAATCATAGACCGGGAGGACTGCTGAAATCTGAAATCCGTGAACAGTTATCCGGGAACAAAAACCGCCATTATCCGGAGTCCGGCATCCGGTTTTCCAATCCCGGAAAAGACAGTGAAAAAATGCTTCCGTTTTCCGGTGCGGCGTTTACGGAGATGGTGCCGCCATGAAGCCGCATGATCTGCCTGGCCAGACTCAGACCGATGCCGGAACCCTCTTTCTTTGTCGTAAAGAACGGAATGAAGATTTTTTCACGAATATCGTGTGAAATACCCTTTCCATTATCACGCACCTGAACAAGCACATCGCCCCGTTCATCCATTCCGGCTGTCAGGGACACGGCAGGCGCAGATATTTTCTCCAGGGCATCGGTGGCATTGTATATCAGGTTCAGAAGCACCTGCTCGACCAGCGCACGGTCTGCCGTCAGTTTCAGGCGGGACGGCCGGATTTCCGTGGTAAAGCGGATGCCGCGTTGATCCATTCTGGATTGCACGAGCGAAGATACCCCCTCAAAAAGATCCTGAACGGTAAAGGAACTGAAATCCGGTTTGGGGACATGTGTCAGCTTTCGATAGGCCTCCACGAACTGGAGCAGACCCCGGCTTCTTTTCTCAATGGTGGTGACCGCTTTTTGAACATCATTCAGATAATTCCCCTTTTGGGACGCATCCGGTGCGGAGAGGAGAGATCGCGCTGTGGAAGCCAGGGACGAAATGGGAGTGATGGAATTCATCATTTCGTGGGTCAGAACGCGAATCAGATTCTGCCAGGCATCCATTTCTTTTTCTTCCAGGGCGCTCTGAATGTTTTGCATGGAGACCAGGGTGACCATTTTGTCCGGCTGGCGAAAGCGCGTGAACCGGCAGGACAGGGTGGTTTCTTTTTGTGTGTCCCGGCCCGGCATCGTGATATTGACGCTTTCGCCGCCCTCGGCACGGAGGATGGCATCGTACAGAGCCGGGTGGCGGGATTTCAATTTGTGAATATTTTTCAGTCTCGGGATTTGCAGCAGCCGTTTGGCTTCCGGATTATACAGGTCGACCTGCCCGCCGGAACGGCAGGCAATCAGGCCGATGCCTGCTTCCCGGACCAGAGTCTGCAGATAAAGGAAATGGGCCTCTTTTTCACGACGCTCTTTCCGGAATGCTTCCATGACCGCTTCCATGGCGCTGGTCAGTTCCGGATGAATGGTCCTGTTTTTTTGCCTGTGAAAGCTCTGCGAGAAGTCACTGTGCCTGAGTCCGTCCAGAAAGCGTATCAGATCCCGGTTTGAACGGTCGATGAAACGCATCAGGACAACAATCTGGACGAGAATGAGAATGATAAAAAGGATGGACGTGGTATTCCAGAGCGGATCGGAACCCCGGCGGATCCACACGCCGATGGACAGAGACAGCAGCACGATGTGAATCAGGCATTTCCACCGGAAACGGCTCATTGAATTATTCCTCACTCATTTTTCAGCCCGTATTTTTCAATCCGCCGGTACAGAGCGGTTCGGGTAATCCCCAGTTCTCCGGCGGCTTTGGAGATATTCCAGCGGTGTTTACCCAGTATTTTCTGAACCGTGCCTTTTTCGATATCTTCAAGACGGGCTCCCCGGACCGCACCGGCTGATTCCGGCGCGGCCGCCAGAAACCAGAAGCTGTCCATATCCAGAGTGTTCGCATCCGTCATAATAACAGCGCGTTCGAGGGCATGCCTGAGTTCACGGACATTCCCCGGCCACGGATACTGCTGAAGGGTTTTTTTTGCTTCCTCATGGAGTGACGGAAAAGATTTGTTGTATTTCCGCGCATACAAAGCCAGAAAATGATCGGCCAGCAGCGGGATGTCTTCCACGCGTTCCCTCAGCGGCGGCAGATGAATTTCCACCGTGTTGATGCGGTAGAGAAAATCCTGCCGGAATGTATTTTCAGAAATCATCTCGTAGAGGGGCATGTTGGTGGCACAGATAAGACGGATATCAATGGCCCTGGACTGACCGGAGCCCACCGGTGTGATATGCCGTTCCTCAAGTGCACGCAGCAGTTTGCCCTGTGAGGAAAAAGAGAGATTGCCGATCTCATCCAGAAAGAGTGTGCCGCCGGAAGCAACTTCGAAGCGTCCCGGTTTGTCCTGTTTGGCGTCCGTGAAGGCCCCTTTGATGTGTCCGAAAAACTCACTCTCAAAAAGGGTCTCGGGAACGGCGCCCATATCCACACTGATAAAAACACTGCCGGCCCTGCCGGATTGCCGGTGCAGCGCCCGTGCCACCAGCTCTTTTCCGGTTCCGTTTTCTCCCATGATCAGCACATTGGCATCGGTTCCGGCCACTTTTTCAATGGTGCGGAACACCTCCTGCATCCTAAGGGACACACCGATCATATCATGATATGGCTTGTCCTGATCGGCAATCAGCTGTTTCTGCTGGGCCTGAAGCCGCGTGGTCTCCTGACGGGACCGCCGGAGCTGCATGGCCGCGGACAGGGAGGCCAGCACCTTTTCATTCTGCCATGGTTTGAGAATGAAATCGAAAGCGCCGGCTCTCATGGCATCTACAGCCAGTTCCACGTCGCCGTAGGCAGTCATGAGAATGACCACCGTATCACGTGAAGCGGATTTGATTTCACGAAGCCAGTGCATGCCTTCACGGCCGGAAGTGACATCCCGTTCGAAATTCATATCCAGGAGAATGACGTCAATGTTTTTATCATGAAGAACGGCCGGGATGCAGTCCGGAGAGGATTCGGTCATGACAGTGTAGCCATGCTGTTTGAGCAGCAGATGCGCGGCAGTGAGAATGTCCTCATTGTCGTCGATGATGAGTATGTGTCCGGGTTTGGGCATGAAATGCCTCTTTTCAGTTTATGTCTGGAAAATACAGGAATAAAATGGCATTTACAAGTATTATGCCATGCTTTCGGCGGCATGGGGGTGCGTGTTGATCACATTTGTTCTGTGATTAATGTACGGAAACGTACATCAAATGTTCGTTAACGGACATGACGGTATCTTGGAAAGGCTATTAAGTATAATAAAAACAGTAATGGCATACATGTTGCCCTATTCCGTCATGACACCACGGTCGTTCACAAAACGGAGACAAATCCTTTGGATCGTCAATTGCCCAAAAAACGATGGAAACCCCGCCGGGATATTCCTGTGGCGGCGGCTGCACTGCTTCTGATTTTTCTCATCATTCACATCGTTGCAGGTGATCACAGCGCCCGTTTGAACGTGCAGTCCGAGCGCATTACCATTTCGACAGTTGAAAAAGGCCCCTTTCAGGAATTCATTCCCGTCACAGGAACGGTTATCCCCATCCGGACAGTGTATCTGGATGCCATGGAAGGAGGCCGGGTGGCGCAGCGGCTGCTGGAAGCCGGTGCTGTTGTCAATCAGGGGGATCCCATCCTGAAGCTGGAAAATGTGGATCTGCGGCTGAACAGCCTGAACCGGGAAGCGGACCTGGCCGAGCAGAGCAACGCTCTCCGGAACACACGACTGGATATGGAGCGGACGAGACTGAGCCTGCAGTCCCAGCTTGCGGATATCAATTACGAGATCCTGAAGTCAAAACGTATTTATGAACGGTACGAGATTCTCATGGGCAAGGATCTGATTTCACAGCAGGAATATGATGATGCCCGGGATAGCTATCAGTATCTGCTCAAACGGCGGGAATTGACGATAGAAAGTCATCATCAGGATTCGATTTTCCGCGCCGTTCAGATAAAAAATCTGGAGGAATCGCTGGACCGGATGCAGGAAAATCTCAGGCTGATCCGGCTGAATCTGGAAAACCTGACTGTGAAAGCGCCCATCAGCGGGCAGCTGACATCCCTGGTTCCCGAGATCGGTGAATCCATCGGCAAAGGGGAACGCATCGGTCAGATTGATGTGCTGGACGGATTCAAGGTGCGGGTTGAGGTCGATGAACATTATATCGCCCGTATCAATCCCGGACAGGAGGGGGAATTTGATTTCAACGGCCGTTCCTACCGGCTGGTTATCCGCAAGATCTACCCGGAGGTGACAGAGGGGCGGTTTGAGGTGGATATGCTTTTTACCGGTGAGGAACCGGAGGGTATCCGCCGCGGCCAGACCCTTCACATCCGGCTTGAACTGGGCGGTCTTTCCGAAGCGGTCATGCTCGCCCGGGGCGGATTTTATCAGAAAACCGGCGGACAATGGGTTTTTGTGGTGAATCAGGACGGAAGCATGGCGGAAAAACGGGATATCCGCCTGGGCCGGCAGAATACGGAAAAATTCGAAGTGCTTGCCGGCCTCAAGCCCGGAGAAAGGGTGATCACGTCCTCATACGATACGTATGGCGATGTGGACAAACTCGTCTTGAAAAGGTAAAACGGGATCTGTCCCATGAATACCATTGAAAAGAAGAACGGAAGCAGGGTACTTTGCCGCTATTGCCGGTCCCTTCTGGCCTTTGTACTGGCAGCAGCCCGGTCTCCGTCTGACAGGATGGCGAATATTACGCAGATTCAGAGATACTGTGTTGCCCTGACAGCCAATATCAATCGTTGGAAAAACAGCAGCGATCACGTGCAGCGATCGGTGTATCTGCATTCCGCCCTGCATGCGTCACTGACGCTTCGTGAGCTTTTCCGCCAAGCGGTTCTGCCGGAGGCTATGAACAGCATGCTGGAGGGGGCGATTGGTATCATCGAGGAACGGATTTTATTGAACGGAAAATGAACAACCGGAAGTGCGGCTTTGAATTCAGCCGGGAATGTCGGGTGCCGGATCAGGCTGCAGACGAAGGAAACCGGTTGTTTCCGGTATGACGGAGCGGATCCGGTGGTATTTGTCCCGGAGGAAAACATGCTGAAGAATTTTCTCAAAATCGCTTTTAGAAATTTGCTGAAAAACCGCCGGTATGCATTGATCAATATCCTGGGTCTGGCCATCGGGCTGGCATGCGTGGTACTGATCATGCTGTGGGTTCAGGATGAGCTGTCCTTTGACCGGTTTCATGAGAACAGCGGGCGCATATATATGGCGGTGCGCAGTGAGCTGGGGGGTATTTCGGCAGCGACGTCCATGCAGCTGGGACCGGCGCTGGTCAGCGAAGTACCGGAAGTGATCAATGCCACGGCCTATGTATCGCTGCCGGAGACGTATTCATGTTTTTTGCAGGTTGAAGACAGAGGATTTTCTGAAAATCTGGGACTGATTGATCCGCAATTCTTCGAAGTCTTTTCTTTTAAACTGGCGGCCGGTGATCCGCAATCCCTTCTGCAGGATCCCCATTCGATCCTGCTCACGGAACGCATGGCCAGGAAATATTTTGGGGAAACGGATGCCCTGGGTCAATCACTTCGGTTTACCGTGCTGGGGAGGAACGGGACTTTGAAAGTGACCGGTATATTGGAGGACATACCCCGGAATTCCCATATCCAGCGGGAAATATTCATCAGCCGTGCGTATGTTGTCGAACTGCTGAAACATTTCGGTATCAGTAACTGGGATCATTGGGTGAACCGGTCGGCCCGTACCTATATACTCACGCAGGGCGGAGTGAAACCATCTGAACTCGCATCCAAACTGGCGGAATGCGAACGGAACCATCTGCCGAAACAGCATCTTGAAACACTGGGCTATTCCCTGATTCCTCTCGAGAAAATACATCTGCACGCGAGCCGCATCGAGGATGTTGCGGCACAGGGTGATATCAAGTATGTCTATATTTTTTCTGCGATTGCAACTGTGATTCTGCTGATCGCCAGCATGAATTACATGAATCTGTCCAATGCCCTTTCTCTCCGGCGGACCCGGGAAATCGGCATACAGAAAGTGGCGGGGGCCCGGAGGAACAGTCTTATCATGCAGTATATGTGTGAGACTGCGGTCCTGACGACATTGGCCATGGGTGTTGCCCTGGTGCTTGTCGAACTGGCGCTTCCTTTCATGAACCAGCTGTCCCGGAAAGCCCTGGCTGTCGATTATCAGGATCCGGCTTTTTTGCTCATGATCATTTCGGTCACAGTTTTTACCAGTCTGGTTTCGGGCATTTATCCGGCCTTTTTCATTTCGGCGTTTCAGCCCGTCCAGGTTTTGAAAGGGAAATTTCAGGCAGATATAAAAAGTGCCGGTTTGCGAAAGGGCCTCATTATTTTTCAGTTTTCACTGTCCATTACGATTATTACGTGTACCGTCGTTGTGCTCAGACAACTGGATTTCATGACAAACAGCAGACTGGGATTTGACAAGGAAAATATTGTCTGCCTGAAAATAAAGGGAGATATTTCGAGCCGGTATGACGGATTTAAACAGCAATTACTGAACAATCCCGATATTCTCAGCCTGTGCCGGTCCGAACCCATGGACAGGCGTTCCATCGGTTCCACGGAAGGAATCGACTGGCCCGGGCATGTCGGAAAATTCAGCATTAAAATGCTGCATACGGATTGTGATTTCGCCGCGACATACAAGATTGGCATGCATGCCGGCCGGTTTTTTTCCGAGGCGTTTCCATCGGACAAGACCACCGCCTATGTTCTGAACCAGGCGGCTGTGGCGGCCATGGGGATCGATTCGCCGATCGGACATGAATTGACTGTATGGTACCGCAAAGGCCGTATCATCGGGGTAGCCAGGGATTTTCATTATGACTCATTTCATCACCGGATCGAACCGCTGATTTTCAGAATACCCGATCCGGAGGAGCAGAATGCGTTGTTTCGTGAAATTTCGGTTCGTATCCGGCCATATTCAATGAATGAGAGCCTGGTTTTTTTAAAATCGCAATGGGAATCATTTTTTCCGGATCAACCGTTCGATTTCACCTTCTTTGACGAGAGTCTGAACACGATTTATCAGTCTGAACAACAGATGGGTACAATCTTCAGATACTTCTCTTTTCTGGCCATCTTTATCGCCTGTCTCGGACTTTATGGGTTAACCGCATTGACCATTGAACAGAAAGTGAAAGACATCGGAATCCACAAGGTGCTGGGTGCCGGCGTATCACATATCGTCCGCTTGCTGTCGATGAGGTATATGTGGTGGATTGTTTTTTCGAATTGTATCGCCTGGCCCGTGACCTGGCTGGCCATGTCGCGCTGGCTGCAGAATTTTGCCTACCGGGTGGATATCACGATCTGGCCGTTTTTGCTGGCCGGATTTTCAACCCTGGCCGTTGCACTGATGACTGTGAGCTGGCAGACGATTCGGGCGGCGACGGCGAATCCGGTGAAGTCGCTGCGGTATGAATAATATGAAATATGGAAATCCCGGAAATCATGAAAGAAAATTACCGGAAGGTTCATAACACTCACATTTAAAGGAATTAACATGTTTCAAAATTATTTTAAAACCTCAATGAGATACATCAAACGGGATAAGGTTTATTCATTTATCAATGTCTTTGGATTAAGTGTCGGCATGTCCGCTTTTATTCTCGTTTCATTGATGCTGCAATACATGTTTTCATACGATACCTTCCACAAGAATTACCGAAGGGTATACCGTGTTCAGCAGGAATTGCAGGATGAGAACAGAACCGAATGGATCCATACGGTTTATCCCGTTGCACGGGAATTGAAAAGAACCATTCCGGAAATTGAAGAAGCGGCGGTGATCAGGGAAATCTGGAGTGAACACCTGACTTCGGGAAATGACGTGGTTATCAGAGAGGTCAATGGATTCTTCGTTGATCCCGGGATTCTCAACATTTTGACATTCAGGTTAATTGAAGGCGATCCGGCGACTGCACTGGACAATCCCGGATCGGTGGTTATTTCAAAAACGCTTGCACAAAAACTCTTTCCGGGAGAGGATGCTTTTGGAAAAATAATCAAGGGAAGTCTGACCAGGAGCCTGATCGTTTCGGGCATCATGGAGGATTATCCGGTCAATTCCCATATCAGGCCTTCATATCTGGTTTCATTTTCAACATTGCATCATATTTCTGCACGTGATTATGAAGGATATGAAAATGACTGGGAGAACAACGCTTACAGTAACTATGTGTTACTGAAAAACAATACCAATCCTGTGCTGGTTGATTCGAAAATCAGAGACCTGCTGGATGAACATGTCGAACACAATGACAAAAAGCTCTATTTGAAACCGGTCAATGAAACGTCGTACAATTCAACAAGAGAAAGCAAACACAATACGCCCATTCCCTATTTTGCGGCGATATCATTGTTCATCCTTGTGCTTGCATGTATCAATTATGTCAATCTGACAACGGCCCGTTCGGGATTTCGCAAGAAAGAAATCGGGATACGGAAAGTGGTGGGGGGCAGCCGTTTTTCGTTGATCAGACAATTCATCGGTGAATCGGTTTTTATCAGTCTCCCGGCAATCATCCTGGCATTTCTTCTTGCCAGGGCCTTTTTGCCGTTATTCAATTCATATCTTCCGGTGACACTTGAGTTGAATATTGTCAAAAACTGGCCGTTTTTACTCGTTTTAACCATCACATTTCTGTTTATCGGTATGCTGGCGGGTATTTATCCGGCCTTTTATCTGTCTTCACTCCAACCGGTGACAGTGATTAAAGGCAGCGCAGTCAGTGGCAGATCAACGAGAACCGGCAGGGGCTTTTTGAGAAAAATTCTCGTCTCTGTGCAGTTTATTATCTCCATTACCCTGATACTTTCCACTGTTTTTGTCTCCAGGCAGGTTCATTTCATGATCCATAAAGATCTGGGCTATAATAAATCAAATCTACTGTATTGCCGGATTGAAGCCAATGATTCGAAATCACATTTTACCGAACTGCGCAGCAGGCTGCTCAAAAATCCCGGAATCATCGATGCATCGGTCTCCGCAAATGTGCCAGCCCGGGGAGCCTGGTGGCGGGACATCAACTGGGAGGGATGCAGGGAGGACCAGAAACGCCATGTTTTGTTTAACATGACAGATTATCATTTCATGGATACGTTTCAGATGAGAATGGCAGGGGGAAGGTATTTTTCAGAGGCATTTTCCACCGACAACACGGCCTGTTTGATCAATGAAACACTTGCTTCGGAATTGGGCTGGGAAAATCCGGTTGGCAAAAAACTGCTGGATAACAAATATACTGTGATCGGGATTATCAAGGATTTTCATCCGTTTTCGGTCTACAATAAAATACCCCCGTATATGATGGTGCTTCATGACGGCAAATTAAGCCGTGATAACAGCTACTGCGTCAGAATTGCTCCGGATCGTATTTCACAGTCCGTGTCATATGTAACCAGCACATTGAAAGCATTCTTTCCGGAGGCGGTCTTTGAAGTGCAGCATTTTGATGAGGATTTTGATCAGGAAATGATGATGGTCTGGAACATTGTCCGGGGCCTTTTCGGATTTTTTTCCGCACTCACAATTATTATTGCGCTCATCGGTCTTCTCGGTCTGGTTTCTTTCTCAACACGATACAGGATAAAGGAAATGGGTATTCGAAAAGTACTCGGTGCCCTGGAGACCGGGTTGTATTTTCTTGTGGCAAAGGAATTTTTGATACTGCTCGGCATTGCCATCGTATTGGCGGCTCCCGCTGCATATCTATTCCTGGTTACTCTGCCCGGTGCCTATAAATATCAGGTGAAGACGCTCGATTTTCTCCTGCCGCTGCTGTCCATTGTTGCAGCGACCGTTCTGGTGACGCTGCGGCAGGTATTCAGTATCATAAGAACGAATCCTTCGGATTCGTTGCGCTGCGAATAGTCGCAACCTCGGTCGTGAGGGGAAGGGGAAAACCATGTTTGCCAATTATCTGAAAACAGCGCTGCGTCATATGCTGAAATACAAATCCCTGTCGCTGATCAATCTGACCGGGCTTGTCCTGGGACTGATGTGCGTGATTCTCATATTTTCATGGATCGCGTACGAAAGAAGTTATGACGCATTCCATGACAATGCAGGCAGTCTCTATCGCGTTGCGTTCACCACCGAAACCCGTGATTTTTACGGCTATTATCAGCCCGGCCCACTCGCCCGGCATCTTCGGGATGTGATTCCGGAAATCACCCGTGCCACGAGCTATTCGGAGATGCAATCGAAATTGTCGCGTGAAAACAGGGGGTTTTTCTGCACCGGCAGCTATGTGGATGAAGATTTTTTCCATATGTTTTCCTTTTCGCTGCTTCGGGGGGATAAAAACAGGCTGTTTGACAATCCGGCCGCCGTGGTGCTGACCCAAAAAATTGCCAGCCAGTTTTTCGGTCAGAATGATCCCATCGGACAATGGATCAAATTGAATGACGGTCAGGTGCTGACAGTCACCGGTGTACTGAAAGACATTCCCGAGAACAGTCACATGCAGTTTGATTTTATCATGCCTTTCAGGAGTGCACCGGACTGGATGAATCAATGGAACCTGAAATGCACGATGACTTACGTGATGCTATCACCCGGCAGTGATGCCGGCCGCACCGGACAGAAAATAGTCGGGATAATGAATCAGCATAATCCG
>Ga0272442_10007509_pt1 | contig 14055 bp, 12 predicted proteins | sample SSMForm2O_FD_200262 | JGI IMG/M metagenome (GOLD analysis project Ga0272442, IMG submission 200262) | Marine sediment archaeal communities from Little Sippewissett salt marsh, Falmouth, MA, United States - SSM-Form-2O | ecosystem: Environmental > Aquatic > Marine > Wetlands > Sediment ...
ATTTTTGTTTCTTCCAAAGGCTTTTAAGGTCATCTAAAATTTAATAATTAGATGAGACTTTTGATATTAGGTGAAAATAGTTTAATCAGATTAAATTATTTTAGCCGAATTATATCTCATAGTTTTTCAATTATTTCATCTATTTATGCTCGTCAGCTAGCAGCAGTTACACCTGACAAACATACAGTTAAGGTCCCAATTAGTAATGATGATATTGACTTTGACTTCAAATGGGATGCTGTAGATATTCATTTTAGAACGGGTACTGCTGCTCGTGCCTATAGAGTTGCAGATGAATTCAAAAAAAGGGGAACAACTGTTATTTTAAGCGGATCCCATCCCTCTGCATTGCCTGATGAGGCAAAAACCCATGCTGATTCTGTGCTTATTGGAAATGCCGAAGAGCTATGGTTACAGATCCTAGATGACCTTGAATCAGATAATTTAAAACCTTTTTATAAATCCAAAGGAAAGGTTGAACAAATCTCCTTTGGAAAATCCAATATCGATATTTTATCAAAGGCACCAATTGTAGGTGTTTTAGAGGCAACTCGTGGTTGTCCATATAAATGTGATTTTTGTCAGGATTCAAACGTTTTACATGGTTCTATCTTCCGTATAAGGCCACTTGAAGATGTTATTGACGAAATCAAATCATTCCCACAGAAGTTCCTGTTTTTTTGTGATGTTTCTTTGACCATCGACCCTTCATACACAAAAGCTCTTTTCAAGGCCATGAAAGGACTTAAAAAAAGGTTTGTATGCGAAGGTAATGCTGATGTCCTGGCAAGGGATGAAGAGTTAGTTAGACTATCAGCTGAGGCCGGTTGCACTGAGTGGACTGTTGGTTTTGAATCTTTTGCTCAGCAAGCAATAGATGATATACATAAAAAGACAAATACAATAGAGGATTATTTCAAAGTTGTTGAAAAGGTCCATAAATATAAGATGGCAATTCTTGGAAATTTTATGTTTGGTTTTGATAATGATACACCAGAGGTATTTGATATAACCAAGAAACATATTGTTAAACTTGGTCTTGACTCAGCACGATTTGCGATACTGACCCCTTATCCTGGAACCCCATTTTTCAATAAATTGGATAAAGAGGGGAGGATACTTACCAAAGATTGGAAGTATTACAACAGAAAGACTGTTGTTTATGAACCAAAGAATATTTCTAGCAAGCAACTCCAGGAGGGCTTCTTGAAAATTACCAGCGAGTTCAATTCTTTACCAAATATGATTTACAGGGATTTTAGAGCCCTGTCATTAGGTTTTTTTCCTCTAATAAATTGTATATCCCGAAATCTTGAGAGCTACTTGACCAAACCAAAAAAATATGCATATCAGATACCAAATTCATAAATGTGGAAATCCTAATCATATCATTAGAACAGTATTTTAAATTAAAATCAATTCATGGTTTGTTTATGAATATTTCGATCAAACTGGATGTGCCCTACTATCAACAGACCCATTTTGCAACATGCGGACCTGCTGCCCTTATGATGGTTATGAAATATTGGGATAGCTCAATTGAATTTTCAAGAGAGATGGAATTTGATCTGTGGAGAATAACAAGATCTTTTATTTTTAAAGGAGCAACTTTCCAATTTGGATTAGCAAATTCGGCAAACAGATTGGGTTTTGATACCATAATTCATCAAAAAGCAAAAATATCAAGTAATAAAACTTCATGGAAAAGTATTTTTTATTTATTTGAATTATTTATGTCATTTAAAACTCGAATTTTAAAAATCCCTATTATCTATGGTAAAAAAGGCATGGATATAATAATTGAAGCATTAGAAAGAAAAATTCCCCCACTGGTTTTTATCAATCTTGAACCTATTTCAGGTGAGAACATTTTTCATTGGATAGCTGTAACTGGAATACACGAGGATAATATTATTTTCAACGACCCTGATATTTCTGAGAAATCTAGAACAGCCGTCAAAGTTAAAAAAGAAATTTTTGAAAAAGCAATTGCCACGGATGTTTTTTCTAATATAACTTTTCCTTTTTCAATATTTAGATTTCCACCAGCTATTGTTCTTGTTTATAAATAAATAATATTTATGAGGGTGTTGCTGCAGTTGTTTGATCAACATATCTTGCAAAATAGCGCTGTGTGAAATCACTTGACTCATAACCTGTTCTGTAATGGGGCATCCAATGAGATATTGTGGATATGACCATTACATTATCTGAGGTGATATCTGAATATGTGTTTCCTCCATGATCTGCATTTCCATCAAATGTCCCTGTATATGTTTTTGTAGCTCCTGGACCCAATAATGCTAATTTATTTATTGCAAAATCTATAAGAGCAAAATGGTATGGGTCACCTGCATGATCTAACCAGCGTGATTCTATTTCTGTAACATAGGATCTGATCCTTCCAAGATAGAAAAAATTGCCTTCATTTTTGACTGTTAAGGTAACTGTCAATTTTGCATTCCCGTTCCAGGTTACCGTGGAATCAATCGATATCGGTTGTTTGGGTGTTCTTTGACCTACCTCTTCAATTAAATTACGATATTGTGTTTCAGTTGCCTGGACGCTATTTCCCCTTCCAACAAAATTCTCGTCTCCCCCATCAAAATAGACAGTTGGATAAGCATATCCCCTGTAGATAAACGTATAATCAATGTTTCGCTGTTTGGCTATTTCATTTTTATCATTAATTAAAGCAACAAAATAAAATGGATAATCTTCGCTTTCATATATGTTAAATAGGGCTTCAGCAGCCATGGGGCAACTTGGACACCATGAAGCTGTACATTGCTCTGCAAATACTGTATGTGTTAATGGAGCATTTGATTGTTCTAGTGGCTTGTATATATTAGCTTGTTCAATGTCTTTATTTGGTATTGCATTTACTGCAGTGCCTATTAAAAGGATTATCAATAATGGTATTATTACGTATTTGTTCATAATTAATTCACATATTTTATATAGAAATCGAATATTAAAATTTAACGATTGTTAATCCGCAATCTTTTTTTGAATCTTTAATTCAGACAAAGTTCCTCTTTGTACATATCTCTCATTCTGAATTTTTGGATTTTACCAGATACAGTCATTGGAAAGCTATCTACGAATTTTACATACTTTGGAATCTTTTGATGTGATATCCTTCTCTTGCAGAATTTTTTTACATCCTCTTCAGAAAGTTTTGATCCCTCTCTGATTTTGACCCAGGCTGCAATCTCTTCACCATAACGATTATCAGGAACTCCGAATACGTAAACCTCTACTATCTCAGGATGTGTGTAGAGGTATTCCTCAATTTCCCGTGGATAGATATTCTCACCCCCTCTGATTATCATGTTTTTCAAACGTCCAGTTATTCTTAGGTATCCATTCTCATCCATGGTGCCGAGATCGCCGGTATGAAGCCACTTGGATCCATCAATGGTTTTTTTTGTCTCATCAGGTTTATTTTGATACCCACTCATTATCTGAGGACCTCTAACACAAATCTCACCCTGGACTCCGAATGGGACTACCTTAAATGTTTCTGTATCAATTATCTTTATTTCTGTATGCTGTAAAGGCCTTCCTACAGTTTCCACACGAATTTTAACAGGCTCATCGTATCTTGTTTGATTTGTGACTGGTGACGCCTCAGTCAAACCATAACAGATGGTTATATCCTTAACACCCATCTTATTCCTAACCTTTCTCATAAGTTCAATAGGACAAGGAGCTCCTGCCATTATTCCTGTTCTTAGAGATGAAAGGTCAAAAGTATTAAATTTAGGATGTTCAAACTGAGCTATAAACATTGTAGGTACCCCATTTATTGCTGTGCATCTTTCCTGCTCAACTGCTTTTAGAGTCCAATATGGGTCGAAGAATTCGTTTGGTAATACCATTGTTGCTGCATAATTAACACATAACATATTTGATAGTACCATGCCAAAACAATGATGCAATGGAACAGGTATACATAACCTATCCTTCTGACTAAATTGCATATTTCGCCCAACAAAGTAGGAGTTATTGACAATGTTATGGTGGGTTAAACATGCGCCCTTTGGAAAACCAGTTGTACCTGATGTGTATTGGATGTTTATTATATCATCAGGATCTAGCTCCTTTTCCTGATCGTCGAATTCCTTGTTGGAAACCTCTTTTCCATGAGTTAATACATCTCCAGGGGTGTATAATCCAGGTTTTCCTTCTTTGCTTAAAACTATAACATTTTTTAGTTTTGGGAATTTGTATGAAAACAACATGCCTGGTTTTTGTTCCTTTGCCTCTGGAAAAATATTGTAAAACATATCAATGTACTGTGACGATTTGAATCTTTCAATGAAAATAAGGGTTTGGCATTCAGAATCTCTAAGTATATATTCTATCTCATTTTCACGCAAAGAGGGATTAATAGTTACTAGAACTGCACCAATCATTGCTGTTGAGAACTGTGTTATCACCCACTCAGTGTAATTTGTAGCCAAAATTCCAACTCTATCACCCTTTTTTACTCCCATACGCATAAGACCTTTTGCTGCTCTTCTACATATCTTAAAAAAATGCTCATATGAATATCTTTCATTTTTCCATACAGCCACCAAGGCATCATTGTTAGGATATTTCTCAGCAGCAAGCCTTAGCCTTTGACCAATAGTTGCCCAGATTAGTGGTTCTGGTGAGCCAGTATAACTGTAGCTTAATTTGTTTTTATTAAATTCCTGAATCATTAATAGACCTCCCATCAATAAATTATTATTTTTTTTTTGTTAAGAAGCAACGAAATATTTATAACTAATTAAATATTTAAATGTCGTGGGGATTATATGAAGAAACTAGTCTTAAGTATTATGATTTTTTTTGTATTATCGATAAGTAGTATAGGATTTACAAATGCATTCAGCTACTCAAACTATTCCTTTACTGAAGAATCTAATCATATTGGAAGTAATGGATATGGACTACAGTGGAAGAGGGAATATGGTAGCAGTCCTTGGACAGATGCACGTTATCAAGGTCCACAACCTATAGGAGATTGTGATAATGATGGCAAAAATGAGCTGCTTATCAGTGGAAGGGATTCTGCAATTAGAGTAATGGAATGGGATGAAAACCAGCAGACTTATCTAGAAACTCATGTGTTACGTCCACCTCTTTATCCATTAATACGCGTTGATGCAGGTGGGATGGCAATTGGAGATATAACAAACGATGGTAATAATGAGATTGCTGCAACATGGTATACCACAATCCATAAATATGTTGGTTCTAGATATTGGATTATTGGATTAAACCCATATATCTTTTTCAATAAAGGTGGAAGTGCGGATTGCCTAATTGGAGATTGTGATAATGATGGCAAAAACGAGTTGATTCTAAGTGGCGGTCAATATAGGCGAAATAGCCCAGTTGCTGAAATTACAATTTTTGAATGGGAGGGATTCCATCTAAAAAGAGTTGCTGAATATAACGATCCTGACGAAGATGGATATGTTTACATGTCTGGTATAGGTGATGTGGATTATGATGGTGAAAACGAAATTGTATGTGCATATGAAAATAAGGTTTTTGTTTTAGATTGGAATTCAGAAAATAATGAGTTTATACCAACAAGAATATATTTTGAATTAGGACATGATTCTCCTTTTGGAGCTGTCTGTAAGGATTGCGATAATGATGGAAAGGCAGAGATTCTTTTAAGCTATTATGACCCTCGAATATCAATTTTCAAATGGAATGGTAATGACTATGATATTCAATTTGATAGAAAATGGCCTAATGGAGAACCTGTAATAGAGGGGATAGATGTTGGTGATACAGATAATGATGGTCTTAACGAGGTAGCAGTGGGAGTAGGTGAGACCTATATCTTACAGTGGAATGGCACAACATATGTTGAAGAGGCAGTGCTTCCAACATTTGGTTGGATGGCAGTAGTGTGCATTGGGGATTGTGACAACGATGGTAAAAACGAGATTAATGCAGGAAACGTAGTAATTGATTCCGGACAAGAATTCACTGAATGGGTCTTTAAATATGGTTGGAATAATTGAAATAACAAATTTTGCAACTGATTTTATGTTGTATAATTTTTTTTCTTTTTTTTAAATATTATACGCTTCATTTTGAATCCGATTCTATTGTGATCTGAATATTTTCAAAAAGATACTTTCAAGTTTTTTTTTCGTACATATCACTGTTTTTTAATGGATTTATCCTATTTTTTTCAATTTATTGGAAATAACTTTATTATATTAATTCTTGATTTTTTTATTTAATAATGAGTTAAAAGGTAAAAATATACAGAATGGAGGTAATAGTATGAAAAGACATTTATTAAACAAGGCATTTTTGTTTGGAATAATTTTGATTCTTCTAGGATCGGGTTTGGTTGTGGGGTATACTGAAGGTTTTTTAACTGTAAAAAATAATCTTAAAAATTGTAAATTAGTTAAAAGCGATTTTTCTTCAAATATAGAATATCCAATTATGGCGCCTATGCCTATTTACGCTCCTGATAGAGAACCTAATTTCTTTAACATCAGCATAATTGACACTCCAAATCAATTTAATTGGAAAAACAAGGATGGAAAGGATTGGACATCACCTGTAAAAAATCAGGGGAATTGTGGGAGTTGTTGGCTATTTGCCTCAATGGGCGCCCTTGAGAGTGTGATTAATATTAAGGAGGATTGTGCAGAATTAGACCCTGACCTCTCAGAGCAGTACGTCCTTTCCTGTATGCCTGAGGCAGGGAGCTGTAGTGGAGGAAATGTTGAAAATTGTGTATATTATTTTATAAACAGCACTGGCCCAGAAGGAAATTTTCATAATGGAGTAATTTTTGAATCATGTCTAGACTATTATGCAGATGACGACATTCCATGTAGCGAAAAGTGTGAAAACTGGGAAGACTATCTTGTTCCGATATCTGGATATGAAGAGAGTTGGGAGTATTATAATATCCCAGAACTGAGAGATACTATAAAATCACTAGTGTATCAGAAAGGTCCTATAATGGTGTATTTCTGGGCCTCGCAACGTTTCATGAACTGGGGCTTATTGCATAAGTTTCCCTCCCAGTATTATCCAGATTACAATGAGAACTGTCCATATTTCGTTAACCATGGAATTACTGTTGTAGGCTGGAAGGATGACCCTTCGGTTGGTAATGGTGGATATTGGATATGTAAGAATACCTGGGGCACTAATTGGGGTTACAATGGTTTTTTTAATATCGAATATGATATATTGAATTTAGGAGGATTTATTGCATGGGTCGACTATGATCCTGAAAGCTTCGACTGGGGGCCAATTGCACCTGATATAAATGGTCCAAAAACAGGAGAACCTGGTGAAGAATATGGATTTATTTTCACATCAATGGACCCTGATGGGGATGATGATGTTTTTTACTACATTGACTGGGGAGATGGTTTTTCAGAGGAATGGATTGGACCTTATGGATCAGGTGAATCAGTGGAAATAAAGCATATCTGGGAAAATACGGAAAATTATAATATCCGAGTTAAAGCAAAAGATGATTTGGGTAGAGAAAGCAACTGGGCTGAACAAAACTTAAGGTTATCCAGAGATAGAAAACCAATTTATGGTAATTTAATTTATTTTCTTCAAAGGTTTTTCAACCACTTTTGTTTCAAGGATTTGTTAAATATCAATCATTGATTCTTGTAATCAAACCTCTTTTTTCTTATTTTTTTTATTTTAGTTATATTTAAATTCCAATATTTTATACTCTATATGAAGAATTGAGAGGGAAATTATGAAAAAGGAATTGATTGTAATAATTTTGGGGATTTTATTAATTGGGGCAGGAATTCAGGTAACTGCAAAAGATTTTAATCTAATAAAAAACAATATTGACCAAAAAAAATTAAATGAAATTGAATTTTTTGATGTTGGAGTTGGGTCCCCGTCAGATATTCTATTTGGTCAAACTCGATATCTAGGCGAGGATAATTTTTTTGTTTCTGTTCAAAACAATGGTGATGATTCTGCCTCTGTTGGTTTAGATTTTATACTAGAAGTATATGATGGTAATGAGTGGGATGAGATTGATTCTGGCGGAAATGGCCCATATGATATCGATCCTGAAGCATGGGTTGAATCTTTCTTTGATGTATTCTATGATTCTGAAGGCGCATATAGAGCAACTTTTAGTTTGGATAGTCCAAGATCTGAAACACAATCTGATTGGTCTGATGATAATCCTGAAAACGATGTTTTCCAAGTTGTTTTTTTTGTTATTAGTCAATCCTCCATTAATGAATGGTTCGTTGATGATGATGCTTCACCAGGTGGTGATGGCTCAGAAGAAAACCCTTTTCAAACGATATCTGATGCGATAACAAATGCAAATCCTAAAGATAGGATTTGTGTAATGGATGGAACATATAATGAGCAGTTGACTATCGATAAAGCATATCTTGATATTTCAAGTATCTACAAAAGTCCATTTTTGCCTGATAATGAGGTGGTAATCGAATATAATCAAGGTTCAGTAGTGATTATTAATGAACCTTTTACTAGTATTACCGGCTTTGTTATTCAAAACTGTGGAAGTGGTGAGGAGGATGCTGCAATAGATATTACATCAGATTATAATTTTATATCTTGGAATACAATAGAAGAAAACGGGGCTTCTGGAATTTATTTACATGATTCATCTAATAATAACTGTATTCATCATAACATAATAAGAAACAATGGGGGTGCAGGTTTGTTTATCTGGCAACAATCCTTGAACAATTGGATATATCATAATGACTTTATAAACAATAATTGGTATAATGTCAAGGATAAGGAAGGTGGAAATGTATGGGATTATTTGTATCCATATGGCGGTAATTACTGGGATGATTATTCAGGAACAGATAATAATGGTGATGGAATAGGCGACACACCATATGTGATCATGGGAGATTTAATCCCAACTGGGTCTGATGAGGGTCCATGGATTGAACCCCATAAATGGAACGATCATTCAGTGATAAAAGATATTAATGGTCCTTCGACTGGGGAGCCTGGAACTAAATATGGTTTTGAATTTTCAATGGCAGATGAAAATTTTGGACCAGGTTCAGATCCGTTTGAGGAACATGTCTATTCAAAGACATCATGGGGTGATGGTAATGAAGATATTCTTGGACCTTTTGATCTAGATACTAATGTAACGTTTTTCAATACTTGGAGTGAAACCGGAGAGTTCATCATTAAAGCAAAACTAATAGATGGATATGGGCTTGAGAGCCCTGAATATACATATGAAATGATTATACCAAGATCAAAATCATTGAACAAAAACTCTATTTTGGTTCTTTTTAATAGATATATCAATTTATTACCAATACTTCAAATATTGTTTAATTAACTATTAAAAAGGTAAATAACTCAATACTATTTATAGATGAAATCATTCATATTATAATCATTTTAATAAATGGTATTTTATTTTAATATCCTATGTTCTTCATCATATTTTTTCCTTTTATATGGATCTTTTAAGGTTTCATAAGCTTCAATGATCATCCTAAATCTTTGCTCGTCTTCTACACCAGTAACCTCTTTTCTATCTGGATGATATTCTAATGTTAATCTTTTAAATATTTTTTTTATCTGATCCTGAGTAGCATCTGGTTCAATATTAAAGATTTCATAAAAATTTAATTTTTCTATTTTCGTTTGAAGTGGTGTTTCTTGTTTATTATTTGGGGGAACATCTATTGTTACTGCTTGATTATATAACTCTTCTATTTTATTTACAGCATCTTTATATGTAATCTCAGTGGATTCTAAACTTTTATTGAATTTAAGAACTTCTTCTTGCAATGTTTTTAAAGTGCTTAAATGTCCCAAATTGTTTGTGTTTATTGCATCAATAATACCATTATTAATCTCGTTTTCTGTTTTTTCTGCTAATTCTTGAATTTTTAGTTTAATCCTCTTTTTTAATGTTAATAAATCTGATTTTATTTCATCTGTCTTGTAAGGATCTTTAAATTTCTCTTTTATTGAATTTATATCATAACTGAACTCTTTATTGAATTCTTTTATATCGAACTGTTGAATATCTTTTTCAAATTGTTTGAGTTTTTCAATTTTGGATTCATAGTTTTTTAGATTTTGTATTTTGTTGGTTAAATCTAATCCTTTTAGATTTTCTATTAGATTATCAGTATCATATCCTTCTATCTTCCATTTTTTTAATTTTGAAGCATATTTTTTCATCTTATTTTTTAGTTCTTCTTGTTTAGCATTTTTACTCAGCATCAATTTTTTCTTTTCTTGAAATTTGGTGTATGATTTTCCAATTAAATACCCCAAGAAGATTATTGCTGGAAATATAAAAAGAGGTAAGCCCGCAATTTTTCTCATAGAAATGTCTATCAACTGAATAGGTAGAAAGTTACTAATAAATGGAATTAAAATATCTGGTTGATATAAGGTATATATTGTTGCACCTAACCAAAAAACAACAATTAACATATTGATCTTGGGGATAAGTGATATAATTACAAATCCAAAAACAAACCAATATATCTCACCTTCATAGGACATAAGTCCAACAAATAGACCAAAGACTGCACCTATCAATAAATGGATAAATATTAAATGTATTCTATTGAGCACCTTTGAATTTTTTACTAACTCCGATGCCTTGTAGTATGTTATACAAAATAAAAATATTAATGTGATAATGTTAATTGTTACAAAGTGAATACTGAATTTATCGGATAATATGGAAATTAGAAATACACCAATTATCCCTCCAAGAATTAATCCAATCCATCTATTATCTATAGAGTGCAATTTTTTCAAATGTTCACCTCATTATTTTAAGAACATAGGTTAATTATCTTAATTTCATTTAATTTATAAGCATAAAACATCTCTACCACCTATCCTATATTTTATCCTTGAATATATCTATATATAAACCTGTGGTGTAAAATCATCAAAATGATAAAATAGCCTATTTTTCACAGTTATAATCTACCATAAAATTAAAAAATTTGTAATATTTAACTCTAATCTGTAGGGAAAGCTTCATTCTAACTTTTCTAATATTATTGAAGTTTATTTCTAAGTAGGTTAAATTCAATAAAACCTTCCTAATTTATATTCTAAACAATAGGTTTTAAAAATTATATATAGATATTATTAGTATGGCCAAAAAAAGTTGGAATGAAAAACTACATGATAGTAAAAATATGCCAAAGATACTAGAATTTGATAAAAAGTTTCCATGTGCTAAAGCTTTACAAAAACTTGGAGCAAAACCTGGTGACAGTGTAGTCCTTGCACCGCCATTAGAAATAAATGAAATAATGAAAAATATTCCAAAAAACAAACTAATCACATTAAATAGAATTTGTAGTATACTTGCTGAAAAACACAATACGAAATATTGCTGTACTCTTACAACTGGTATCTTTGTTATGACTGTAGCTAATGCAGTAGAAGAAACTAAAAGTGATGTACCGTACTGGCGTACAATTAAAAATACTGGAGAATTGAATGTAAAATATCCTGGAGGAGCGGAAAGGCAGAAAAAATTTTTAGAGAATGAAGGTCATAAAATAATTAAAAAAGGTAAAAAATACTATGTATCAGACTTTGAGGATAAACTAGTTTAAAAATTTTCAAATCTTGAAGGTTATAATGATTTTATTGGGGAAAAACTGTTTATAAATCACCATTCTTTTGTTTGTATAAGCTATCTTATAAATCAATAGATAATTATTTATTTTATAAAAAAGATATGAATAATGGAAATTTTGGGGGAGAAATATGAAAAAATCAAATATTCTAGTTTTTAAGCTAGGCATCACAATATTCATCATTCTGTGTGCATTTATGGTTTCAGCCCATGGTTCAACCGTTAAAATTCATATAAAAAATGTAAAAAATTTTGAATCAAAATCATGGACAACATTATATTATATTGATAATGATTATGAGAACCCTGGCTATGATGATCCTATAGAAGAACTTTTTATTGATGAAGTGGCATCAAATGATAATGTAAATGTTGTAATGATTCAAGATACGCTTGATGGCCCTACATTTTTATATTTCATTGATGAAGCTCATAATAAGATATTACTAGATGAACTCGGTGAGATGAACATGGGTGACTATCAAACCCTTAGTTTTTTTATTGATTATGGAAAACAAAACTATCCAGCAGATCGATATTTACTTTGGGTTTATGACCATGGAGGTGGTTGGAAGGGTGCATGTATAGATTATACGAACAGTAATCACATTCTAACTATGGATGATTTTCAGAAGGCACTTACAGAGACAGGTGGCGTTGATATCATTTCTTATTATGGCTGTTTAATGAGTTCTTTAGAAGCTGTATATGAACTGCGAGATGTGGTAGATGTCTATGTTGGTAGCGAGGATTTGGCCTATTCATGTTGGTGGGATGGAGTAAGTGGTGATACAAATCAATTAATTACTGATAACCCTGATTTATCAAATGAGGAGATTGGAAAACAAATTGTTAACTTCTACGAGTCACAAGGTAACCCTTATTCTAATTTCCTAACAGTTAGTGCAATTAAAGCAGATAAAACTCAAAATTTAGTAAATGCAATTGATACGTTAGGCCAATATCTCTTGGATAATTGGCAACAATGCAAAGATGAGGTTAGAGCTGCCCATGAAAACACTTTTTTACTCGCGGACTTACCCGGGTGGGCTGAGGTCTTTGAAGTTTATGATTTAAAAGACTTTATAGAAAATCTACCCGACTCCCCGGAAAAAACGGCAATACTTGATGCTTTTGAAGAAGCTCTTATTCATGAAATTCATGGTATAGATAGGGAGGAAACACATGGCTTATCAATATTTTTTCCACCCGAAAAAGGGGAATATAATCTTTTGGATTACTACAAAGATGAAGAACAATCTCTTGATTTTCCAGGGGATACATGTTGGGATGAATTCCTATCAAAATTTACAAAAAGAAGTAAATCCCATATGGAATTTAGGATTTTTAATTTAGGTATAATACATAAACTCTTACGAAAAATGAATTTAAAATTTTAGTCAATATAACATTGATATTTATCAGACCTTGCGAGTTAGGTCTATTTTACAGGGGGGAACTGTATTAAGAATCCTAATTTTTTACTTATATGTCGTAAACTATTGGAGCGATATTTTAGCAATTTTTGTGTCTTTTTCGACCAAAAAGTATATATGTTAATTTTATATAAATATCATATTAAGGTGATATTAATATGGTAAAAGCAATTATAAACATAAATGAAAGTACAAATAGACTCTTAAATATTCTCAAGGCTAAGTATGGTTTAAAAGATAAAAGTGAGGCTATTGACAAAATGGCTCAACAATATGAGGAAGAAATTCTTGAACCGGAATTAAGACCAGAATATGTTGATAAAATCAAAATGATTCAAAAGCATGGAAAATTCAAAAAATTCACCTCTGTTAAAGAATTAAGAGATGAAATAGAAAATGCGTAATTGTTATTTTGAAGAAAAGTTGAGGAAAAAGCTTTCAATTGTTTTTATGAAAGACCCAAGAAGATATAAAATTCTTATCAAGAAAATTGAAGAGATAATTAATTCTAAGAATATTGATCATTATAAAAACTTAAGAAAACCCCTTCAAGATTTCAAAAGAGTTCATATCGATGCACATTTTGTTCTTGTATTTAAGTATGAAAAAAATGAAGATGTTATTTATTTCTATGATTTTGATCATCATGATAAAATTTATAAAAAATAGTTTAAACTGGAGTAATATTAGTTTGTTATTTAACAAATAAACCGTTATTATATTTTTGGATTATCCCTTCCACGCAACAAAAGGAGTTGCATATCCTGACACATCCATAGGTAATATTAAGGCCGGGATAGGTATATATAAATTAAATCGATCTAATACTCCATTTATTATCATTCTCATTAGAAAGTAAAAATTTATATCCAAAAAAGGAATTAATCCTTGAATAATCAATTTATAAATTATTGGAAAAACATCTTGAATCTTACTTAAATTAATATATCCTCCATC